>Ga0209123_1003369_pt1 | contig 12050 bp, 9 predicted proteins | sample BarGraIncu00431A_FD_184500 | JGI IMG/M metagenome (GOLD analysis project Ga0209123, IMG submission 184500) | Arctic peat soil microbial communities from Barrow, Alaska, USA - Barrow Graham LP Incubations 004-31A (SPAdes) (version 2) | ecosystem: Environmental > Terrestrial > Soil > Wetlands >...
TTCTTGAAACATTTAGTTTTCTAAAATTCTATCAAACAAATTATGAGGAACTTATGAATAAATATTCCACGTATACCCAATCAGAGGAGTTGGAATATCGTAGTAAGCAATCTTTTGAGAAAAAAAGATTTGACATCTACTCTTTAAGGTTTCATTTGGACAGAAGACAATCACTGGAAAAAAATGGGATCAATATTCCATTGTACATAAACCAAGAAGGTTAAAGCCGTCCTAAAAAGTAATAACTCAAAAACAGCCCTACTGTCTGACGAAGTCTAAACTTCTACACCTATTGGGAGGAATGTTTTTTGAATCAATCTTGTTTCTTGTAAGATTGATTAATTAGAAACATCACGTAATCCAAATCGGATTTTTGATCAACCGTTAGGTCATAATCTCCAGGCCCGTAATGACCAATATTACTTACATTACGACATATTGGTTTTGGATCTTCCAACTCTCCCTTTTTCAAGTTTATCCAACACCATAATACACTTTTGCCAATATAAATTGAGAAGAAATTAGTCTTTCTTTTAAAACCTATATACATTTTGCGAGGAACAATTTCAATGTCCCCGCCAATATTCAATATTCTTTCTTTGAGATCGTTATACAATTGTTTGGTTGATTCTAAAACCTTTGGATGGTTGACATGATCATCTTCAGTAAATATTTTCACTTCTTTACTGACGGCACTAACAATGTCGTTATCACCGATGACAATTGTGGAAATGCTTTCCTCCGACACTGTTTTGTGCTGAAGAAGTCCTATAAGGTTATTCTCATATTTTTTAATCTCCCATAGTTCAAAAGGAACATCCTTGAAATTGATTGAATGTTTTTGGTATTCGTTAAAATGAGGTGAAATAAAAATCACTTTGGATTGTGTCCAATCAATATCACTTTTTTTTAGTGATACCCCAATAATCTCATTGTATTCAAGGATGAAATCAGATTTATTATTCAACATTAATGACATATATGTATAGCCCTGATCAATAACAGAATAGCTACTGCCTTTCTTATATTCTATAATTACAAAGGATTTATTTTCTTTGTCAAAGGCCAAAGTATCGACTCTAAAGTTTTTGACTGGTAGTTCAGATTTTACAAATTGAAGATTGAACAACTCATCCAAATTCTTTTCAATAAGGTTCTGAATTTCTTTTTCCAATTTAAAGTCATCGGAAGAAATGCTTTTCAGTTTATCGTTCGTAATTGTATATAACTTCATTTTGACAATGTTATTTAGTCCCTTAAGTCCCTCAATCGATTGAATATCCCGCCTGATTGATCTCACCAAGAATGTTTGTTGAAAAAAATCAACTGACTTACAATTTTACCTATTTTTTCGTAAACTTTCAACTTCTTATTCAATTTTGTAAGGATTATGTATGGTTTTTATGGTTTAGACCATTACTGACACACAATTTTTGGCAACAATGATATACCGATATTAGGGAAGATATAGCAACGGTTACTGCCAATAATTTTGCTCCGGAATTTGAGTGTAACAGCAAACTTTCTCAGACCTCAGACTGGAGCTAAAAAAGAAACCCCGCCTGGTGGGGCGGGGAGAGGAATATTATTAATGATTTTAAAAACTAATCTACTGTCAATTCATTCAGTTTTAAATATACACTTTTCATTAATAGCTCTTTTACAACTCCACCAAAAGCTTTATTCTCAAGTATCTTTTCAAAGATGTCTTGGTTCTGATCCATGCGTTCTATTAGCTTGGTTAGAAACAGATCATCAAAGGCATATTTGAAAGTATCTATTTTATTCACACAAGCCTGGGTCTTTAGTGTTTCATCCAACAATAGATCAGCTTCCATTTGATCGAAGAATAATCGGTCGGCTTGCGTAAAATCAGTTCCGAAACGGTCATTCAATACATCGATAATTACCGACAACGGAGCTTTTTCTTCCTTGGTACGTTTAATACCTGCCTCTGATAAGCCATCCAATTCACCATCTTCGGGTATCAATTCAATAGCGCCCTCTTTAATTTTCTCCAGTCGGTAATACTCCATTGCCAGTTCATCCGACAATTGAAGACTTTCGGAAAGATCGCGTTTGGGAAGTTTGGTTTGCAACAACTTCGCGTAAGCATAGAACTTTTCAAGATCGGAATCACTGAATGGCATAATCTGCGACAGAAATGAGTAGAGATTGCACCAGGTTCGCAATCCTTTTTTGAATTCATCCTTTATTTCTTCGGTTGCCAATGCTTTAAAACGATCGACAGCCGGGTCAATGTTGGCATAAAGTTTTGCCTGATCTTTTGCCCGTTGTGGCGCAAAGTTTTGAGAATTTACTGGCTTAAAATAGATATTTGCAAATGCTTCTATTTCTGAATGCCAGTAAACCTGTTTTTCGTCGAGCATACCTTTCAAATCGTAAAGGTGGTTTGGATCGGGATTCTCAATGACCGTTGTTCTTTGGTAATAGTCTTGAAACGAAGCCAGAATTGTTTCACGGTCGTTCACGAAATCGAGTACAAACGTATCTTCCTTACCTGGGCAAGTACGATTCAACCTTGATAAGGTTTGTACCGCTTTTACGCCCGAAAGCGCTTTGTCGACATACATTGTATGCAACAGCGGCTGATCAAAACCTGTCTGGTACTTATCTGCAACGATCAGAATTTTATATTCGTTCTGATTAAAGATCTTTGGCAATTCCCTTTCTCCATAACCGGTCAGTTCCGGTTCAGAAACACCTTCCGGAAAATCATCATCAATTACTTTACCCGAAAAGGCGACCAGTATTTTAATATCGTTGTAACCTTTTGCCTTGATGTAGTGGTTAAACTCGGAATAGTAGCGCTTGGCTTGTAAACGTGAACCAGTTACAACCATCGCCTTGGCTTTGCCACCTATTTTTTTGCTAACAATCTGCCTGAAATGTTCGATAATCACCTCAGTCTTTTGCGCCAGCTCATGCGGATGCAACGATACAAAACGCCCGATTGCAATGGATGCTTTTTTCTTGTTCAATTCCGGATCTGCCTGAATCGCTTTGGTTAATTTGAAATAACGTTCATAGGTCGTATAATTTTCGAGCACATCGAGAATAAATCCCTCTTCAATTGCCTGACGCATTGAATATAAATGAAAAGGTTCCGGCTTGCCATCAACGCCTATCTGACCGAATACGCCAAGTGTTTTTGCTTTAGGAGTTGCCGTAAAGGCAAAGAATGATATGTTCTGTTGCAAACCGCGCGTTTTGCATGACTTTTCAATCTCTGCATTTATTTCATCTTCCTGGTCATAATCGTCGGCGTCGGTTGATTGTGTTTCCACCATTGGTTTTGAGGCAAGAACCTCCTTCATTTTTTTGCTGGCTTCGCCACCTTGTGAACTGTGCGCTTCGTCAATAATCACCGCATATTTACGGTTGGGAATATCTCCCACCTTGTCAATAACAAAAGGAAATTTCTGGAGGGTGGTAATTATGATATGCGTGCCGGCACTGATCGCATAGGCCAATTGTGTGCTATCCTTGTCAATCTTCTGTACAACACCAGTCTTATGCTCAAACTGGTAAATTGTATTTTGAAGTTGCTGATCGAGAACCAAACGATCGGTAATTACGATAACGCTGTTAAAAACACGTTCATCCTGTGCGTTGTGAAGGCTCGACAAACGATATGCCAGCCATGCAATTGAGTTGCTTTTGCCCGAGCCTGCCGAATGTTGAATCAGGTAGTTTTTGCCTGCACCATTTGTTTTTGCATCAGTGGTTACTTTACGTACCACATCCAACTGGTGGTAGCGCGGGAAAATCATGATCTCCTTTTTCTGCGTTTGACCATCCATTTCATATTCTGTTACCTGCAAATGCATAAACCGATGGAGGATATCCATCAGACTGTCTTTGGCAAGTACGTTTTCCCACAAATAAGCCGTTTTATAGCCATTGTGGTTTGCAGGATTACCTTTCCCATTATTGCACCCTTTGTTGAAAGGTAGCCAATAGGTACGTTCAGCATCAATGCGTGTATTCATAAAGATTTCGTCAGGATCGACCGCAAAATGAACCAATGCCCGTTTTTTGAATGCAAACAGCAATTCTTTATTATCGCGTGTGGAAGCGTATTGCTTTTTTGCCTGCTCGGAAGTCTGACCTGTGAAATGATTTTTAAGTTCCAGGGTCGCAACAGGCAAACCGTTTAAGCTTAAAACCAGGTCAACCGAATTCCGGTTCTTATTGCTGTAGAATACCTGGCGGGTTACTTTTAAACGATTTTGATCGTAAAGATTGATTGTATCCTCATTCAATCCCGATTCGGGTTTAAAATAGGCCATCCTGAACTTTACACCGTAATCGGTAAACCCATTACGCAATACATCCAGACACCCGCGAAACTCCAATTCTTTGAACAAACGCTGGATAACCCGGTTTTCAGCCTCAGTACCATGAACGGCGGTAATGTTTTCCCATGCTTTTGGTTGCGATTGCTGCAAAAAGGTAATCACTTCATTCTTAAACAAACCTAATTCGGGACTATAGCCGGATGCAATACCTTGAGTGTAATTGTCTTGCAATACAAGGGATTCAATAATTGCAGATTCAAAGGTTTGTTCGGTTGTCAGGTTGCTCATTCGTTTTTTGCTTTTTGCTTTACTGTCTCAAGATCTTCAATTAATCTATAAATTTGTGATGATGGATTTTGGTGTATGGTTAATTTCTTCGCCCGATGACAAGCCTTAAGCTGTTTATCATCTATTTTACTTTTTATCTTGCAGCCAAACTTTCCTTTTGCATAGTCCGGAAGATGAGTTGACAGTTTACGGATACATTCACCGCTACTCAGTTCTGCAATTTGTTCCTGGCAATGAAGCAAATACCATAACTCGAAGCAAGGATTTGAACTTAATAAAGTGGCATTTTTTATTGCAAGCAGTTTATCGAGCATTTCAGGAACATCCAAATCATAAACGAGGTAAGTCTTATCCTTTTTAAGATTGAACTTATCTTGCTTATAATGATCAATGTATTTTGCAGTTATACGATTACCTGCAATTTTTGAATCTATTTCGATTGGCAAACGATATTTAGCCTTTAGATGATTGATGTAACTTTCTTCGGTTTCGCCCTCACAAAAAACAAAATAGGTTGGATTTAATTCTTTAAATTTTGGTTTTCTACTTTGCTTCTTCATTCAACAGTGATTTTAAGTTTTCCATTGAATCATTGATATAAGGAACTGCATCAAAACGTCCTTGCAAATAAGCTTTTTCGGCATCCATAGTTTCTCTGAAATCCTTATAGTCAAAGAGAGAATATAAATCAGAAGATGAATCTGGTTTTTTATTGACAAAAAACACCTGGTCTTTTCTTAAATTATTCAAATTAAGCAAATTCGTATTGTGTGTAGTAAATATTAATTGAGCATGATCACTTACGTGGAATAGTTTAATGATATACTCGACAAGTCTGGTGTGCAAACTATTTTCTATTTCATCAACTAATAGGATTTTATTGTTATTAATGATATCAATGACTGAAAGCATGATTAAAAACAATGCTTTAGTTCCTGCAGATTCTTCTGTATCAAAGTCAAAAGGCACAGTTGGCGCTGAATTGTGAAAGGTTTCTATTTTTAAATGTTGTTGCTCAACTTCTTCTATCGAAGCTGTGTTTTTATCAAGATCAGCACTGAGGTTTTTTCCCTTCCTTAATTCTTTGGTAAGCTTAATATCACAAATATCGCTGTCAGCAATTTTTAAAGCTCCCAGTAGCAACTCTTTGTTGATTGAAAATAGTTGTTCAATTGATAAAGCATTGAATCCTAAATAACCAAGAATAAATTTACTGTTGAAAAACTGGAATATTTCCTTCCCGATTTCACGATCCATTTGACTTGCACGCGAAATAAACAATGTTTTTTTGGATGTATTTTCTGCTACATCCAAAGGTCGTTTTATAATTGTAGAGAAGTTATATATTTTATTTTTACCGGGTCCAAGTCTTTCGTCCCGTGAAAATACCTTTGCTCTACGGCCATTAGGATAATAATAGAGTTCCTCTGTAACTATTTCTGTCTGGGTCAATAAAAAACTATACTCATATTCGATTCCATTGTAAACGAAACAGATAAAAAACTTGCTTGGTTTTTTTGAATACGATTGAAATTTGAATGGCTTGAAATTGAACATCACGTTTTCGTTGTGCATATGCGAATGAATCACCATGCTTGCACAAAAACGAATTGCTTTAATAATATTGCTTTTCCCTGCTGCGTTCGAACCATATATTGCCACAGTTTTTAATACTTCTACATTTTCATAATGAAAAGTATTCTGACGAAGGGTTTCTGATTTTTTTGTGTTGGTATTTCCAGCCCTTAAATCAAGTACAATTTCGTCCTTAATGGAGAAAAAATTGCTCAAACGAATCTCTAATATCATTTTAATTGCTGTTTGTGAAATTATTTTTCAAATATAAGCATTAAAATAGAATTGATGTGTTTTTTTTATTTTTAACAATTACTTACTTTCACCTTCCCCGTCACAACCTCACTAATCAGCGTCGTGCGGTATTCTTTCAACAGCTTGATCTGCTTTTTGAATTTCTAATCATCAATTATCACGTTTTTCTATCGCATCCTTTGCCCCATTGGGTAGCTTATTGTACATACCACTAACACGTTTAGGCATAGCAATCATATATTCGACAATTAAATTTACTAATTCAAAAAGTGATTCAGCTGTCTCCGGATTATCAACATCTAATTCTATTTGTCCAGGGTGTGCGGCTTTGTTGCCTACAACTCTTACAATATCCAATGATTGTTGTACTATTTCAGGCAACCCTTTTTTTACTAAATTTTTAACATCCGTATTAATGTCTTTGCCTTCTTCCCCTAATTCTTTGCAAAGCAGTTGAATTGCAAGCCGGAGTAAGGCACATGCACCCCGAGGTGATTTATTGCAAATTTCACCAGCTTCATTATAAATTAACAAAACTGATTTAGGCATATCACTATTTGGTTTTGGAAAAATGGCAATTATTGGATAAACGAGTATTTCATTTTGCCATAATGTTTTATTTCCACAAGAAAAGCATCGAGCAATTGAAGTATGATAAATAGGCAAATTATTTTTAGGCGAAATTTGCAAATTTATATCTGCTTGATATGAATATTGTTGCCAATCGTGTTGGGAGATTGTTTGGCAATGTGGGCAAGTATATACTGCCAATTTTAATTTAGGTTCAATGTAGTTCATAGCTTGAATTAATTTTCATCAAATTACTTTCACCTTCCCAGTCACCACTTCACTTATCAGCGTCGTGCGGTATTCCTTCAACAGTTTTATCTGCTTTTTGCATTTCTCAATGATGGTGTCCAATTGGATGGATTCTTTCTCGATATGTGAGACTATGAATTGTTGTTCAGAAACTGGTGGAACTGGAATTTGTAAAACTTTGAGATTTTCAACTGATAATCCAGGTTGTGCGGCTGCAACAGAATATTGATTCAAATTCATTGTTCTAAGAAGTTCTCCAAACCATCTTGTGTTATAATCATCTTTTAAGGTGCATACAACAGCATGTTCCGAAGCCCAAAAACGGCCACTGCCATAATTGACGTTTCCACACAATGCACCCTGTCTGCCTATCAATACGAAACTACCTTCATGCGTAAAAGAATCAAAATATCCCCTCAATCCATTTCCTCCATAAACAGGGTACTCGCCAATTTCCTTGATATTTTCAGAGGTTATACCTTCCCCACTTTTCAAATCTGCCAAATGCTTCAACCTCTTCACCTCCCAATGTTTGGGAATATCACCTAACCATTCCACACCTGAAGGTTTGAGACGCACATTTGGGTTTACGCCACGCGTAACGGCTTGGTTAATAATGGCCTGTTTTTCTTCTTCGTAAATAGCTATCAGTTTTTGTTTATTGGCAATGATTTTGTCTATCTCGGCGGTTTTGCGATCAAGATAAGTAGCAATTGAATATTGTTCGTGTATTAAAGGAAAAGCAAAAGCGAATTCAACAAAAACATTTTGATATAGATGTTGTATTGTAGAACCATAGGCAGTTAAATCATTGAATTCTGTGAAGGATTTTGATTTCAAAACCCAAAACAAAAATCTTGTGGTTAAATCAGGGTTCAATGATCGTACAACAAAAATACCGCTATTTAAACAAGCTGGCTTTTCTAAATTGGTTACGACCGCTAATTTTCCTATCGTTCCATCTTTGGTAATCAGTAAATCTTCATTTTTCAATTGTATAAAAGGATCCTCAATATATCTTTCCTCATCAATATGGTAACAATTTTTCCAATCAATAACATCTTTTTTGAAATCTGTACCTGTAATAAGGTATGAATAACCATCTGTTAAAAATTCACTCGATTTTAAACCATTCCAACCAACACGACCTTTCACATAACATCGGTGCTTGATTTTCTTAACTTCCCAGTGCTCAGGAATTTTGCCAATCCACTCTAAGTCAGTCGGTTTATATTTTTCGTATCGTTCCATTAGTCAAGTACCGTTTTTTCAAGTTCAATGGTCACTTTCTCAAGTGCCAGGATATCGGCTTTAATCGCTGCAAGCGGACGCAACGGTTTAAACTCGTAGAAATACTTCGTGAAATTTATTTCATAACCCGTTTTTGTTTTGCTATCGTCAATCCAAGCATCGGATATATGGGGCTTTACCTCACGATCAAAATATTGTTTGATTGTTTGCGGAATCAATTTCTCATTTTCGTTTTTTTGCAGGAACGGAATATTTTCCGAATCGCGCAACGAAGGATCAGCCTTCGTATTTCCTTTGCTATCCTTTACCATTTTGCCTTTTGCATCGCGCAAAGGTTGTTCAACTGTAATCCTCGAAAAGCCAAAGAACTCATTCGGGTAAATCTTGCAAAATTCACCTTCAGTATATTCACCGTAGATTTTAGTGATAAAACCGATTCCTTTTGTTTGCCCGTTTTCGGGTATCTCTTTGCGTTTATTTCCCAGACTGCGCGGCATCTTTTGCCAGAAACGGTTTGGATCGTGCCCGGTTTCATCATCCTTTGCACCTGTGGCATTGATCAATTGAATCGTTCCTTTTCGGTTGGCACTCTTTTTATTTGTCAATATCCAAATATAGGTGGAAATGCCGGTGTTGTAAAACAATTGGTCAGGCATTGCAATCACCGCTTCGAGCCAGTCGTTTTCGATGATCCATTTTCGGATATCACTTTCACCGCTTCCTGCCTGTCCCGTAAATAAGGGTGAACCATTAAATACAATGCCAATACGGGTGCCAGATGGTTTCATCTTCGAGATCATATGTTGCAAAAACAACAATGCACCATCGTTAATGCGTGGTAATCCCGCACCAAAACGTCCGGCATAACCTTTTTTTTCGGCTTCGTCTTTAATTATTTTCTCTGCCTTTTTCCAGTCGACTCCAAAAGGGGGATTCGAAAGCATATAATCGAACTTGTCGTATTCCAATCCATCCACCGTAAAGGTGTTACCAAACTTGATGTTCGAAGGATTTTGACCTTTGATCATCATATCCGATTTGCAGATGGCATACGATTCGGGGTTAATCTCCTGTCCGAAAACTTCAAGCTTGGCATCAGGGTTTTGTTCCATGATAAAAGATTCTGCCACCGAAAGCATGCCGCCTGTTCCGCATGCAGGGTCGTAAAGTGTTTTTACAATTCCTTTTTTGAAGATGTCTTTTTCATCGACAAACAGCAAATTCACCATGAGCCTAATAACCTCGCGCGGCGTAAAGTGCTCTCCGGCAGTTTCATTCGAAAGTTCCGAGAATTTACGGATCAGTTCTTCAAAAACATATCCCATTTCCATGGAGGTCATTTCAGATAAATCAATCTGTGCAAATTCCTTCACTATTTTAAAAAGCAAGTCTGTTTTCGGATCATCCAAACGATCAATTTGAGCATCAAAATCGAAGTACTCAATAATTTCCCGGGCACCCACGGAGAAACCGTTGATAAAGTTCCGGAGGTTGGCCGCTACATTACTGGCATCGTCAGCGATTCTTTTAAAATCGTATAAGCTCCGGTTATGAAAATTTAATCCGGCAATTTTATTCAGGGTAATATCCTTCGCACTATCCGAGAGTTTATCGATTTTAGGAAGGTAATCCAGAACCTTTTGCCGTGTTGGAGCTATCACACCATCCAACCGTCTTAAAACGGCCATTGGCAGAATAATCTTTCCATAATCTGATTGTTTGTAATCGCCTCGTAGTAAGTCGGCTACTTTCCAAATAAGGTTAGCTTTTTCTTTGAAATCGATCATTCTGATTTTTCTGATTTAAGCGTTCTAAATTACACAAAGATTCACAAACTATTAGTTGAATTATTATGAAATATAATTTACTACAAAAAAAGCCCCTTTCGAAGCTTTTTCTGATCAGCAAGAGGCGGTATCCTGCTCATCGTCGATCAAGTTCCAGGTGGCATATTCTGCATTTTCTTCCTCCCATGCTTTCAAAGAAGCTTCCTGATTGCAGGCCATCTTAAATTTGAAACTGTACTGATTTTCGATCAGTTTATTTTCTATCTGGAAACGATTATCCTCACTAAACCTTATCAGAGATAGACCCGCAATAAGGGTATTGGTGATTGGTCCCTCCAAGGACGCTTAGGAGTAAGGTGAGATTGATCTTATCTTTGAGTCATTTTCCCGTTTCATTCAATATCGACAATCAGTTGTATAAACATTAGACTAAGATGTTAATATTATTTACACTAATGTTGTTTGTTATTATTGTTAATGAACAGGTATTTAGATTTATAATAGGTATGGCATGATCTTAGTAAAACTAAAAGTGTTAGAATGTTAATAATGGGAAATTAATAGACTAATCGAATTCGAATTTTCTAAAGCTCAATAGCTTAAATAAGAATGATCATGGAAGCAATGGATCGCTCAAGGGAGAAAAAGAGCTTTTGGAGGCGGAAAATTTTTTGGATATCGGCTCATGAACTTGTAAAAGAACGTCTTAAAAATCTCAAGGTTAAGCTGCCTATTAATGGTCAGATCGGATTGTTTGATGCCGAAATTGGCCGGCAAAACCCGCAATTCTACGAGGTACTCGAAGGTTTAATGCATGGCGATAAAGTAATTACATCAGGTTGTGAGATGTTTGGAGATAATGAACGGGTGGTGTTTAAATAACAAGTCAGAATCAGGATTTAATGGTTGAAAGGATGAACAGGATATTAACAAGTAAAGCATTGATCTGGGTAAAGTTTAAATCCTGTCAATCCTGATTCAGACGGTGGCATAAAATTTAAAAATAATTAATACCTAATATCATGATCAAAACACAAAAACTTACGAAGATTTTTCAAACGGATGAGATTGAAACTTCCGCTTTGAATGAAGTCAATTTTAATGTGGAAAAAGGCGAGTTTGTTGCCATAATGGGTCCTTCAGGTTGCGGGAAATCGACACTGCTGAACATTGTCGGATTGCTGGATAATCCCACACGCGGAAGTTATCTGTTCAATGGCGTTGATGTTTCTAATTTGCGCGAAAGCCAGCGGACCGGATTACGAAAAGGAAACATTGGTTTTGTCTTTCAGAGCTTTAACCTGATTGACGAACTGAATGTTTTTGAAAATGTCGAGATGCCGCTGATTTACCTCAAGATGAGCGCTCCGGAGCGCAAAGCTCGTGTGGAAGCGATTCTTGAAAGGATGAAAATCAGTCATCGCCGGAAACATTTTCCACGGCAACTATCAGGTGGTCAGCAACAGCGTGTTGCTATTGCCCGAGCAGTAGCTGCGAATCCAGGGTTAATTCTTGCCGATGAGCCAACCGGTAACCTCGACTCGAAGAACGGTCTCGAAGTGATGAACCTGCTCACCGAACTGAACCGCGAGGGAACTACCATTGTGATGGTAACACACTCGCTGCATGATGCCGACTTTGCCCATCGGATCGTAAACCTATTCGACGGACAGATTATCACCGAGGAGGTAAAAATGCAGATGGGGGAGATGCTGGTATAAAAAATGTCTGAACCATGATTTTTGTGATTAAA
>Ga0209123_1003370_pt1 | contig 12047 bp, 9 predicted proteins | sample BarGraIncu00431A_FD_184500 | JGI IMG/M metagenome (GOLD analysis project Ga0209123, IMG submission 184500) | Arctic peat soil microbial communities from Barrow, Alaska, USA - Barrow Graham LP Incubations 004-31A (SPAdes) (version 2) | ecosystem: Environmental > Terrestrial > Soil > Wetlands >...
TATTGTCATTGCCCAGGTGGTACGGATTCGACATCATGGCTTCATGAACACGTTGGGCGTATTCTTTAACCGCATTTTTAAGTTCAAGATCAGCTTCATAGACCGCTGCGCCCGCTTTTTGAATGACAGACAGTGTTTCACTGGAAAGTGACATAGGTAATATCCTCTTTAGAAATTGAAATATTAGACTGAAGTATCTCACCGTCGCCGCTGACGAATATCGATGCTAAAACGTCGTCGACTTTATACACCTTGCTTTTTAGCGCCAAATCATGAAAACAAATTTTTTCTCGACTGTCATCTTTGCTGCAGTATTTGCTTTGACCGGATGCAATGACTCACCCGGCAATGGCAGTTCAACCACGGCGAAAAACGCAGCAACGACGCAGGTTTCCATCGCCGCCATTCAAACTGAAGCAAAAGGTTTCACCGTGGGTTCGCCCATGAGTGCCCGCACGGTCTATGTTTTCTTTGATCCTCAGTGCCCCCATTGCGCAGACTTGTGGGAATCCGCCAAACCACTCAAGGCCCAGGCAAAATTTGTCTGGATTCCTGTAGGTCTGGTCAGCAAGGCAAGCACGGCACAAGGCGCCACATTGCTCGCTGCCTCAGACCCAGTAGCAGCCATGGAAGCACATGAAGCTTCCATGCGGGCTCAGTCTGGTGGCATCTCTGCCGGAAGTGATATTGAAGCGCAGCGAGCCGTAGTTGAAAAAAACACCGCATTGATGACCCGTTTCGGATTCAGCTCAGTCCCGACCATCATTGCCAAACACGCCCAGACCGGTGAACTGGTAACGCAAGAAGGCTCATCACCTACTGCTGCACTGGCAAATTTGCTAGGGTTGCAAATGCCGACCAATTAAAGTTCTTGCTTCGCCGCTTATCTATTCGACGACACCGCTTATCTAACGTTATCGTAATACGGCAATACTCTAATTAAAATTAATGACATGAAGAAACCGCATGGATTTACGTTGATTGAACTCTTGGTCGTGATTGCCATCATTGCGATTCTGACTACGCTTGCGGCACCTTCTTTTAAGAGCATGATTCAGTCCAACAGCATGTCTAGCGCCGTTAACACTTTTTTAGCCGATATGAGCTATGCACGCAGCGAATCCATTCGTCGCGGTGGTGGGGTTGTCATGTGCCCCAGTACAAATTCCGAAGCTAGCAATGCCAGTTGCAGTGGTAGCACCGGGTGGGAAAGTGGTTGGATTGTTTTTCATAATTTGAATAATGGCAGCACACGAACCACTAACGAACCACTACTGCGCGTACAAGGCCCAATCACTTCAGTTAACACAATCGAAGCTGAAACTGCCACCATTTTCAAATTTACAGCAACCGGGCGATTGCCGCTATCTTCGGCTACACATCTCACGTTTGGCAGCAACCCGGATTACTCAGTGGATGCACGGCGCATTGTGTGTGTAGCCTTGGGTGGACGCACACGAATTGCGCTTGAAACTGCTACCGGAAAAGCGAATGGCAACGCAACATGCTCAACCGACTAATGAAAACATCTCGCCACCCCCGTCAATCAGGTGCATCACTGATAGAGGTGCTGGTCGCCATATTAGTGCTTTCATTTGGCATGCTGGCGCTCGGTGCCATGCTGTCTTTCTCCGTGCAAGCGCCCAAACTAGCCAGCTTCCGGGCAACCGCAGCCATCCTGGCTTCCAGCCATGTTGAACGCATACGAGCCAACCCGGATGGGTTTTCTGCCGATGCCTATACCTCGGCTTTGTCATATGACGGCACCACCGTCGACATTGCCCTTGCGGACTGTGTTTACGCAACCCCTTGCACTACAAGCACGTTGGCAGCGATGGACAATGCTGCTACAAATCATGCGGCACGCGCCGAACTGCCCGCTGGCGGCATGTTGATGAAATGTGACCCATCTCCTTGCACCAAAACGTCCTACGGTAACCTGTGGATTCTCTGGAAAGAACCCAGCACCATTTCACTGCTTGGATCTTCTTCTGACAATTGCCCCACCACTGATGCTAGCTGGAGTGGATTGGATCCCAAGCCCCGCTGCCTTTATGTAAGATTTAAAGTTGAGTGAAATACAAGATATGCAACCGCTCTACCACTTACAGAATCACCGCCGCATTAAAGGTTTTTCTCTCATTGAGTTGATGGTTTCACTGACCATCGGCTTGGTCATTGCAGTCGCAGCCATATCGGCCTACTTGGGTGCTGCGGGTGCCAGCAAAATGTCTAATGCACAAAGCCGCATGAATGAAGATGCGCAGGCAGCGCTGAACGTTTTGGCGCAACAAATACGGATGGCAGGAACCAACCCAGTGCAAGCAAATCGGGCAGATGCATTCCAGCATAATCCCGTTTTTGACCCGACCTATGTTGGTGGGTCAGTGACTTCATACGGCACAACGTCGTTCTCCGCGTCCTCCGGGGGGGCTGCATACAACCTGTCTGCCTTTTCCATTCGCGGATGTGATGGCTCGTTCAGCAGCATAACGTCAACCTCCAACCTGGATTCACTTAGCAATTGTGGTACCAGCACCCTGCCCGATTCGATTGCAGTCAGCTATGAGGGTGATAAATACAACACCATGCCATCTGGCGCATCGGCTGGTGATTGCCTGGGCCAATCCGTCCCATCAATCACGGCGACGTTTACTTCGGGTACTTCGACCACCGCCACATACTATGTCGTCGACAACCGGTTCTACGTTGCCAACTCCTCGGATGGCATCCCCAACTTGTACTGCAAAGGCAATGGAGGATCGGTGCAACCTTTGGTCGAAAACGTAGAAGACATGCAATTTCTCTACGGAACCGTCAGCTCCGCCGCGACATCAAACACGGCCACTGTTGCAGGATACCTGACTGCTGAAGACGTAATTACAAATGCACCCACAGCCGATGCTCCAGGCTATTCCAAGGCTTGGGGCAAGGTTCTCACCGTTCGCATCTGCGTTGTTGTGCGCAGTGAAAGCCCGGTGGTATCTAATGCCGCCTCGGCAAAATACTACAACTGCGCCAATCCGGCTGTTTTGACCACGGCACCCGACCTTAGACTGCGCCGCGCTTACTCAACCACGGTCGTACTGCGAAATCGTCGGCTTTGACCTTTCATTACAACGCCTCACCATGATCAAGCCTGCCCGGTCAACACACCACGCCACCCCTATCGCAATCAAGACGTTGCAGCGACGCTGTGCTTCACCGAACGGTCAAAACGGCGTTGTTTTAATCATTGCACTCATTCTGTTAGTGGTGATCTCGCTACTGGCCATCACCAGCCTGCGCAATGCCGGCTCCTCAGAGGCTGTGGCGGGCAATGTACGAACTACCGAATTGGCAACGCAGGCAGCAGAAATTGCGCTACGACATTGCGAATCTTCTGCCATCCAATTAGCAAAAAATTTACCAAACTCGGACCCAGCGTTTTACTCTACAACGTTCACCATAGCATCTATTTCCCCAATCAACTCCACCCCTTGGCAAAGTACCGTCACCTGGGACACCGCAACAAGCGCCAGCACAGTCACCTACGCAGTGCCATTAGATATGCTCAATCAAAGTGGAATGACGATGACAACGTACCAACGGCAACCGGAATGCATGGTCGGACTTCTTGGTGGCAGCATGCCTACTGGTACCGCTAGTGTTACACCTTCAGCCTTTATCATCACCGCTCGCGGCTTTGGCCCTGAGGTACCAGCCGTGATTGGCAACGCTCAGCGAATTCGACCAGTTGGCACTGAGATCTGGTTGCAATCCACCATTGAAATCAAATAGAGGAGACACGACCATGTCAAGAAACAATGCAATATTAAAGTTATTGATTGGGTTTGTTGCCGCGGGTTTTTTTCTGGTATCGCATGCAGCGCTGGATATCTCACAGGTGCCCCTGCTCACGCAAACAGGCACGGTGGCGCCCAACCTGCTATTCATACTGGATGATTCAGGTTCCATGAACGCGCAGTATCTCTACAAGTATGGTGGTACTGGCGGCGGTTATGGCATGCCTGGGCCAGGGAATGGAACTGGCCAAACACAAGCCAACTGTTCGGGCACGCTCAGTGTCAGTACAACCTGTTCGTACACCCCTCCGCCCATCACGTTCACCAGCTCAACGACTCCTTCCACCTGGAACAGCAGCAGTTCGTACAATCAAAACTCATTTGTTAAGGCAACTAAAAGCGGCGTCAATATGGTGTACCAATGCTTGCTGGCAAGCGGTTGCGATGCAGGTAACGATCCGACGATAGATCCGACCGCACCCGCTGCGTGGAATACCAGCGGGTACAACCAGAATGACCTTGTCACCTACACAAATGGACATGTTTACCTGTGCGTTAGCTCAAAAAAATGCCCCAGCAGCAGGGTACCTGGTTCGGACAGTCGTTGGCAAGACATGGGTTTGCTGGCAGATTATCTCAAGTCGACAGCCGCTCAGTGGAATGACGGAGTGACGCTGGCGAGCTATCTGATCGCGACAAAAGGATCGGGACGCTTCTGGGAGGTGTCGCCAGATATCAACCGCATCACCTACGATCCCCGCATTCGTTACAAAACCCGACTTACCGGCGTCAATTCAACTACCACCACAACGGCGGCCACACCTAGCACAACGACTTCCTTTTATGTGTTTTTTTATGGAAGCGGGGGCTCGGTGACCCCTAAATCCCAGACTTGGGACGGCACCAACACGTATGGTGATCCTGCGACTTATGGCAGCTACTTTGCACCTTATACCAATTCAAACCAAAGCACTAATACGGATTCTATTTTGGCCTCCGGGGCGACTACTGGACTGTCGTATCCCCAATGCGTAGGACCCTGTACAGGGGTACCGGCTGCCGTTTCTGCAACTACCGCTTCATACCAGTTCCCTAAGTTCGCTGGGCGTACCGAGTGCGTCAATACATACTGCACACTGGCAGAAGAACAACAAAACTACGCCACTTGGAAGAAGTTTTACAGCAACCGCATGGATATGGCGAAGTCGGGAATTGGCTACGCATTTCAAAACGTCAATAGCGGTTTACGGCTTGGGTGGGCCATGATCAGCGATCTGGACACGTATGCCGACTCCGGGGCCACTTTAGGGACCAAAGCCTCTGGTGTGAGCGCTTTAAATCAAACGAACAAAGCTGCTTTTTACACATGGCTTTACTCCATGAAGCCTTCATCTGACACGCCGCTGCGGGAGTCACTGATTGCGGCAGGCATGTATTTTTCACGCGCAGACAACAAAGGGCCATGGGCCACTACGCCGGACCCCACATCCAAAACGCTGGCCAGCCTCTACACCAATACTACATCACCAGCCGACAACTCCCCAGCACACGCTTCATGCCGTCGTTCCTACGCAATGATGCTCACTGACGGCTATTACAACGGTACTGACCCTGGAAAAAACGACACTGACTACACGGCAATCACGCAAATCAAGGGTACGTCATCCGCGGGAAGCTCAATAACTTTCGACTACAACGGAAGTACACTCCCCTACGCACAATCCTCAAGCACGGGCACCATGGCGGACATCGCCATGAAGTATTGGATTACGGATCTGCGCCCGGATCTAACCAACAATGTACCGACATCAATAAGCAATCCATCTTTCTGGCAAAACATGGGGTTCTATGGAGTTACGTTGGGCATTGATGGCACCCTTGCGCAAACAAAGGCCACATTGGATGCCATTAAAGCCGGTACCCAGACTTGGCCTGCACCACCCAGCGCCGGTGATAAACCAACCACCGTGGATGACATGTGGCATGCCACCGTCAATGCCCGCGGCAGCATGCTTAGCGCGAAAAACGCTGACGATTTGAGCGTCGGAATAGAAAGTATGTTGGCCGAAATTAATTCGATTGAGTCTTCTCAATCTGGCGTAGCGGCCTCAACAGCCGCGCTCAGCCTGTCCACAACCACACGAAAATACACCCCCACTTACTACACGGGCACTTGGGTTGGCAATGTGCTTTCAAGCACATTAGACTCAACAAGCGGCAACGATACCTGTACGCAATGGCGCATTTCCGGCACCTGGAAATTAGACCCTACTGACAATAAGTATCACTGGTTTGTTGGAAACAAGCTAGACGGAACGCCTGATCTCGCGCCTTGCAGCGGTGCAACCACCAGCGTTACTTTCAACGGCATTGCAAGTGCCAGCACAAGGGCCATTTACGCCTGGAACGGCTCTGCTTATGGCAATTTTGATGCATCCAACAGCTATGCAATGAGCTCCACAACCGGCGTTGCCACAAATAATGGTACGACGGCAGATGCCAACCTGATTAACTATTTGCGCGGAGACCAAAGCAATGAAGATTTGGTTGACGCGAATGGTCGCATTGTCACAAACAACCTTTATCGCTATCGCCCCAATGTTATGGGCGACATTGTGAATTCAAAGCCCACTTTTGTTAAAGGTGTGTTGAATATGCAATACGATAAATTGCCGAGCGGAACTTTGGGGCAAGGTACCTATGCGGCATTTGTGAGCGCAAAGGCTGCGCGCAGCGAGGGCGTGTTGTTTGCAGGTGCCAACGACGGCATGTTGCACGGTTTTGCTGAAAACGACGGTCGGGAAGTTTTTGCCTTTATCCCCAAAGCAGTCATGCCCAATATGTATTTGCTAGCCAGCCGCAGCTACAACCACAAATATTACGTGGATGGTGATACGACAGAAGTAGATGCCTGTTTGAGCAATGGTGCCAGCTGTACCACATGGTCTAACCTATTGCTTGGTACCGCCGGTGCGGGAGGAAAAACTGTGTATACGCTCGACGTAACCACACCTACCAGCATGAGTGCTAGCAACATCAAATGGGAAATCACCCCAACCGACATTACCAATTCGACTGGTGTAACGACAGAAACACGCTACGCCAATATGGGCAACAACTTAGCCAATATCCAGACCGGTGTAACCACTGGGGGGCAATGGGTCGCTATTTTTGGCAATGGCTACAACGGTGGGAATGGTACGGACGCCAGCTTGTTTGTTGTTAACTTGGACACCGGTGCATTTATCAAAGAAATCAAGGTGCCAAACTCTGGTGGAGATAACGGGCTCGGAGGTGTGGCTGTTGTAAGAAATTCCAGCCAACAAATCATTGGAGCCTATGCGGGAGACTTGCAGGGCCGTATGTGGAAGTTCGACCTTAGCGATAGCAGTTCAAGCAATTGGAAAGTCGATTTTGGTGGCGACCCACTCTTTACAGCCGGATCAACCCAACCCATTGTGGCGGCACCAACAGTCATAGACTTGGCCGACCCGAACGTTTGGAAAAATAGCTACGACACTGCCCCGAAGGTCGGCTACATGGTGTCTTTTGGTACAGGAAAATTAATTGAAGCGAACGACATTAGCACTACAAACCTGCAAACCTTGTATGGCGTGTGGGATGAAAAATTATTTGGAGCATCGTCCACTGCGACAAATGCGGCACGGGTGGCTGCATCGAGCTTGTTCCAGCGAACCATCAGTGATACCAGTCAACTGGTCATTTCTGACTCAGCCAAGCGGGGTTGGTATGCCAATTTCACAAAATCGGGGGATCGTCTCATTTATCCTATGTTGACGATCCAATACCATAATTTGACGGCCACTGTGCTTTCACCTGCCGGCGTAACAGCTGACGCCTGCTCTGCTGGCTCACAAGGCACCAGTTCTCCTTATATTTTGGATGCTCTGTGGGCGACGGTTGCAACACCACAACCCGACCCCATTTACCAATGTCTTACCGCCAGTTGTGCTGAAGCTCCAGTTTGCATTGGCCCAGGCTGCACACCACCTTGTGGTAACAGTGGCTGGAGTTGTACGGCACCGTCGGGTGGTGAACCGGTGGTCGTAGCCACAGACCAAACTTGCCCCAATGGCGCACCGTTGACCAAGCTGCTGTTTTCCCGTTCCCAGAACTGTACGGCGACCTGCAAGGATGGAACAACTACTGTTTCGAATACATCAACAATCAATCAGTGTCCGGCGTTTAACCCAAGTCAACCCGTTGCAGTCAAACGAACTTGGCGCCAATTGTTCATGCGTTAAGTCATACATAGTTATAGGAGTTTGAATTCATGATTAACAATTCAGCAAGATACCAAACCCACTCGCGGGGTTTCACCCTGATCGAGCTCATGATCGTGGTGGCTATCATCGGCATTTTGGCGGCGATCGCCATACCGTCCTATTCAAGCTATATCGCCCGCGCGCGCCGTGCGGATGCCAGAACTCAGTTACTGCAAGCAGCGCAGTTTATGCAACGTTTTTATTCTGCGAATGACCGCTTCGACCAAGACCGTTCTGGCAACGGCGTACTTGATGCCACTGCAGGCATGCCTGTCAATTTGAGGAAATCCCCCTCTGACAGCACCACCCCTGTGTACCAACTCAACACCGGTATCACAACTTCTGGCAGCTACACCGCCACGGTGAATGTCAGTGGGTACACCCTCACCATGGCGCCAATTTCTGGTGGCGTTGCCGCCAGCGACGCCTGCGGCATGTTCACCATCACATCGACTGGCGTTCGCGGTGTAGCTAGTGCAACCAAAACCAGGGATGAATGTTGGAAGTAAGTGCCGCTCATGGCCAGAACGAGCCTAACGAACAAACCATACTTAAGCCTGAACTCGCAATGGCAACTGCCCTTGCTCTGGCCACCCAAAGTCTCACACTCACCTCCCCCAACCCCCGCGTTGGCTGCGTTATTTCATCTCCTGAAGGTCTAGTCCTGGGTCAAGGCCACACACAGCGGGCTGGCGGGCCTCATGCCGAAATCATGGCCTTGCGTGATGCTGCAGACCGTGGTCACTGCGTTGCAGGAGCCACCGCCTACGTCACCCTTGAGCCCTGTTCGCATCATGGCCGCACAGGTCCCTGCTGTGATGCGCTAATTGCAGCGGGCATCAAAAAAGTAGTGGCGGCCTGCGCAGACCCCAATCCACTGGTGGCAGGTCAAGGTTTTGAGCGGCTGCGCGCAGCCGGCATTGGCGTGCAAGTTCTGGCTACCGATGATCCCCTGGCGATTGCGTCCCGTGAACTCAATCTCGGTTTTTTCAGCCGCATGATTCGCAAGACGCCATGGGTTCGGATGAAAGTTGCAGCTTCTCTGGACGGCAAAACGGCACTGGACAATGGCGTGAGCCAGTGGATAACGTCAGAAGCAGCCCGCGTCGATGGTCATGCCTGGCGGGCTCGCTCTTGCGCGGTGCTCACGGGGATTGGCACGGTGCTTGAAGACAACCCGCGCCTGGATGTCCGGCTGGTTGACACGCCACGCCAGCCTCACTTGGTGGTGGTAGACAGTCGCCTTGAGACACCGCTGGATGCTCATCTTTTTATAGCTGGTCGCGCTTGCTACATCTACGCTGCAGTCCAAAATGATATAAAAAAATCGGCATTGGAAGCGCGTGGTGCTACCGTCATATACCTACCCACAACCCATGGCAAAGTGGACTTGTCGGCCATGCTGCGGGATTTGGCGCAACGTGAAATCAACGAACTCCATGTTGAGGCGGGCCAAAAGCTCAACGGATCACTGATTCGGGAAGGACTGGTGGACGAATTTGTGGTGTATCTTGCGCCAAAACTGATTGGTCAAGGGCGCGGTATGGCTCACTTTGGGCCGCTCACTGAGTTAACGCAAGCGGTAGCACTTGAATTCAAGTCCACCAACAAGCTCGGGCCTGATCTGCGCATCGTGGCTCGCGCTGCTGGCCGAGATGGCTTTTAAGTGAGCGCAGACAACAAGTCAAACCTGACAGCGGTGGTACTGACGCTGATGATGGTCATGGTGCCAGCCATGGGTGTTCCGCATGAAGAGTTATTGCAAGACACGATGAAGTCCATTTGGGTGTCTTTTTTTGCATTAACCGGATCCTTCGTTTTTTTCTGGCATCAACGAAAGCAAAGCGGAGTTCTTAACCTTCACATCCTGCTTTGCTTGACGCTTGGCCTGATGGCCTACGCACTAGGCAGCATGGCATGGTCGCACGCTTACCTGGGTGGCGTGGAAGCTGTTCGCTGGTTTGTATTGAGCTTGATTCTCTTCTTGGGCATGAATACATGGACCCATTCTCGGGTTACTTTTCTGGCCTGGGGCATTCACTTTGGCGCGGTGTTGGCCTCGCTGTGGGCTGCCTTGCAGTTTTGGAATGATTTCAATTTGTTTGTACAAGGCCCCAACCCAGCATCGACTTTTGTAAATCGAAACTTCTTTGCTGAGTATGTGGTTTGCACTTTGCCATTTACCGTGCTTCTTTTAACCCGGGTACGGGACAAGATTTCCGTATATCTGTTGACCTTTTCACTAGGTTTCAACGTGGTGGCACTGATGATGACAGGCACAAGGTCTGCCCTGATAGGACTTTTGGCCTTGCTGTTCATACTGCCCTTCATCGTGTACCGGTATCGTGATCAGTGTGTATCGACTGGCTGGCGCATTCACCATCACATAGCCATTGCGGTGTTGCTGTTTGGAACGATTTTCAGTCTTGGATCTATTCATTCAAAAAATCCAAAGATAACTGCGGAATCAGGCCAAGTGAATGCACTTGATCGGGCGCTCAGCCGCTCCCTGTCCATGGCAAAACCCGATGAATACACGCACGGGTCTTTTTCTATTCGGTCCCAGATGTGGAAGACGACAGGACGGATGATCCTGTCAAATCCCTTGACAGGTGTAGGCGCTGGTGCCTGGGAAGTTCAATCGCCGCTGTTCCAAGAGCCCGGCAGTCAACTTGAAACCGACTACTACGCACACAACGAAATCTTGCAACTACTGGCGGAGTACGGGCTTGCAGGCTGGAGTTTTCTTTTCACTCTTTTCGTTTACCTTGCATGGGCCGCTTATAAAACGTGGACTGACAAAACCAGACAAGGGCGAAGCGAAGCCCCTTTGCGCTCACTCACACTGACCAGTCTTCTGATGTTTTTACTGGTCAGTAACGCTGGATTTCCTTGGCGCATGGCAAGTACGGGTGCCTTGTTTGCATTAAGTTTGTCAGTACTTGCGGCTTCCGACGCGCGACTTGGTGCATCCAGGCTCTCTATTTACAAAGCAGTTTCGTGGAAGGTGAGCTTTTCATTAGAGGCCTTGTATACAACCGCAATTTGCACAGGGCTAGCGCTCTATATTGCGCAGCAGGCCATCTTGTGCGAAAGCAAGCTGGTGCATGCCATCAAAATTGCCCTCACCATTTCTCAATCCGGTCAAGCCAATGACCCTCGCTGGGAAAACGAAAAAAACATAATGTTGCAACTCGTGCAAGAAGGCATCGCCATCAACCCGCACTACAGAAAACTTACTCCCATGGTGGCAGATGCGCTCGCAAGTTGGGGCGATTGGAAAAATGCAACCTGGATTTGGGAATCAGTCCTGGACTCCCGCCCCAATGTAGTGGCAATAATTGCCAACGTGGCACGCGGCTACATGCAACTGGGGAACGTGGCAAAGGCGCAGGAATATATCGATCGAGCCAAGCTTTTGCAGCCAACAGCGCCATCCATTGCCACCTTAGAGGTCATGCTCTGGAGTCGAACAGGCCGAGATCAAGAAGCCATTGTGAATGCGAAGAGACTTTTGCAATCCGGCGTCTTTGATTACGATTTGGTTCGATCTGCTTATTTTTTAGGTATAAAAAACAAAAACCCGGAATTGGCAATTCTGGCCCTTGAGTTAAAAATCAAGGTCTGGCCAGCGCAAGCCGTGGATGGCTGGATCAAACTGGGAAACATCTACGCATCGGCACAAGCCAATGACGAAAACAAGGCATTGCAAGCCTATCAGACAGCGATAGCAGCAAGCCCTATTGCTTACAAAAATGCAGTGCTGGCAAGCATTCCACCCGACTATCGCCTCAAAATTCGGTGAACAAATTGCTTCGCAATAAATGACAATTTATTGATTTGCGCAATTCAAAGGCATTTTCCCTGCGAAAATACCGGCATGTTTACAGGAATCATCACAGGCGTGGGGCGCATCGTCGCTGTTCACGCATCCGGCAGCTCTTCAACTTACGGCAAGCGCCTCACCATTGAGTGT
>Ga0209123_1003372_pt1 | contig 12032 bp, 7 predicted proteins | sample BarGraIncu00431A_FD_184500 | JGI IMG/M metagenome (GOLD analysis project Ga0209123, IMG submission 184500) | Arctic peat soil microbial communities from Barrow, Alaska, USA - Barrow Graham LP Incubations 004-31A (SPAdes) (version 2) | ecosystem: Environmental > Terrestrial > Soil > Wetlands >...
TTTGGCGCTGAACTTTCTGGCAATGTTCTGCTCGGGTTCAATAATGCCTGGGCTAAGACCGGTGCCGGTGTCTCGCTGGGCGTCACCATGGGCACGCTCGTCGGTAAGGGGTATGAGGAGTCCACCAAAAAAGGCGGCTGGTTCACCAGCGACCAGCACCGAACCTCTGACACGGAGATGAATGCCAGCTTCACTGCATGGCTCACTGGCGTAATGGGGCGTATCTCATCCAATACTAATCTTGCCGCTACAGTCATGGGGACCACCTCGAATATCGGCAGCGTCAACATCCCTCAGGCGCAAATTGCCACCGCCGGCCGCTCCGCCGCCGACATCCAGAAGGATGTGGAGGCCTGGCTACAGACAGTCGGCAACGAGTACGCCAAAACCATCGTCGGCCTGGAGGCCTACACCAACCAGGGCGAGGAGGCATACGCCGCGGCTATGCGTCTCTCGATCGCGCTGCAGACTGTCAACGGCTCCTTTGACCTGATCGGTAAGACTCTGCTCCCGTCGACCCTGGCCGGCGCCAACTTTTCCTCAAAGCTGATCGACCTCATGGGAGGCACGGAAACTTTCGGCAAGACCATGGATACCTACTTCACCTCCATGTTCACCCAGACCGAGCAGGACGCCATGAAAGCATCCCAGGCTACCCGTCAGGTGGATGCTGCCTTCCAGTCGATGGGAGTAACTGCCCCCAAGACCAACGCCGAGTTTATTACCCTGGTTAATTCCCTGGACGTCACCACGGAAAGCGGCGCCGCCACCTTCGCGGCCCTGATGAACCTGGCCCCCGCCTTCGCCACAGTCACCACGCAGGCCGACAAGGTCCGGGATGCCATCAAAACCTTCACCGACGACCTCACCGAACGGACCATGGTCCTGGACGGTAACAGTTCCGGAGCTGATCTCTTCAAACTGCGGATTACCCAAGAAGCGGAGCAAAAGAAAGCCATCCTCGACGGGATGGACGTACAGGCGCTGCAGATCGTACAGGATCGGGAGTGGGCAGCGGCTGTAGCCAAAGCAACCGGCGTAGTCACTCAGTCGCTTGCGGACCTCGCCACGTCCGCGCAATCCGCCGCAACCAATATGGTAGATGCGCTCCTGGCAGTCGCAAACGCCAAAAAGACTATCATCGGCGGCAATGCGTCACCGGAAACGGGATACGCGCAAGCGCAGGCCAGCTTCGAAGCGCTGGCCGGGAAGACCGACCTGGCATCTATCCAGGCGCTCCCCTCCGCGGCAACTGCCCTCCTGACGGCATCCACGGCATATAATGCGTCCGGCGCCGCGTACCAGGCAGACCTCGCCCGTGTGCTGGCAGTAATGGATGCCGTTTTGCCGACAGCTACCAGTCCGGATCCCATTTCAGCAGTTAATTCTCAGATCGACCTGTTGACCCAAATCAAGACCGCCCTGACGAGCTCTGACGCTGCGCTCATCAAGTCGCTTTCCGAGACTGGAGCCCTTGGTATTGCCCTTGGATTTAATGGCCCTCTCGCCAGAACGCTTGGCGCATTTAACACTGCAATGGAAAACCAGAGAGTAGCAAATCTACAAGGTGCAGACATCCAGACATTTACCAGGGACGCTAATGCCTATCAAACAGCCCAGACAACAGGAATAGCTGAATACAGGGCTGGCGGTTCACTGGACAGCTATTTATCGAACTTACAACCGCTATTGGATAAAGCTAGTGCTGATTATGCTACGGCTAAGACTGATGGGGTCACTCAGGCCCAGTTAGGGAGCAATTGGAACTCAATGCCTGGCACGCCTGCGCTGAATACAGTCTCCGCTGACGATATCAAGGCCCATAATAGCCACACACATTATGTAACTGTTACGGGAGCAACAATCGAATACGATGCGAATCACTACCTATCACTGGGGCAACAAACTACGATGTTCGGCCGACTCTTGGACGTCTGGAAGCTACAGCCGGGATACACATATGCCAGCGGGGCTCCTTATGACAATACGACGTACGCATACGGCGACGGGAGAGTCCCTGCTTTTGCAACCGGTGGCTTTTACCCTGGTGGCAGCGCGCTCATGGGTGAACTTGGCCCGGAGTTAGTCGACTCCGCTCCGGGTTACGTCTACCGGGCAGATGAGACCAAAGCGCTTTTCGCCATGGCTCGTCGCGGGGTAGCCTCAGACAATTACAGCTCTGATAAAACTCAGGACAGCAGCGAGGTCATAGCTGAACTGAAAGAGCAAAACCGGCTATTGCGGGAACTCCTGATCGAAGCCCGCGCCGGCAACCGGATTGAGCAGGCGGCCTTTCCACGGCTAATCGCGGCCGAGGAGTCCCAGGCGGATAGCATGCGGACCGTGGCTAGCAACAGCAGTCGGGCAGGGGCGGGCCACTAGATGGAACACTACCTAGTAGAGATGACTGTTTATGATCCCGCCATCTCCGGCACCCGGGTCCTGTATTTTTCGACCCACGATTATACGACGAGACCCACGGACACACCGCCGAACCAGCACTATATGCCCCTGGTCTCACAGCCTGGCAACTATGAAGAGGCCATGTTTGCCAGCGGTAAAACCTTCGGAGCATCCACGCTGGGTTTCGGTGAGGTACGGCTGGCAAACACGACAGGATCTCCGGGCACCGGCGGCCCATTGGACGCACTCATTGACTATGGATTTGACGGGAGGACCATCGTGTTCAAAAAAATCACCATATTGGGAGCCGTCCTGCTCCTGGCTAGCTGTTCCATGGAGCAGCCCGAATTTACCAACTCCGAGGTCGTGATCCGGATCAAAGATCCGCAGATGATTCTCAATACCCCGGTGCAGGCCACCAAGTACGCCGGGAATAACCAGCTCCCCAACGGTGTGGAGGGAACGGACGATATCAAGGGTAAGCCCAAACCGCTGACCTATGGCCGTGTTTTCAACGTCACGCCGGTCCAGGTGAACACGTCGAAACTCATCTACCAGGTGCACGAATCTGCAGCAGACGTCCCGGCTGTCTATGACAGGGGGGTAGGCCTCTTACGGGGAGATGATTACGCGGACCTTACCGCCATGCAGAGCGTGGCTCCTGATCCTGGTACCTATCGGGTCTGCCCGGTCATAGGCTGCTTCCGGCTGGGCTCATCCGCTTCCGGGCAGCTTACCGCTGACGTAGTCGAGGGGGCGACGCCCGCAGACCGTACTGCCGCGCAGGTGGCAAAACGCATTGCACAGCGCGTGATCAGCACCGGGGACATCACAGCAGCAGACGTCGCAGCCCTCGACGTGGCCAATTGTTCCGAGGTCGGCATTTACATGAGTGAGGAGACGACCACCATGGCGGCTCTCGACCAGGTGCTGGGAAGCGTCGGCGCCTGGTACGGTTTCGACCAAGGCTTGATGCTGGGAATGGCTCAATTCACCGCGCCGGCAGGTGAGCCCGAGGTAACCCTGACCGATGCCGACTGCCTCAGTATCGACCGGGTGGCGTCCAGCGATCCCGGCCGGGGCATCTCCCCCTATCAGGTGAGTTTGACCTACAATAAAAACTACACGATGCAGACCTCGGACCTGGCAGGGAATCTATTGTCGTTGCCCAAATTGTGGTCTCCGGCTCCGGCGCCCGCTACCGGAATGTGGAACGGCTGCGCCTATGGGAACGGTATATTTGTAGCCGTTCCTTTTGCAGGGAGCTCCTTCGGAGTATCAAACGATGGTCGGAACTGGACCCTGGTACCTGTACCTGCCGGGAGTATCTGGTGTATCACCTTCGGAGCTGGGACCTTCGTAGCCATAGCACATAACACGGGCATGGCCTATTCCTCCACGGATGGTATTACCTGGGCACCCCATGTAATCCCGGGCACCCTCCATAACTGGACCTCTGTGGTTTACGATGGCACCCAATTTATCGCAATAGGCGGTTCCAGCAGTTATACTATTCATTCGCCAGACGGAATTACTTGGTCATCTTCCACCAACCTACCGGTCGGTGCCCCTTACACCAAAATAGTTTCTTCAGGCAATGGCATCTTACTGATAACCGGTGATGTTGCGCTGAGCCAGGTGTCTACGGATGGTGGGATCACCTGGACTACGCATACCATGCCCGCGGGGAGTTGGCGGGGGCTCACTTTTGGGAACGGGCTCTTCGCCGCCGTAGGATACAGCTCCAATGCCATCATCACCTCACCGGACGGTATCACCTGGTCCAGCACCATCTTGCCCAATGCCACGTACTGGACAGATATTGCGTACGGTGGCGGGGTTTTTGTGACGATCGCTTCCGGCACCAACTTCGCCGCCTATTCTCTTGACGGCATAGCGTGGACTGTCATCACTCTACCCGATGCCTACGCCTGGGGCGGGCTTGGGTTTGGTGATAACAGGTTCCTTATCTTCGATAGCATCGGTAATGAGGCTATCTATCAGATCAGCCCTGGTTATCTGCACAAACGGTGGATTGCCCAGGAATACCGTACCGTCCTCAGCACGGATACCTCAGTGCTGGTCGCCCATCCGCTCAGTCCCGTGATTACGATCAATACCCTCCTCGTGGAACCTGCCGCCGCGCAGGCTGAGGCTGACAGGCTGCTGGCCCTCTACAAGCCCAGGCGAGATACCCTGCAGGTCCAGGTGAAGACCTCCGTACTGCCCTTTCTGGCCAAGGGGAAGCAGGTACTGATCAGGCGCCCGCGCTACGGTTATGATGCCGGCAGGCTGATGCGCTGTATCGGCAGCACCGTCGACCGCCAGCAGGGGGTTCTCACCCTCACCCTGTGGGGTTGATAATGAATAACTGCCTCTTCGCCTTCCCCGACCGCGTGCTGCCTAACTCCTATGTCGCCCCAGTGCTGACCGGAGGCTCCTGGCTGACTGCGTTGCCGCTCGCTAACCTGCAGGACAGCTCCGATACCCGGCTCTCCACCCTGGCCCGGTCTACCAACGTCCAGCCGGCGTCGACCCTAATCGATATCGACCTGGGGACCCTACGGGACCTCCGAGTGATGGCGATCCTGCGGCATAACCTCTCACTCACGGCAACGATCCGGTTCCAGTTTTGGACGGATACGGCGCGCACTCAGCTGGCGTACGATACCGGGACGCTTCTGGTCTGGCTTCCCTTCTACCCGGCGGGCTCGCTCCCCTGGGGCCATCCCTCACTTTGGGATGGTAAAATCCTCCAGGAGGACCGGGACGGCTACCAGTTCGATTTCATTCGGGCGCTCCCCAACCAGGTAGTAGTCCGGAGTGTCCGAGTCGAGATCAGCGATACGGGTAATTCTGACGGCTATGTCGAGCTGGCCCGCTGCATCCTGGCTCCCGCCTGGCAGCCGCCAGTGAATTTTATTTACGGCAACACGGTCGGCTGGGAGAGTGACGCCACCATCTCCAAGTCGCTCGGCGGCCGGCGTTTCATCAATGAGCAGGCCAAACGGAGGACCGCGGCGTGCACCATCGAGCACCTCGACCCGGGAATCGCTATGTCGAGTGTGATGGAGATGCAGCGCCGACTCGGCATGTCCGGAGAGCTGATCTACGTCCACGACCCAACGGTAACCTCTCAGGCGGAGTGGCAGCGCTCTTTCCTCTGCAATCTAGAAGAGCTAAGCCCCATCGAGAACCCCTATTTCAACGCAAACACAGCCGGGTTCAAGCTCCTGGAGGTCCTCTGATGGCTATTATCATGAACGGCCGAACTTACAGCGCTGAGGATTTCAGGGGGTACGGGTACCAAGATTTGTTTCCGGAGCAGATATTTGCCGACATGCTGGCAGAGATCAGCACCCGTACTACTGGTATTGCAGAGGCATGGAGCAAAGCTGAAGCAGATGCACAACGCGCAGCCGGTTATTCAATAGTGATCAGGATGGACCTTTTGGGCTACTCCCAGCCGGTCACGACAACCGCTGGGCCAACGACTACGACTACTCCAGTGACGACAACCCGCGCACCGGTGACGACCACTGCAGTGCCGACGACTACTACGATTTTACCAACAACGACGGCCGCACCCGTGACCACTACCGTAGCGCCAACTACCACCACGGCTGCTGCTCCGACTACGACAGTTGGGCCGGTGGCGCCGGTGGCAAGCGTTGTTTTTAGCAATTTCAGCAATAGCGCAACGACCACGGCTACGCCGACCACAACAACGGCTACGCCGACAACAACAACGGCAGCGCCGACCACGACAACGGCAGCGCCGACCACGACAACGGCTACGCCGACTACCACCACAGCTGCTCCGACTACAACTGTGGGTCCGGTCGCACCAAGGGCGTCAGTCGTATTTAGCAATTTCGCCGCGGGTACGAGTCCTGGGGCATCGGTAATTTTCAGCAATATCCACTAAAGGAGCTTTTTATGAATGCCCAGGTAAGTATCAATCCCGCTAACCCGGAAACCCCGAACCCCGCAATCGTGACTCAAATCAGTGTCGTCTGGATGACAGCGACCGAGGTTGCCCAGGCCCTCGGCACGGGCGAGGCTGCTGCCATGTCGGCCGGACGCGGGTTTACGCTCACATCGGCTCAGGATTGCGCTAACTTTTTGTTAGCGACTAATCGGAGTGTGACATCGAATGGCACGGGTTACGCCCTTTCCTCAGCTAATCTGGCCTCCGGGATGAGCTACACTCCGTCTGTGCAGGTAGCTGATAGCGCATTTGGGATTGGAGTGTGGGTGAGGGGACTGATATTTACTGCGATTACCGCGACGACGACAGCGGCTCCGACTACGACAACGGTAGCACCGACGACTACCACGGCGGCTCCGACAGGTGGTATCTTCAGTGATAGCTTTGTGAGCTCCAACGGAAGTGCTCCAAATGCAACCTACTGGAAAACGCCAACCTTCTACCAGCAGGGTGGCTCATCGAGTATGACAATCCAAATGAACAAGTTACAGACCTACCTTGGTGGGGTAGGCGCAGCAGCCTGGCTTGAAGCAGCAAGCACAGTGCCATTGGTAGCGAACAGGACCCTAAGTTACACCATCGGGTCTACTCCCCCCACAGGGGTAAACACTGCGTTTATGGACCTGTGGGTGATGGATTCAGCCTCAAATTTTTCTTTTTCAGGTACGCTGACCAACACGATTTTGCTCAGGATGCAAGGCGATGCTATCGGTCCAGGGTTATCAATTGTTGAATTCTCGTCAGCCGGCGGATACTTTAATCAACATCTGGAGGTCCACACCTTTACTGTAGGTGATGTTGTAAAAATTAAATTTAATAGTTCTACAAGTTATACCATGTATGTAAATGCAACTATTATCGGTACGTTCACTACCACGGCGACGTTAGGTTCTAATCTCAAACTCGGGCTCTATTTTTCAGTTCCGGATGCCACTTATAGGAATTTCCTGGCCAATAACGTCACAGTAGCCTAGTGCTGCTGGTAAGTTTTAGGCAACTGGGAGGTGGTCATTGAGCTTTTTTACAGTTACATCCGTATCTGATTTGCCTACGGCAATTTCAGCAGCAGTCGCTGCGGGAGGGGGAACCATCCTCCTCCCCAGCACCCCCCTGGTGGGTATCTTTGACTTTAGCTCTTATACGGTTCCTCTGGTTTTCCAGGGGACCGGAAACGGGTTGTCAGGATTCAAGCATCCTAATAATTCACTATGCCCGGGGGCTACTAAGTTTGACCTCTCAACAGGGCTGCAGTACCGGTCCAACGCCACGGTAAAAGGCGGCTCTAACCAGACATACCAAACTCTTACCCTTGATGGAAACTACCAGAACCAGACCCCACCGGCTGGCCTTAATAGCGGATCAGCCAGTACTTACGCTAACGGGTTCGCCTTTGACACTAAATCCAATATAACCTTTACCGATGTGGAAGTTAAGAGCACTGGTTTTACAGGCATTTTTGGGTGGAACTGCCATAATATCATAATAACACGCCCGTACATCCATGATACATCTGTGGACTACATGGGAGTCTACTGGGGATGGGCTCACCCTCTGGGTATTTATTTTTATAATGATACCACCGGCCTAGATGCCAGTTTAACCATAGTTGACCCTATTATTATCAATACGGGGTCCGATAACATTCAGTTTACCGGCTCAAATGTAAATGTTTACGGGACATCTCTGGGAGCCGCGTTACTCCAAAATCCAGGGTACGGCTCATCAAATACGCGCCCGTCCGACTGCTACGTCTACGCGGCGGGGGGGGCTGCGTCGGGTCACATCCGGTGCACCAATCTGATCGGAATTGGGAGCACAGAGTCCGGGTTCAGCACTAACCAAACCGATGTTGTGTTTGCGGATTGCGTGACCTGGGATAACAATGATGGGGGATTTTCTGCGTTTGGTGGCGGGAACATAACCTTTCTGCGCTGCATTGCCGCCTATAGCGGGCTTATCAATTGGGCGGGGCCTTTCGGTACAAGGCAGGATCGTGCAGGGGCGTTTTGGATAGGTCCAACCATCGGTCCGGTATATCTAACTAATTGTGTGGCGTACCAGGGCGGGCATTACGCTCTCTGTAAATCTAGTGTCAGTGTCGGTGGGCCATGGAGTGTTACACCTGTCGTTACTGGCTGCACCTTCTATCGAGGTACCCTTGGGTACTTCCTAGATTGCGATTTTTCCTCTGGCAACACTTTGATCAGCTCACCCGATACGTTTATCATGCCTACACTCCCAAGCCAAGTGGCCCCCATGATCACTGGGTGGGATAGCTCAGGGGTAGTTACTGGATTAGGGCCTCCACCAACGATTGTTAATACGACAACAACGACAACACCAACCAGTACGTCAACAACCACCACGGCAGCCCCGGGAAGTTCAACAACTGCTGCACCTAGTACGACTACCCCGATCCCGACAACCGCGGCGCCGGGGACAACTACAGCTAACCCCACGACATCGACTACTCATGCTCCGGCTACGACAACTGCCGCACCTATAACCTTCGCACTGCCATATTTTATGATCCAGCCGTACCAGTCCGCTGCGACACCAAATAGTGTCACCTTGTCGTTTTACATAGGGGGGACACCTGGTGACAGTTTCACCATCTGGAATGTGGACCCTATGGGTGAAGGCCCACTGGCGTTTGGGGTACTGCCGAATATTTTGCAGTCTGTCACCCTTACAGGAGTATCAGGCGCATGGAACTGGGACTATTTAAAAACCGTGTCAGAGCATGGTTCACATCTCTCCGCCAACAGCGGGACGTATAGCGCTCAGACGGCGGCACCGACAACAGCTGCTCCTACGACGACCACTACTACCGCCGTTTCCACGACAACGAGTGCGCCGATCGCGCCACGGGCATCTGTGATGTTCAGCAGCTTCAGCGAAGCCGGTTCCATCACGACTGGCCCTCCGCCGGCATCAACGACAGCGAACCCTACGACTACGACTGCAGCCCCGGCAACAAGCGCGCTTCCGATAACCACGACTACTCTGACGCCGGATACAACAACCGCAGCCCCGCTGCAAATCATTGAGATCAGTCTCGGTGGTTATGTCATTTCAGTCCCGCAATCAATTGGCGGAGCACTAGAAATACTAACATCAAGTGGGGTTGTTGCCGTGGCCCTGGGCGAGGTCGGATCAATCGAGATCAGCACCAGCCAGGGGGTTAAATGTCTAGGATGAAGTATGTTTCCGTAATACAGGACACCACCTATTTTCACTGGCAACAGGAAGTTCAAGTTTTCAATTTTCAGAAGCTTGGGCTCCTAAGCAATCTTGTAGTAGTCGTCCTGTATGAGCCCGGTGCAGTCCCCTCAGACAGAATGGTGCAGCTGGGCATGCTAGCCGAAGTCCATTTCTTTAATAACGCCCAGTCCGACCGCAGCTATTCGCCCAGCAACAAACCATATGGCCTGATGCGACTGCTCGCGAAAGCACCCTGGTATGGCAGCCGGCTGCTTACCATTGACTCTGATGTCGTGTTTCGTGTGCCTCTCGATAGCAAACTCCTAGATGGTCCGAATATGGATGACCCCTGCTGGTATGTCTCCAATTCGGGGGTAATCGGGTTCATCGGTCACGATTACCTGGCTCAACACCTGGACGAATCCGCAGTGGACGAGATGGCTCGCCTCGTTGGTCTTTCAGGGGTGCGGCTGCAGGAAGAACAACTGAATTCAGGTGGTGCGCAGATTTACATGAAAAATGTGACATCAGCATTTTTCCGACAGGTCACTGATGACTGTCTAAAAATTAGGGGTTGGGTTCTTGAGCAAAAAAGAGATGACGGGACGTTTAAACTCCAGGTCTGGACCGCTGAAATGTGGGCGATGCTTTGGAATGCTTTCAGGGTAGCTGATGTTCGTGTGAACCGTGAACTAGATTTCGCCTGGGCTCCGCACGAAAGATCTATGTGGGATAACTGCAAAATCCTGCACCTTGCTGGAGTCAATGATGACGTGGTTAAACAGTTTGGGCGGAGTGCCTTCCAAAAGAGTGATTACTCTGGAGTATCCCCTTGGGAGATGGAACAAGATTTCAGCCACATCGACCGTGGACGTTGTTGGGGGCCATATGTCGAGCTGATCGAAGAATATCGCGGTTTACCTAAGGTTATTGCCCCGTTATTACCCTATCGGGCTCTGGTGGCATATGTGGACGATAGGCTGGACCTGATCCAGCAGGCAAGCGCCCTTTATCAGTCCCTTATATATAGTGGTACGACAGACACGGACCTGGTCCTTTTTGGGCCATCTGCGGCCCTTGGCCGAATCCCGGACGGCCAGCATCTCGTCAAGTGTGTTCAGGACCCTCATCCGCTGGCTGCTCAGTATGGGTTCATCAACTCGCTGCACTGTTTTACTGCCCCCGGGCATGAGGTCTTGAATAAATATCGTCGGGTGCTGAAAACCGATGTAGATACCTTTATTACTCCGGCATGGAACAGCTACTATCCTGCCCGGCTTTCCTGCGGCCAGGGCGGTTACTCCAACTCCCAGGACATTAAGGACCGCTGTAAGCGTTTGGCTGCAGCGAAAGGGTTGAACCATAAGGGCCTTCATAACCTGGGCTCCACTATCTGGGGTGAGACATTTCTAGTAAAGGACTTATGCCGGCTTGCGACCGAGTTGACGGAGCACCTGATCCAAAATGAGTTTATGGTGGATAAAGGAGAATGGCCGAACTGGTACTGGGGCGTTGCCAGCATGTATGCCACAGAGGTTGCTCTGAACCACCTGGTGCAGGAGATCGACGGCCCAAGCGACCAGCTCGACTTCTCTAGCACCTCATCCACAGCCACCATCTCCCGCCCGCACATCCACTGCTGGCATGTTTCCGAAATGTTTTCCAAGCATGCGTTCCAGGCTGGAGCCTATCAGGGCACTGAGGATGGTTTAGATTTGTCAGTCACACATGACTACTGCCTAGCCATGTCATTGCGTGGGAGAAAAGCGCTACTCGGGTGAGTCGTTCCCAAAAACAAACAGCCGCCCCGGAGATCCCCGAGGCGGCTGTTTGTTTTGTTGACGATTTGTTGATAGGTAGGAACACCCAACAACAGGTAAAAACTTGTAACTCGCTGATATCATGTTGACTGCTTTTAGCCTGCCAACATGGACAACACCACCTTTTTACTGCGTCCTGCGCGGTCTAACATGCTGTTTTTACTTGGTGCCCGGGACCGGAATCGAACCGGTACGCCCTTACGGACGAGAGATTTTAAGTCTCTTGCGTCTACCAATTCCGCCACCCGGGCGCTACCGGTAACCCGGCTGTTACATGTTGTTGACGCGCTCCCGAAGATCCTTGCCGGTCTTGAAGAATGGAGTCTTCTTGGAAGGGATGCTGACGATCTCGCCGCTCTTCGGGTTCCTCGCCTCGCGCGGCTCCCGATCTCTGATGGTGAAGCTTCCAAAACCGCGAATCTCCACTTTATCACCGGAGGTGAGCGCATCGCTCATGGCATCGAAAACCATCGATACCACTGCCTCAGAATCCTTGCGTGTCAGGACGCCACGCACTTCCACCAGCCTGTCAATCAGTTCGCTTTTAGTCATTTGTACACACCTCATTAAGCTATTAAATTACACCTGTCGGCGAAAGTGACGTGTCCTATTCT
>Ga0209123_1003373_pt1 | contig 12030 bp, 12 predicted proteins | sample BarGraIncu00431A_FD_184500 | JGI IMG/M metagenome (GOLD analysis project Ga0209123, IMG submission 184500) | Arctic peat soil microbial communities from Barrow, Alaska, USA - Barrow Graham LP Incubations 004-31A (SPAdes) (version 2) | ecosystem: Environmental > Terrestrial > Soil > Wetlands >...
AGAAGGGATCTCATCTCCCCCACAGGCTCGAAGCTTCAGGGCTAGAACAGATTCACCTTCCCGACTTACTCCAGCGTCCCGGAGTAACTTGGAGACTTTTACAACAGACACCCTGACAATACAAGGGCTAGGGAGGGGGAAACCAACTTTCCCCTCAACTAAGCGCCCCCCAGACTGAGGGGCTATCAGCCAAACGCTCGAGAGATGAAAACCGACACTCATTCCTATTTTCGGGGTCCGCATGTTTGACAGAAGGCTCTTCACCAACTTTGACTGGACGCTCCTGGCGCTGGTGCTGCTCATCACCGGGTTCGGCGTGGTCAACATTTACAGCGCCTCGTCCTCTTACCCCGCGGCCGGCACCCCCTATTTCCTGAAGCAGATCTACTGGACCACTGCCGGACTCCTCCTTTGCCTGACGGTCTGCAGCCTTGATTACCATATGCTGGAGGACTTCGCCTACTGGCTCTACGGCGCCGTGCTGATCCTTCTCGTGCTGGTCCTTTTGGTGGGAAAGACCTCCATGGGAGCCACCCGCTGGATACACCTGGGCTTTTTCACCATCCAGCCGTCCGAGCCGATGAAGATCGTCATCATTATGACCTTCGCCCGCTTCTTCAGCCGCTACCCCAACTTCCAGGGCCTCACCCTGAAGGACCTGGCCTATCCGCTGCTGCTGCTGGGCACTCCGGCGCTCCTCATCATGAAGCAGCCTGACCTGGGGACCGCCATCCTGGTGTCGCTCATTGCCGGGACTATGCTCCTTTTTGTCGGAGTGCGCTGGTCCACCCTGGCAACCCTCTTTGCGGCTGCGATTCCGCTGGTCTACTGCGGCTGGCGCTTTGCCCTGCACGACTACCAAAAGGACCGGATCTACAACTTCCTCAATCCCGACCTGGACCCTCAGGGGAGCGGCTACCACATCATCCAGAGCAAGATCGCGGTCGGCTCGGGCGCCACCTTCGGCAAGGGGTTCATGCACGGCACCCAGTCCCAGTTGCGTTTTCTGCCGGAGCAGCACACCGACTTCGCCTTCTCGGTCTTCGCCGAGGAGTGGGGCTTCATCGGGTGCCTGGTCATGGTTACCCTCTACCTGTTCCTGATCTTTTGGGGACTCGGGATAGCCAGGCGCTGCAACGACCGTTTCGGGGCGCTCCTCGCTGTCGGGGTTTCGGCCATGCTTTTCTGGCATATCGTCATCAACATGGGGATGGTCATCGGCCTTTTCCCGGTTGTCGGGGTGCCGCTTCCCTTTTTCTCCTACGGCGGGACTTCCATGGTTACCTCCATGATCGGGGTGGGAATACTCCTGAACATCAGCATGCGACGTTTCATGTTCTGATTTTGAGGTGCCAGATAAAAGGAAGTTTGCATGCGGATAACCATCCTGGAGCCCTACTGCACCGGCTCACACGCCGCCTGGGTTCATGAGTACGCCTCCCACAGCCGCCACCAGCTGGAACTCCTGACCCTTCCCGGGCGGCACTGGAAGTGGCGCATGCACGGCGGCGCCGTGACGCTCGCCTCCCGCTTTCTCGCCTGCCCGCAGCGTCCCGACCTGATTCTCGCCACGGACATGCTGGACCTGACGACCTTCCTGGCACTTACCAGGGGGGCGAGCAGCAGTTGTCCCTGCGCCCTCTATTTCCACGAAAATCAGCTCACCTATCCCTGGTCCCCGGGTGATGCCGACCCGGGTTCCCAGCGCGACCTGCACTACGCCTTCATTAATTACGCCAGCGCCCTGGTAGCCGACGCGGTCCTTTTCAATTCCAGCTACCACAAAGAGGCCTTTCTTGGTGCGTTGCCCGGTTTTTTGAAGGGGTTTCCCTCTCCCAGCGAGGCGGCGACCGTTCAGGGGATCGCGGCCAAAAGCCGCGTCCTGCCGCTGGGCATGGAGCTGAGGAGATTCGACCGGCATCGGCCGCAGGGGGGGCGGGAAGCCGGCTCACCGCTCATTCTCTGGAATCACCGCTGGGAGTATGACAAGGACCCCGAGTCCTTCTTCCAGGCGCTCTATCAGTTGGCCGACGAGGGGCTCGATTTCCGCCTGGCAGTGCTTGGAGAGTCCTTCGGGAAGGCTCCGGACGTTTTCCCGGCAGCGCGCCAAAGGCTGTCAGGAAAGATCGTCCAATGGGGGTATCTGGAGAATTTCGCCCAGTATGCTCAGTGGCTTTGGCGCGCCGATATTCTGCCGGTCACGTCCCGGCAGGAGTTCTTCGGCGCCAGTGTCGTGCAGGCGCTTTACTGCGGCTGCCGCGCGCTGCTGCCGGAGCGGTTGGCCTATCCCGAGCACGTCCCGCCCGAGGCGGTGGCAAGCGTCATCTACCGGGAGGATGAAAATGTGGTGGACCGGTTGAGGGCACTGCTGTGCGAACCGGTGGCAACTGGCGCATCCTTGGGCGGGTTTGTCGGGCGCTACGATTGGGAGCATCTGGCCCCGGTCTACGATGATCTCTTTGAGGGGATGGCAGCAACGAAATGAGAAAATTCCCTCTCCAGGATGAGGCTTAGGCCGAGCAGGTTGCTACGGGCACCCAATAGTCCCCTCTCCCGGAGGGGGAGGGTTAGGGAGGGGGAAGGCAGCTTTCCCTCGACAAAACGCGGCCGCAGGCATGAATCGTGTGCTAATCATTTATCGGAAGATTCTAGGAAGAAGTGTGGCGCTGGGGGGGGCGGAGCGTTGTTTTACCAAATGATGCGCGTCTCAAGGAGGTAAGAGGAGGGGCGCCCGCAGGCGCCCCTTTTCCCAGTTAGGCTGCCTGCTGGTTTACCATGATGATTTCATTGAACTTTTCCAGCCAAATGGTGCCACACGCGGTGCACTCCAAGAGGTCCTTGGCGTAGCCGTCTGAGTGCATGTCGATCTCGATACCTTTGGTGCTGTTACATTTCGGGCAATGCATGTGTTTTCTCCTGTTGCTATTGTGGTAGTTGATGCGACTATATAGAACGCTCCGTAGAGGTGCAAGAGCTATTTTTGCCAAAAAATGTCGTAAAACAACTGTTTAGAAGTTTTATCCCTTCCCCTCTATGTGTCTCCATTTTAAAACACCCGGTCCCTCCCTTAGGTGATGTTGTCCTGGTTTCGTTGTAAGTGACCGTAAATAAAGTGATTGTCTGAAATAGAACGCGAGTATGCCAAAATTCCCAAATTCGGATGGTCCTTACGTAAACGTCATGGCGTGGTATTATTTATTTTAGTGGTGCGTTTTGGGAAACACTTGTTTGTTTTTTTGTTTACCGGTGGCGTTATTCTTGCGAAACTGTTCCTCAACCCTTTTTATTCTGGAAAGGAAGGCAAACCAGTGTTACTGTTTGCGCTCGCTAATCTTTCTGCCGGCCGGCAGGAAGTCTTGAAGCTTGCTGCAATTCATTTGACCTTCATTTGTCTGGCCTTGTTTGAGGCGGGCCCTCACTGAGAATTTCCCCCGAACATCTCTGGACCATATCCTGGGCGCTGGGGTTCTTTTGGCGGACTCCGTCCACCCTTTACTCTTAATCTCGGCCATTTACCTTGCAATAGCTAAAAGGAGTCCGACCATGAAGGAGGCGATGTTTTATGAAAAACTCGAAGGCGGGCGCGTGCGTTGCGGGCTCTGCCGTTTCCGCTGCCTGATCGACATCGGCCAAAGAGGGCACTGTACTGTGCGCGAGAACCGCGACGGGGTTCTCTACTCCCTGGTCTATGGTCGTGCCGTTGCTGAGCAGATCGACCCCATTGAAAAGAAACCGCTCTTTCATGTGCTTCCCGGCAGTCGCTCCTACTCAGTGGCGACCGTCGGCTGCAACTTTCGCTGCCTGCAGTGCCAAAACTATCGCATTTCCCAGCCCGAAACCGCCAGCGTGGAGATTTCCGGGACCTTTCTAGCCCCTGAGACCATCGTGGAAGGTGCCCTCGCCGCTGGCTGCCGCTCCATTTCCTACACCTACACCGAACCAACGATATTTTTCGAATACGCCTATGATACCGCTGTTTTAGCCCGGGCCGCGGGGCTCAAGAACGTCTTCGTCAGTAACGGCTACATCACCAACGAGGCGCTTGCCAGCATCGCGCCCTACCTGGACGCCGCAAATATCGACCTGAAGGGGTTTAGCGCCACCTTTTATAATGAGGTGGTCGGAGCGTCGTTAAACGAGGTGCTGGACTGCCTCAGGGAGTACCGCAGGCTCGGTATCTGGCTGGAGATCACCACGCTCATTATTCCGAACCTCAATGATTCCGAGGAACAGTTGCGCGGCATCGCGCATTTTATCGCCTCGGAGCTCGGACCTCAGACTCCGTGGCACGTCACCCAGTTTTACCCGACCTTCCGCCTGATGGACGCGCCGCGCACCCCGGTTGCCACCTTGCGACTTGCTCGCCGCATCGGGCTTGAGGCGGGTCTACGTTACGTGTATGAGGGAAATGTCCCCGGGGAAGGTGGCGAGAACAGCTGCTGCCCCTCCTGCGGCGGGCTTTTGATCAAAAGGTACGGCTACATCATCGAGAAGAACCTCATTGCCCGCGGCAAATGCCCCGGCTGCGGTCGAGCCGTCGAGGGTCTCTGGGAATGAGTGGGCTGCCGGTCGCTCGAGCGCCGGCAACCCCCGAGAACCCTGCCTTTTTGCGGAAACGGTTGCCCCCGGTCCGTCATTCGTGGTATAGAACATCTATCAATTTGCCACAAACTAACTTCCCCGAAGAGGTATCCTTGAAGGTTTCACTGCTGCGTCGCTCCTGGGTGACTTTTTCCATTTGGGTGCTCGGTACCTACGCCTCCGGCATCAACCGTTTCACCGTTCAGGGCGCTCAATTCATTCCCTCGAGCGGTGGAGTCATGATAGCTTCCAACCACATCTCTGCCTACGACACCATCTTTCTCCCCTGGGCAGTTCTCAGGCATAACCCGCTGCAGATGCTCTGGGCTCCGGCCAAGGAAGAGCTGTTCGCGAACCGCCTCGGCGCGCTGCTGTACCGCTCCTGGGGCGCCTTTCCGGTGCGCCGCGGCAGGGACATTCGGGCCGGCAAGCACCTGAACGATCTTTTGCTCGATCAGAAAGTCATGCTCTTTCCCGAGGGTACCAGGCACAAGGACGGCGTGCTCGGCAAGGGGAACCGCGGGGTCGGCAAGATCATCTACGACATCCGCCCCGCCGTGGTACCGACCGCCCTCACCGGGGTGAACCATTGGACCTTTCCTTCCTTCGGTGCCCGGGGCGGGGTAACTTTCGGCGCGCCTCTCAATTTCGACGATCTCTACGCCCTTCCCGACTGCAAGGAGACCCACCAGCTCATCGTGGACCGGGTCATGGAGGCGATTGCCACCATGTTGCCGGGGCAGGGAGGGGCGCCCGCGTGAAGGTGGAAATTTTTAGCGACGGCGCCTGCAGCGGCAACCCCGGCATTGGGGGGTACGGCAGCATCTTGCGCTGCGGAAATAGCGTGAAGGAGCTTTCCGGAGCGGAGGGTGCCACCACCAACAACCGGATGGAGATGAGCGGCGCCATCGCCGCGCTGGAGGCGCTCACCCGCCCCTGCGAAGTCGTGGTCACGACCGATTCCCAGTACCTGGTCAAGGGGATGACCGAGTGGATGACCGGGTGGGTTAAGAGGGGATGGGTGAACAGCAAGAAGGAGCCGGTGCTCAATCGCGACCTTTGGGAAAGACTGCTGGCGCTTTCCCAGGTGCACAAGATAAAATGGCTCTGGGTGCGCGGTCACAACGGGCACCTGGAGAACGAACGTTGCGACGAACTGGCGCGGGCGGCCATCGTGGATTTCAAGAACAGGTGAGCCTGACGGGAGCGCGTTTTGGACTATTTCATCGTCTCAGTCTCCGAGGAGGAGATCAAGAGGGAGCGCAACAAGGCACGGGAGTTGCGCAAAAGCCAGTGGTGGAAGAACCGGATCGCCAAAGGGGTCTGCCACTGGTGCCGCGGTCAGTTTTCACCCGCTGAGCTCTCCATGGACCATATCGTTCCGGTTATTCGCGGCGGTTCCAGCACTCGCGGGAACCTGGTCCCGAGCTGCAAGGAGTGCAACAACCGCAAGAAACATATGCTTCCCGTCGAGTGGGAGGAGTATCTGGGCTCGCATCCGACCGAGGTCGAAGCTTAAAGCGCGGCAGAATCGCGAGAAGAGGAATAACGGTGCCTAAAGATATCAAGGCAGTCATTTACGACTGCGACGGTGTGATGTTCGACTCCTTCGAGGCGAACCTCACCTTCTACCTGCAGGTGATGGCACATTTCGGCATGCCCCCGCTGGACCGGGCCGACACCGAGACCATGCGGGTGCTGCACACCTACTGCAACAAGGACGTACTCGCCTACCTTTTTTCCGGCGATCCGAGACTTGCCGAGGTTCGCGCGTTCTCCGCGACCGTCGATTACCGCAAGCTTTTTCCCCTCATGCTGATGGAGGACGGTTTGCGCGAAACGCTTGACGCCCTGCACGGTAAAGTGGAACTGGCCGTCTGCACCAACCGGGCGAGTTCCATGGACCTATTGCTGGAATCCTTCGGGCTGGAGCACTACTTCAGCTGCGTCATGACCGCAGGGCTCGTCACCAATCCGAAACCCCATCCCGAACCTCTTTTGCGGGTGCTGGACCGCTACGGCATAGAGGCGCATCAGGCACTCTTTGTGGGCGACTCAGAGGTGGACCGGCAGGCGGCTGACGCCGCCGGAGTCCCGTTTGTCGCTTACCGCGGTGACATGCCCGCCATAGCCCGGATCGATCGGCATCTCGACCTGCTCTCTCTTTTGTAGCGCACGCGCCACAGTTCCCGGCACTAATCAGGAGTATGCTTAAAGGCCGTGCGCCGCCCTTCGCCTGCTCAAATTTCAGTATTGAAATGGTTTCATAAAGTGCCTATTATCACAGTTGGACTTGGCATAGCGCAGTCAAACGCGACACGCCATCGCCAGGAGTTAGGAGGTAGGGATGGAACCTAGCCGGGAAGAAGAAGCCGAAAAATTGTTCGGTCGGGCCCGGGACGCGTTGGCGGCCGGAGAAATCCCGTCGGCACTCACCCTACTGGAGCGGGCGCTTAAACTCAACGACAACCGGTCCTGGTATTCCTATCTCGGTTACTGCATGGCAAAGGAGCGCGGGCAGGTAAAAAAGGGCATCGAACTCTGCACCCTCTCCTTGGAATTGGAGCCGGAGCAGGCTGACCACTACCTGTACTTGGCGAAGATTCACCTGCTCGCCGGCAACAAGCAGCAGACCTTGCACGTTCTTAGGGATGGAATGGTGCATGGAGAAAACCAGGGACTCATCGCGCTGCTGGATGCCATAGGCACCAGAAAGCCGCCGGTGGTCTCCTTCCTGTCTCGCAGCAACCCGGTAAATAGGGTGCTCGGGCTTCTGTTAGATCGCTTAAGGCTGCGCTAGACCGGCAGGTTCCCCTCCCAAAGAGATGCACTCGGTTCCCAGTCCATCCCCTCGCACTCCGTATCCCTAACAGTGCCGAAAAAACAGGCCCCTGCTGCGAACGAGGTTGCCGGAGAGGAATGTGTAGTATACTTAATCTCGCTGGCAGAATCGATGGGGAGGGGGGCGAGATGGCCGATCGTTTTAGGGAACAGGGGGCTTTTAGCTGGTTCGAACTGACCACGACAGACGTGCACGCTGCCGAGGACTTCTACACCAGACTCTTTGGCTGGACCACGGAGCCTTGGCTGGGAGAGGGAACCTATACTCTCATCAAGGTGGACGGGAAGGAGGTAGGCGGCATCGTGGCGGCCCCTTCCGGTGAAAGCGTCCGGCCGGCGGGGTGGGGGATCTATATCACCGTCACCGATGTCGACGAAACCGCCCGCAGGGTGCCGGAATTTGGCGGCAAGGTGCTGGTTCAGCCCACCGATATACCGAAAATCGGCCGTTTTTGTGTCATCCAGGACCCGCAGGGGGCGCTGATCACGGCGATTACCTACACCCGCGGTTGAGGCAGCTGACGCCGGAGTAAACATGCTGCTGCCGCCGGCAGCAAACATGCTTCAGCCAAACATGCAAAAAAGGGCGCGGCACCGTTCAATCAGGTGCGGCGCCCTTTGTTTAGGCGCTGGAAAGGTGCTGTTTATTGACCTTATGCAATTATCCAACGGGGAAACTCATCCACCCCTAGATACCGAGAATCAGCGACATCCCGTGCAGGTCGTCCTGCGGCCGCTTCTCGCTCACCACGACCGTTTCCAGCAGTGTCGGGACGATGGCATTGCAGCAAAGGCCAACCATCTTTCCCCTCTGTCCCGCCAAAAGAAGCTCCACTGAGGCATTGCCCAACCGGGAGCCGAGCAGCCTGTCGAAAACCGACGGCGCGCCGCCGCGCTGGTAGTGGCCCAGTACGGTAACCCGCGTCTCGAATCCGATGGCATCTTTGATGGCGTCCGCAATGTTCTGGGCGCGACCCGCCCCTTCGGCGAGGATGATGATGGCGTTGCTGCGACCCTCTTCGTAGCGGTGGCGCAGCTGGTCGCAGAGATCCGCGATATCGCACTCGACTTCAGGGACGATGGCGTACTCCGCGCCGGTGGCGATCGCGGACATGCTGGCGAGGTAGCCCGAGTTCCTCCCCATCACCTCGATGACGAAGGCCCGGTCGTGGGAACTCGCGGTATCCTTGATGCAGTCCACTGCATAGATGATGTTGTTGAGCGCCGTGTCGACCCCGAGGGCCATGTCGGTAAACGGGATGTCGTTGTCGATGCTGGCGGGAATCCCGACCACGGGAACTCCCATCCGATGTAGTGCCAGCGCGCCATTCAGGGAGCCGTCCCCGCCGATCACGACCAGGCCGTCGACGCCGAGCTCCTCCAGGTGTCGCACTGCTTTCTCGCGCCCCGGTACCGTCCTGAATTCGTCGCTGCGGGCGGACTGCAAAAAGGTGCCGCCGCGGTGCAGGATCCCGGCCACGTCCTTGGTTCCCATCTCCAGGTAATCACCCTTCAAAAGCCCGGCAAAACCTTTGCGGTAACCGATTACCTCCACCCCGTGCCCGAGCGCGGTCCTGGTGGCGCTCCTGATGGCGGCGTTCATTCCGGAGCAGTCTCCTCCGCTTGTTAGTATCCCGATTTTCTTCATATCTGACTCCAGATGGTTCGATTTTGAGCAAAACGTGCTGCTTCCTGCCAATGCAAGCTTGAATATACCACGTAACGACTGGTTTACAACAGTCGGGGACGGCGAAAACTCTGTAGTCAGTGGAGTGACGACTGGCTATTGATTAGGGCCTGTTAAAGTCAGGCTCAGGCAGAGCAGCAGATGAGCCTGCCGAATTGGTTGCAAGATTGTATCTGGGATTTCCGCAGGGCCGGTTTTAACTTCAGTTGCGGTCGAGGCGCCGAGGTGTCGTTGAGTTTTTCCAGCGGCTATTGCTTTTCCCTTTTCGCCTTGAGCCACTCCATGCGCTCTTTGATGCTCTTTTCGTAGCCGCTTTCCTTCGGCTGGTAGAAGCGCCTGCCGGCGATGGCCTCCGGCAAGTATCCCTGAGTCCCCTCGCCCTCGGGAAAGTCGTGCGGATAAAGGTACCCCTTGCCGTACCCCATGTTTTTCATGAGCGAAGTGGGGGCGTTTCGGATCTGCATCGGGACCGGGAGCGCGCCGCTTTGCCGCACCTCGGCAAGCGCCTGGTTGATGCCGAGATAGGCGGCGTTGGACTTGGGGGCGGTGGCGAGGTAGCTGACCGCTTGGCCGAGGACAATCCTTCCTTCTGGCATCCCGATCAGCTGGAAGGCCTGCAGCGCGGAGACCGTCAGCTGCAGGGCGCGCGGGTCCGCGTTTCCGACGTCCTCGGAGGCGAAGACCACCATGCGCCTTAAAATGAAGATGGGGTCCTCCCCCGACTCCAGCATGCGGGCGACCCAGTAGAGCGCCGCATCCGGGTCAGAGCCGCGCATCGACTTGATGAAGGCGGAGATCACGTTGTAGTGCTGCTCGCCCCCCTTGTCGTAGAGGAGCGGCTTTTTCTGCACCGCCTCCCGCGCGCTCTCCAGGGAGATGGTCCCCCCGTGGGCCAGGCGCGCCGCGGTCTCCAGGGTGTTGAGCGCCACCCGGGCGTCGCCGCCGGCCTGCTCGGCCATGAACTGCAGGGCTTCCGGGCTTGCCGTAAGCTCCAGCTCTCCGAGCCCGCGCTCGCGGTCGGTGAGGGCATGTTGCAGGATGGCCTCCACTTCGGTCTCGGAAAGCGGATTGAGCACCAGCACCTTGCAGCGCGACAGCAGCGGGGCGATGACCTCGAAGGAGGGGTTTTCCGTGGTGGCGCCGATCATGGTAAAGGTGCCGCGCTCCACGTAGGGTAGGAAGGCGTCCTGCTGGGATTTGTTGAAGCGGTGGATCTCGTCCACGAAGAGGATGGTGCGCAGCCCGCGGTACTTGAGGGTGTCCTCGGCTTCTTTTACCACCTCGCGAATCTCCTTGATCCCGGACATGATGGCGGAAAAGAAGATGAAGTGGGACTTGGTGGCGCCAGCTATGATCCGGGCCAGCGTCGTCTTGCCGCTGCCCGGGGGGCCCCAGAAGATGAGCGAACTGAGCCGGTCGGTCTCGATCAGGCGGCGCAGCAGCTTACCTTCGCCTAAGATGTGCTCCTGCCCCAGGTATTCCGAAATGGTGCGCGGACGCATCCTCTCGGCCAGGGGGGCGATTTCCGAACTATTAATTGTGAAAAGATCCACCGTCAGCCCCTCTGCGACTCAACTGCTCCGGGACGGATGTCAAGCGGTTTGATGCCCCAGATCTCGCGGGCGTACTCCTCGATGGTGCGGTCGCTGGAGAACTTCCCCATGCCAGCCGCGTTCAGGATGGCGCGCCGGGCCCACTCCTCCTTGTTCTGGAACAGCTCGCTCACCTTTTCCTGGCAGGCGACGTAGGCCGCGTAATCGGCGAGCAGCATGTAATGGTCCCCCAGGTTCAAAAGCCCGTCGGTAAGCGGGGTGAAGAGTTCCGGGGCGCCGGGCGAAAAGAACCCCGAGGAGATCATGTCCAGCACGCGCCTTAGCTGCGGATTGCCGTTGTAGAATTCCTTCGGGTTGTAGCCCCGGGTCTTCAGTTCGCCGACCTCGGCGGCGGTGAGACCGAAGATGAAGATGTTCTCGCGGCCTACCTCCTCCATAATCTCGATGTTGGCGCCGTCCAGGGTTCCGATGGTGAGCGAGCCGTTCAGGGCGAATTTCATGTTCCCGGTACCGGACGCTTCGGTCCCGGCGGTGGAGATCTGCTCGGAGAGGTCGGAGGCCGGAAAGATCTTCTCGGCAAGCGAAACCCCGTAGTTGGCGAGGAATACCACCTTGAGCCGGCCCGCTACGTCGGGGTCACGGTTCACCTGGTCCGCGACTGCGCTGATGAGGCGGATGGTGAGCTTCGCGGCGGCGTAGGAGGGGGCAGCCTTCCCCCCGAAGATGAAGGTGCGCGCCACGACCGGGGCCTGGGGGTTCTCCTTGATCTTGTTGTAGAGGGTGATGATATGGAGCAGATTCAAGAGCTGGCGCTTGTACTCGTGGATCCTTTTCACTTGTACGTCGAAGAGCGAGTCGGGGTCCACCACGATCCCGTTGTGCTTCAGGATGTAGCGGCAGAGCTCCTCCTTGTTGCTGCGCTTCACCTGCTGCCAGCGCGCGGAGAACTCCGGGTCGGCGGCGACGGCGCGCAGTTTCTCCAGCTCGAAGAGGTCGCGAGCCCAGCCGTCTCCGATGTAGTCGCCGATCAGCGCCGACAGAGCGGGGTTGGACATCTTGAGCCAGCGCCGCTGGGTGATGCCGTTGGTCTTGTTGTTGAAACGCTCCGGGTACATCTCGAAGAAGTCCCGGAACAGCTCGTGCTTCAGGATCTCCGAGTGCAGCTTAGCCACGCCGTTCACCGAGTGGCTCCCGACGATTGCCAGGTGCGCCATACGGATCTTCCTTTCCCAGTGCTCCTCGACGATGGACATCCGGGAGAGCCGGTCCGGGTCGTCCGGGAAGCGCGCCCGCACGTCCTTGATGAACTGCTCGTTGATCTCGTAGATGATCTGCAGGTGGCGCGGCAGGATCTGCTCGAAGAACCAG
>Ga0209123_1003374_pt1 | contig 12029 bp, 9 predicted proteins | sample BarGraIncu00431A_FD_184500 | JGI IMG/M metagenome (GOLD analysis project Ga0209123, IMG submission 184500) | Arctic peat soil microbial communities from Barrow, Alaska, USA - Barrow Graham LP Incubations 004-31A (SPAdes) (version 2) | ecosystem: Environmental > Terrestrial > Soil > Wetlands >...
CTTAGCCACACCAAGAGATAATCGTGCATTGGAGAAATTATGTGAGGTGCTAACTGATTCAGAAACAATTTATCCCGGCACTGAACTTAAACTGATTTACAAACTAGCGACAAACTAATGTGCGAGAGATCAGGAAGTCTGAAATTAATTGAACCTCATGTGACAATCAGTTTGGCTCCTTCATTTTCATTGCAACCTTTCTATCCAGCAAGGCAAGAAAAACTTCAACAGGATTGAGATTTGTCAGAGGATTGCACCAATAGATCAAATATTATCTTTATATTTACTAACAAATATTTCAGTTTAATTTGTTTTAAGATGATATAAAATAATCATTTCGTTGACATCAACAAAATGGTCTAACCCAAATACAAATGGAAAAAGGAACAATTACCAAGCTCAACCATTCTTTCGAAGAATATGCTTACGAACAAGATGGTGTAGAATATTGGCTTGCCAGAGAGTTACAGGGACTTTTAGGGTATGTCGATTGGCGTAATTTTATGAACACGGTTGATAAAGCAAAAGAAAGTTGCAAAACCACTGGGGAAGCGGTTTCTGATCATTTCGTTGACGTCAACAAAATGATCGAATTGGGTAAAGGAGGACAAAGAAAGGTTGATGACATTATGCTTACCCGGTATGCATGTTACCTAATTGCCCAAAATGGAGACCCAAAGAAGGAACAAATAGCTTTTGCACAAAGCTATTTTGCCATTCAAACCCGCAAGCAGGAATTGTTGGAAGAACGGATCCAATTGATGGAAAGACTTCAGGCAAGGGAAAAATTAGCAACTGCTGAAACTGAATTATCTAAAAACATTTTCGAGAGAGACATTGACAATAGAGGATTTGCCGCCATTCGAAGTAAAGGCGACGGGGCATTGTTTGGAGGTAACAGTACAAGCGTAATGAAACGAAAGTTAGGGATTGCAGAAAACAGACCATTGGCTGATTTTTTACCCACCATTACCATTTCAGCCAAGCAATTAGCTACCGAGATTACCAATTTCAATGTAAATAAAAATGACTTAAAAGGTGAAAATGGAATCACCGTTGAGCATGTAAAAAACAATGAAGATGTTAGAACTCTATTGGGAAAAAGCGGAATAATACCTGAACAATTGCCTGCTGAAGAAGATATTCAAAAACTGAAAAGGCGTATCGAATCGGATAATAAAAAACTGCTAAGCGTCAAACAGAAACTTATAGGTGGAAAGGGCGAATAACCAATATGAATCTACACTTTGGAAGTACAAGATATATCAGTGGGAAGAAATAAATGCAGCACACCGGATATATCTTCATTCTTTGTCTGCACCTTTATCCGTTTATTCCCCTCTATTTATCAATGGATTCCAGCCCTGAGCCTGAAGCGGAATGACAGAACCACCAGTTGTAATCAGGTTGGCCCCTTCACTTTCAGGAACAATATGACCGATGATGGTGATGTCGAATTCCTTTTTAATCAAATCATAAGCTGAAAGTGGAACGGTAAACAGTAATTCATAATCTTCACCTCCATTGAGTGCTGCCACCAGCGGATTGATACTCAGTTCTTCAGCGAAATCCTTGGTTTGTGTATCGAGCGGTATTTTATCTTCATAAATACTACAACCAACTTTTGAGGCTTTGCACAAATGTATTACTTCTGAGGAAAGTCCATCAGAAATATCAATCATTGAAGTAGGTTTGATATCCAAAGTCTTCAGTAATTCTTTGATGTCGTTGCGAGCTTCAGGTTTTAACTGGCGCTCCAGAATATAATCGTAACCTTCGAATAGAGGTTTTTGATTTGGGTTCACTTTAAACACTTCATTTTCACGTTCAAGCAATTGCAAACCCATGTAAGCACCACCCAAATCACCCGTTACACAAACCAGGTCGGTCTCTTTGGCACCACTGCGGTATACCAGTTCGTCCTCATTGGCTTCACCAATGGCCGTTATGCTAATAATCAGTCCTGTTAGTGAACTGGTTGTATCGCCACCTACAAGATCAACACCATATTTTTCACAAGCAAGATGAATCCCTGAATACAATTCTTCAACGGCTTGAATTGAAAACTTGGAGGATATGGCGATAGAAACAGTAATTTGCCTGGGAGTGGCATTCATGGCATAAATGTCGGAAATGTTGACTATGACCGCCTTGTAGCCCAAATGTTTCAATGGGCAATACATCAGGTTAAAATGAATCCCTTCAGTGAGCAAATCGGTGGTTACAACAATCTTTTTATCTGGATAACTCAATACGGCTGCATCATCACCTACCCCCTTAAGTGAACTTACATTTTTCAACTTTATATTCTCAGTCAACCTGGCAATCAGACCAAACTCACCTATTTCTGAGAGCTGGGTTTGTTTATTTGTATCTTCCATATGAATAATTAAGACCTGAAGGTATTTATTAACTTCAAAGTTTGGACAAAAATAGCTTAACTTCCTTATCTTTGCAATTTATTTTAAACTGTCAATTGAAAGGATTGTTAATATACTTGCAATCAGAATGACAGAAAAACGAAAGATATGGAAAACCAGGATAAATTATTAAACGATATAACGACGCAGGAATATCAATACGGCTTTGTAACCGACATTGATACTGACGTGATTCCGAAGGGCTTGAGTGAAGATGTAGTAAGACTGATTTCATTTAAGAAAAACGAACCTGAATTTATGCTTGAATTTCGGTTGAAAGCTTACCGCAATTGGCTGACTATGGAAGCTCCAAAATGGGCTCATCTGAGGATACCTCCCATCGACTTTCAGGAAACTATATACTATGCAGCTCCGCGAAGTCAGGCTAAGTATCAAAGTCTGGATGAGGTTGACCCTGAATTGGTTGAAACATTCAAAAAGCTGGGCATTCCGATCGAAGAGCAAAAGCATTTGGCCGGAGTTGCAGTTGATGTGGTGATGGACAGTGTTTCTGTAACTACTACATTTAAAAAATTATTGGGTGAAAAAGGAATTATCTTCTGCTCATTCAGCGATGCTTTGATAGAACATCCTGAGCTGGTGCGTAAGTATTTAGGCATGTCAGTTCCACCTACCGACAATTTCTTTGCAGCCCTCAATTCAGCAGTATTTTCGGATGGATCATTTTGTTACATCCCCAAAGGAGTTCGCTGCCCTATGGAACTTTCTACTTATTTCAGGATAAATACTGCAGGCACCGGTCAATTTGAGCGCACTTTAATTATTGCAGAAGACGATAGCTATGTTAGTTACCTTGAAGGATGTACGGCGCCCATGAGAGATGAAAATCAGTTACATGCTGCCGTAGTTGAAATCATTGCGATGGATCGTGCTGAAGTGAAATATTCTACTGTTCAAAACTGGTATCCGGGTGATAAAAACGGAGTGGGTGGAATTTATAACTTTGTCACCAAGAGAGGCATTTGCAGGGGCGAATCATCAAAAATAAGCTGGACGCAGGTAGAAACGGGTTCAGCTATTACATGGAAATATCCGAGTTGTGTGCTGATTGGCGATAATTCGGTCGGTGAGTTTAATTCGGTTGCACTAACCAATCATCATCAGCAAGCCGACACCGGAACCAAAATGATTCACATCGGCAAAAATACCAAGAGCACCATCGTATCTAAGGGAATTTCTGCCGGTAAAAGTGACAACTCCTACCGCGGACTGGTTAAGGTACTACCCGGTGCAACCAACGCGCGTAACTATTCACAATGCGACTCGCTATTGTTGGGATCAACTTGTGGTGCGCACACTTTTCCATACATCGAAGTCAGCAATAAATCGTCGATTGTTGAACATGAGGCAACGACCTCTAAAATAGGGGAAGACCAAATCTTTTATTGCAATCAACGGGGTATTTCTACTGAAGATGCCATAGGAATGATTGTCAATGGATATGCTCGTGAAGTACTGAATAAGCTTCCGATGGAATTTGCTGTAGAAGCACAAAAACTTTTGGCAATCAGTCTGGAAGGCAGTGTGGGATAATTGAAGTGATTGTCAAATTGTCAAATTGACAAATTGACAATTTGATGAAATTGAAATATTGAATCTAGTTTACAGAATAAGAAACTAGAAATAAGAAATAAGAAACGATGGTCAACTCCGATCAGCGGAGGACCTTGGAACTTGAAACCTTGGAACTTGAAATTATTATAGTATGTTATCAATAAAGAACTTACGAGCCTCCGTTGAAGGCAAGGAAATACTGAAGGGAATTAACCTGGAAGTGAAAGCAGGAGAAGTACATGCCATCATGGGACCCAATGGTTCCGGGAAAAGTACACTGGCCAATGTATTGGCGGGAAAGCCTGACTACGAAATACTGGAAGGTGAAGTCACTTACGAGGGTCAGAATTTGCTGGAATTGTCTCCTGAAATCAGGTCCCGCAGTGGATTATTCCTCAGTTTCCAATATCCTGTAGAAATTCCTGGGGTTCCGATGGTCAACTTTTTGAAAGCATCGGTCAATGAACACCGCAAATTCAAAGGATTGGAGCCATTGACTGCAGGCGAGTTTCTAAAACTGATGCGCGCAAAAAAAGATATGTTGCACCTTGATTCAGAATTAACCAATCGTTCGGTAAATGAGGGGTTCTCTGGCGGTGAGAAAAAGAAAAATGAAATATTTCAGATGGCCATGCTTGAACCCAAACTGGCCATACTAGATGAAACCGATTCTGGATTGGATATTGATGCTCTCCGTGTTGTTGCAGAAGGCGTAAACGTCCTTAAAACATCCGAAAATGCCACGATCTTAATTACACATTATCAACGACTGCTCGACTATGTCATTCCGGATTTTGTGCATGTGCTATATAATGGTCGGATTGTAAAGTCAGGAGGAAAAGAACTGGCCCTCGAACTGGAAGAAAAAGGATATGACTGGCTTAAAAACGTGAACGAACTACAATCATGAGTATTATTTCTGAAAAAATGACACAGGCTGATCAGTTGGTTACGCAGTTTGAACAAAGCAGAGCGAAATTGAATCAAGGCTCTTCTCAATTGCTTAACCGTATGCGGGAAGTGTCAATTAAACGTTTTGCTAAAATTGGAATTCCAGATTTTAAAAATGAAGATTACAAATACACTTTTTTGAAACCTTCATTTGAGAAGTCTTATCATCAAGAATTGGTTAGGGAATCTGGACTTATTAATCTGAATGAGATTTTCAAATGCAATGTTCCACAACTTGATTCACATTTGGTTTTTCTGGTGAATGGATGGTTTTACAATGGGAACAATCCAGAAACAGGACTTCCGAAAGGAGTTGTATTAGGCAGTTTGGAACAGATCGCAAACGAACACCCTGAATTGATTGAGAATTATTTAAATCGTCAGGCAGGTTTATCCAACGACCCATTTGTGGCTCTAAATACAGCGTTTGCCAAGGATGGATTTTTCATGTTCATTCCCAAAGGCGTAAAAGTGGAAAAGCCGGTACAGGTGATCAATCTGCTTAGTTCAAGCGAGAATCTGATGGCCACTCAGCGTAATCTTATTATTGCCGAAGCTGACAGCCAAGTTAAAATATTGGTGTGCGATCACACACTGACAGCTCCATCCATATTGTTCAATACTGTTTCTGAAGTTTATATGGGAGAAGGCGCTGTGGTTGATGTATACATCATACAAAATCACCACGATCAATCTACTACCATTAATTCCACATTTTACAAGCAAGAACGCAATTCAACGTTAGTGACAGGCGCTATCAGTCTGCATGGTGGACTAATCAGGAATAACCTGAAAGTCACTTTTAGCGGCGATCATTCCGAGGCCAGTATTTATGGCATTTCGTTTACTGACAAGAAACAACATGTTGATAATTTTACCTTAATCGAACATGATTCTCCCAATTGCCAGAGCAACCAGATCTACAAATATGTGCTAGACAACGAGTCGACAGGAGCATTCGCAGGTAGGATTCATGTTGCTCGTGATGCCCAGCAAACCAATGCTTTCCAGCGCAATAACAATGTTCTGCTTTCTGATAAAGCCCGTATGCAAACAAAGCCTCAACTAATTATTGATGCCGATGATGTAAAATGCAGCCATGGTGCAACAGTTGGACAAATTAACGAAGAAGCACTGTTTTTCTTACGTGCACGCGGAATTGGCGAAAAGGAGGCCCGGATGATGCTTATGAATGCTTTCGCCCATGAAGTAGTTCAGAAAATTACCATTGAGCCACTGCGTAATCAAATTAATGAGCTGATTGAAAAACGACTTAAAGGTGAAATCAGCTTATGCCACGATTGCAATTATCAATGCAATAGTTAGAAATTCTGTAAATAATAGATTTTCATTCACATTCCGAAAGCTTTGCAATTTACTGCAAGGCTTTTTATATGGAATAAAGTCAATAAATATTTACTTTTCGATCTTATAAAGCTGCACGATCGTGAGTATTTCAATAATTTCAGGAATCAGTTTTTAGTTACCAGAATTATATTCTAACCTTAAAAGTTCAATTAAGTTGTTTTAACTGTTCCGATATCAAAGTTTGCAATTTGCTTTCAGCATCATCAAGACTTCTTTTTTTCTTTATCTCAACTAATAAGGTAGTGATTTTGCCAAGGTCTTTTTTTGCACCCAACTTATCGCCTAAAGTTATTTTCAAATTGGCGAGATTATAAAGTATCGAATAATCATTGGGTGAAAGATTTTGTGCTCTTTTCAAATCATCAAGTGCTTGTGATCGATTACCAAGTTGCATATTTGCAATGCTTCGTTTGGTGAAGAAATCAGCTTCCGCTGGGAAGTTTTTAATGAGTAAGGTATAGGAGTCAATTGACTTTTGCCAATATTTCTGGGAAAACTCTATTCTGGCTTTTTGTTTCAATGCTTTGTAATTCAAAGGCATTAAAGTTAAATATTTAATATAATCCTGAAGAGCACCATCAAAATCACCAATTTGTTCCAGAATTTCTGGACGGAATGATAAAAGAGTTACATTTTCAGGATTTTTTCCCATATATTCTGTCAATAAAACAATAGCATTTTTAAAGTCAATTATTGCCAAATCCTTTTGTCCGTTCTCCTTGAAAAAGAAACCTCGTTTGAGGTATACCTCAAAACTACTGGGATTTTGAGCAACAGCCATGTCCAAATCTAATTTAGCCCCAGCTTTATCACCATTTCTATAAAGTAAATTTGCCCTGGAAAAATAGAAGCTTACATCCTTGGGATATTTTTTTATTAATTCATTGAACACCTGAATAGCCAAATCTGTTTTTCCTGTATTCTGATAAATAATCCCCATGTAATACATTGTTTGTTTATCTCCTGGACGTAATTCAAGCATCTTCTTATAACAAGCCAATGTATTTTGAAACTCTTTAGTCTTTCGGTAAATTGAAGCCAGAAATTGGTAACTACCGAATTCCTGCGGATTAATTTTAACAGCAGCGATTCCATCTTTTTTAGCATCCTCGTATTCCTCCATAGAATATTCCAAATTGCCACGCTTTAGGATAGCGTTAACATCATTTGGCTTTTGTTGCAGTTGTTTATTGATCAGTCGGATAGCAATTTTATGGTCATTTATGAAATTTTTTGTGCCCGTCTGTCCCGAACGAATATTCACAGAAATTCTCCTTATGTAAGCGTCAACAAAGGTACTGTCGGTTTTAATGGCCATTTCTAAATTTTCAAGTGCACTTTTTAAGTCATTGTTTTCAAAATTGCTTTCTGCCTGACTTGTATAATAAAGTGCTGACTTTGAAAATGAATCAGTCATTTTCAATAGATTGTTCTTTTTATCATCAAAAAACTCAGGAATATTTGCAGCTTTATCACTAAAGACCATATTTTCAAGTAGAATTGCAGGTGAATCATTCCCGAGCTCATCAATATGGGTAAGATACAACTGAGTGAAAGGCCCTCGATTCTTTGATGAAAAAACAACCCATTTACCATTAGGGGACCATGAATGCCATGAATTCATATTGCTCATATTGCAATTCATCAGACGAGGTGTACCCCCGCTGGCTGGCACAATATAAAGCTTACTGTCAGGTTGTAACAGCATGAAATTTTTAGATTGACAAAAAATAATCCATTTTCCATCAGGTGAATAGCGGGCAAAGTAATTGCTGGCATTATTTCCCGATGCCCCTGAAACTGGCAAAGCCACTCCACCTTTGCCCTCATTGAAATCAAGGCGATAAAGGTCAAACTTAAAATCCTTATGCCCAGAAATAAATTCCATAGCATCCTCTTGCTTGATCATAACACCAGAGGAGTTTTCAACCTTTTCAGAATAATATCTGGAAGCACGGGTAAACATTATTTCTTTACCGTCTGGTGACCAATTTGGATTACTTTGAACCAAGGTATTATCACTGGCACCTGGTAGTTCGAAGAACTTTTTATTTTCCCGGTCATAAACTGCCAATATTCCTTTAATGGGAAAAAAAAGTTGTGAATACTCTAAATCATCTACGGGTACAAAAATAGAACGATCCTTAACTGTTGACAAAACATACTTTCCATCAGGTGACATTTGCGAAAGTAACCCGAATGTCTTGTCTCCATCTTCTTTTTTATAATCGCTCCAGGTAATTATCTTTTCAAAGGTTAGATGAACTGTATCCTCAACGGGGGAAATAATGTAAGACCCTTTATCGTTGGCATAGTCAATATCCATTGCAAATTGTGAACCATCCTTTGAAAAAGAATGACAATTTGCACAAACTGGTACATTGTCAAGTATTTTTCGAGGTTTATTGCCATTTACATTCCCAATATACCATTCAATTTCTCTTACATTTTTAACAGCATAGCTGAAAGGTAAGGGAACTGCTCTGAAAAAGACTGAGGCTCCAACCGAATCAGTTGAAAAGGAAAAATTAATGATACCGGACGAATATTGTTTAGCAGATGTTTCATTATTTTCGGCACCAATGGTAAAATGCACCATATCATGGTTTGACGAGGTCTTAATTGCTTCCCATGCGATCGAATCCGGCCGCCATTTTAAAGTATTAACCGTTTGAGTGAAAAACTTTCCCTTTTTATCAGTTGAAATAGAAATGCTGTATTTTGACTGTCCAATGATACAGAGCGTATCATTCCATGAAAATTCGGGGGCAGCTATTTCAGGAGGAAAAATTGTGCCGTTTTTGGGATAATTAACGCTAATCCCATTGGGCTGAACAATGACATTATTTAATTTGGTCAATTTTTCTGCCTTCCCTTGATAGCTGGGAAATAGACATAGAATTAAAACAAACGCTAAATTGCATTTAAATGATAATAATAGAGACCTCAATTTCACAGTAGTTGGAATTATATACATAGCGTGTCCTTTTAAGGTTTTATACTTTCCAGATTACAAGAAGGTTTCTTTCTCCATCTAATATTTATTTGCCTAGGTATATATTAAGTTAATGATACCTTTTGTAAAACAAAAAAATCGTCTTGAAACAAAATAGTTTCTAGACGATTTCAGTATATTTTAAAATCTACAAAAATCTTTAGATGCTGATTTTGTTTAGGTGCACAGCCAAAGAAGATTTCAGGTTGGCCGCCTTGTTGGCATGAATAACATTCTTTTTTGCAAGTCTGTCAATCATTGAAACAACTTGAGGATAACTCACTGCAGCTGCTGCTTTGTCAGTTTCAAGACGTAATTTTTTTACTGCATTACGCATTGTCTTGGCATAATATCTATTCTGAACAGTCTTTACCTCGTCCTGTTTGATTCTCTTCTTAGTTGATTTATGATGTGCCATCTTTTTGTATTCTAAATTGTTAAATTTATTTGTAGCCCGTAGGGGATTCGAACCCCTGCTACCAGGATGAAAACCTGGCGTCCTAACCCCTAGACGAACGGGCCAACTTATTTATTCCCTGATTTGGGACTGCAAAAATACGCCAATTTTCTTAGTCACCAAATTATTTCAGAAATTTTTACCAAAATACCTCAACTTCTTTTAGTAGCAGGCCTTTTATTTTGGCGATGCAAAGGAAATTAAGATTTTTGAAACCACAAGCAATTTGAGAAAATAATTATCTCCATTCGACAATGGTTCCCCTGTTTTTCTGAAGCAGCTTTTCAGGCATCGACGCAACTATCTCTTTCCAAAGCAGTTCGATGAGTTTATACTTGGCAAAATGCCTCGAATATGCCAGGCTAACCTCCCTGAGCGGATTAATATCATTGAAAGTACGCACATGTTCAAAGCGCGTTTCGCTCATCCCAAGGGTTGCCAATTCAGGAATAATAGTCAGACCACCTTCTTTGTCAATGATATTCATGACCGTTTCCAGGGTTCCTGCTTCGAATTGAAATGGCAAAGCTGAATTAACGGCTCCTTTGAAGGAACAAAGATTGATCACCTGATCGCGAAAGCAATGACCGTCGCTCAAAAGCCATATCTCAGGAGTCGCAATATCTTTCAAATTAATGGTCTTCTTAATTGACAGCGGATGATTTTCGGCCAAATACAAAAGCATTCCTTCATAGAAAATCGGCTTTTCATTGATTCGGTCTTCTTTGAGAGGAGTTACCAATATCCCTACATCCAACAAATCATGGTTCAAGCGATCTATGATGTTGACCGTGGTCAGTTCTTCTACCTTAATATTGATATTGGGGTATTTACGTTTGTAGTTGCCGATAAATAATGGCAATAAATAGGGGGCGAGTGTAGGAATAATTCCAATTTTCAATTCACCTGAAATCAGGTTTTTATGATCTTTGATAATACTGTTGATTTTTTGTGATTCCTGAAGTGCAATCCTTGCCTGATCAACGATCCGACGCCCTATATCTGTCGGAATCAATGGCTGTTTACTCCGATCGAAAATGATTACTTCCAGATCTTCCTCGAGCTTTTTAATTTGCATACTCAGAGTGGGTTGGGTAACAAAACAATTTTCGGCTGCTTTACCGAAATTACGAAAAGTATCAACTGCAACAATATATTCGAGTTGGGTCAAAGTAATCATAGCCTTTTTATTTTATCTGCTAAATATAGGTAAAAAGTTTGTTGATTTATTTTCATCGTCCATTTAATATCTTTTCCTTTGACACTTAATTGAAAGGTTCTATATTTAATGCCATGAGGAATTTTAAAATTGTTTTATTGCTACTATTACTTTCCACACTACTTTCGTGTGGAATATCAACAAAAAAAAGAGCTGACGAGAAGCTGAATAAAGCGGTAAGTCTCTGTGAAAAAGGAGATTCACTTGCTGCCCTGATTCAATTGGATTCTATTCGGGTATTGTATCCTGAAGAATTTGAAGCCATTGGAAAAGCCAAAGAACTGAGTAAGAAAATCAATTCAGAGTTTCTATTCCGCCGACAGGAACAAGTCGACAAGCTCACTGTCCGATTGAACGAACTCGAGATGATGTTCAACAAGGAAAAGACTGAATACGACCGGTTTACTCAATACATCCCCAAAATGCAGAATATTGAACGTCGGTGGAACCAATCCTTTATTCAATTGCATCTGGACGAACGTGGAGAATTATATATTTCAAGTAACTACTACGGGGAACAATGGCTCAACCATATCGGTATACGCGTCTACGATGGCTTATTTCAAGCTAAAACAGACTCTGTTCCTCTGACCGACGAGAACAATCATCACAGTGAATTTATGGATACCCATTGGGAAAAAGTAAGCTATACAAAAGGAAAGGACAATGGGGTGATTCAGTTTATTGCTGACAATGCCGAGCGTAATCTAAAAGCTGTATTTCTAGGTCAGCGTCAGTATTTTGTAGTATTGGAGCAATTCGACAAGCAGGCAGTGAAGGATGCACTGGAATTGTCGAACGCGTTAAAACTTAAGATTCAACTTGTTAAAGAAATGAAGGAACTTCAATTGAAAGTGAAGTGAAAAAACGAACTTATCTTTTTCGGTTCTTCCCAACTAATGCGTACCTGAAATAAATAGGGTCTGCTGAAAAACTCAGTATCGACTTTTTAGGTTCATTTGGTTAGAATTGAATATTGCTCATTCCCATTGACTTGTTAAAACTGTCATTGGAAGTGAAAGGGAAATAACATTCTCCGAAAGA
>Ga0209123_1003375_pt1 | contig 12024 bp, 11 predicted proteins | sample BarGraIncu00431A_FD_184500 | JGI IMG/M metagenome (GOLD analysis project Ga0209123, IMG submission 184500) | Arctic peat soil microbial communities from Barrow, Alaska, USA - Barrow Graham LP Incubations 004-31A (SPAdes) (version 2) | ecosystem: Environmental > Terrestrial > Soil > Wetlands >...
TTGATTCTAAAAACAAACAAGTGCAAGGATTTTGAATCGTCAATTCAAATTTCCTTGCACTTGTTTTAATTTGCAGGTTGATATCTTCTTATAATACTGCACATTGTGAGTTTTTCAGCAGACCCTAATATAAACCATTATTATTATTCATATTACGATTATTCATATTACGGTGCTCTGCACCTTTGGAGGAGCCTTGATACATATAATTTCTACAAATATTACGGTGCTCCGCACCTGAAGGGGAGCCTTGCTACATATGCTTTCTACAAATATTACGGTGCTCCGCACCTGAAGGGGAGCCTTGCTTCTTCATATGCTTTCTACAAATATTACGGTGCTCTGCACCTGATGGGAGCATGGATACATATATTTACTTACTACAAATATTAAGGGTGCTACGCACCTAAAAATGTCAGCTAATTAATACCCAATCCAAACGTTATAGAACCAATTAAATCAACTACTGCGGGGTAGATATTGAAAAAATCATTTCAACAAAAATGTCATATAATACAAATATTTGAAGTAAGCACATTTAGTTTATCAGTATTTTTTATGTAAGAATGGTGCTTCATTTTAACGTATACTTTTGAAATAAACCAACATTTTTAAGAATACATTCTGATATTGGTTTTATTTTAATAATTTTAAACCCTCAAAAAACAAGCTTGTATTTTAAGCTCTTGACATAGAGCGATAAAGTAAAAAAGAATGAAAAAAGAAGTTCTATCACAAGTGACATTGATTCTTGGAATATTGAAAGTATTGCTGATCATTATTTTAGGAATATTTATTTTGCTTTCATCGCATTTTGACTATCTGCCAAAATATTTCCGCACGATATTTGCAGTAGTAATTATTGGATATGGTTCTTTTAGATTGGTTGGTATAATATATAAATTCAAAAACAGGGCAGTATAAGTTATGAGGTTTTTAAAGTCAATATTAGGCGTACAATTAATAATGCTATCAGCATCTGTTTTATTTTTTTCGTGCAACATGAAGCCGCAAAAGTTTACAGATGAAACACCTACCAGGGGTAACATTAAAATTGCAGTTGATGAATCCTATCAACTGTTGGCCGAAGCTGAGCTGAATACCTTCCTGTCAACATATAAGGATGCCAAAGTGTCGCCGGTTTATTTACCCGAAGACAGTCTGTTGAAATTATTTTTGAACGACTCTGTGAAAGTGATCATAACGAGCCGAAAATTAACCGATAACGAGGTGGCCTACCTCAAAAGCAAATCATTTGTTCCCCGTACCACTAAAATTGCTTATGATGCTCTGGCATTTATCGTCAATAAATCGAACCCGGATGTAAAAATCCGATACAATATGCTCAAAGATATTTTCAATGGCAAAACCTCCTCTTGGAAACAAATTAATCCACAATCCAAATTAGGCGACATTAAAGTGGTCTTTGATAACCCGGCCTCCAACAATGTGAAGACCATCATGACTAAATTTGGAATGACAGGTTCATTGCCCGCCTATTGTTATTCTGCAGGTAAAAATTCAGAGGTGGTAAGTTATGTCGAAAAGAATCCTGAAGCCCTGGGCATTCTGAGTGTCAACTGGATCAGTGATCCACGCGATTCGATCAGTCATTCATTTTTAAATAAAATAAATGTAGTGTCAGTCAGTTCTGAATATGATTCAGATGGCACCGATTTCTACTCCCCCCACCCTGCCTACATTGCAAACAAAGAATATCCGTTTATCAGGGAGGTTTATACCATCAACCGGGAAACATTTGCAGGACTTGGAACCGGTTTTACATCATTTGTTGCCGGTGATTCGGGTCAACGTATTATTTTGAAAATGGGAATGTTACCGGCAACACTTCCGGTAAGACTTATTGAAATAAAGAAAAATTAAACATATATTTGTAAATAAATATCTATTAAATATGAGACCGATACTTGTAATATTTTTGTCGCTGCTTACGGTTACAGCATTTAGTCAGAAAAAGAAGTCCGCTTCAAAATCTAACATACCAGTTTCTGCATCTGATCAGGAATTAAATTCAGCATTAAAACTCGTTGACAATGAGCAATATGAAAATGCCGGACAAGCTTTTCAGGAACTATTAAAGAAAGAACCTGCCAACGGTAAAGTATATTATTATTACGGCGAATCTATTATTAAAGATTACTTGTCGGATACCTTGTCGAATTCATTGAAAGAGATGGCCACCAAAGCCGATGGCATTTTCCGTAAGGGCATTGAACAGGATCCAACCAATGAGCTGAATGATATTGGCTTAGGTTCGGTTTGTCTGCTTCGTTCGAATGATACCATCGCTGCTGATAAGTTTTTTATAAAAGCAGAAGCTTCATTACCGGTCAAGGTAAAAAGTTTAACAGCAAAAGATGCCCTCCTGCTTACAAAATTAGGATCATCACAACTTTTGGGTAAAGTTAACAGGTACAAAAAGGCGTTGGGTTATCTTTTAAGAGCCAAGGAAATTGATCCCGAAAATCCACTAATATTCCTGGCATTGGGTGATGTATATGCTCAGAAAAGTGATATGGAAAATGCCCTTGCAAGCTTTAACAAGGCTCTTTATCTCAACCCCACATCGCCATTGGCAAAAATTAAAATTGGAAGCATTTATTTACGTGCGGCCAATTTGAATGCAGCCCGACCTTACCTGGATGAAGCTCAAAAGATTGATTCTACCTTTGCCCCTGTCTACCGCGAACTGGGTGAGTTATACACCATGGCCGGCCAATTCGGTCTTGCAAAGACCAACTTTCGTAAATTCCTCAACTTTTCAGACAATAATATTCCTGCCAAAATTCAATATGCCAAAGCACTGTTCAGAAGCAAAGATTTTGCCAATGCTCTGACAACTCTTGAAGAAGTACTGGTAGTCGATAAATCTCGTAATTATCTGAACCGTCTGGCTGCCTATTGCTGTTATGATAAAAAACCACCGGAACTTGAAAAAGGACTGGCCTTCATGGAGGCATTCTTTAAAAATACCAGTCCGGAAGCTATTATTCCAAGAGACTACCTCTACTATGGAAGGATACAGTATAAAGTGGCCAAGAACGACTCTTTGACCCTTGTAAAGGCTTTTGACAGCCTTACTAAAGCTTATGCAATGGATTCAAACAATGTATCCCTTGCATCAGAAATTGCCACAGATTATTACTATTCTCGTTGGTATAAGAATGCAATTAAATGGTTAAATATAAAAAACCGCAAAGGCAAATCAGATAAGGATGATCTGATGTTAATCGGAAAATCATATTACCAATTGGCTGAATTTCACAAGGCCGACAGTTTATTTGCCAAAGTTATTGAAAATCAGCCTGATAATATGCAAGCCTATGTCTATTTGGCACGCACTGCCTCAAGTTTGGATCCAACCAGTGAATTGGGACTTGCACAACCAAAATTTGAATCATTGATTCAAAAAGTCGGAGCTGAAACTACTAAATATGCCAAAGAATTGCAGGAAGCGTATACCTATCTGGGGTACTATAACCTTCAAAAAAGTGATTTTCCTGCCGCTAAATCATGGTATAAGAAGTTATTTGAACTCGATCCTGCCAACAAACAATGGCAAATTCAATCCTTGAAATCACAAGCTTTGATCGCTTACAAAGAGAAAAAATATGCTGATGCGCGCGACTTGTACGTGGAAATTAAGAAACTCAACCCTGCCGACGCGGATGCTGCCAAGGCCATATCGGATTTGAATAAGGCCATTGCAGCGGCTCAAAAGAAAAAATAGACCCTGAATTACATTTTAGAGGGTTATTTGAAAATTGTTCATGAAAATTATGGGGTCATAGTGAAAGTTTCAAAAAATATTGGTTACTTTATCCAAAATTAAATAATACTGTTATTCTATACTTTACTTTAAATAAAAATTGAAAATGAAAGGACAAACTTTAAAAGAGGCATTAAAATCGACTTTCGTACTGTTGGTTATTTTGCTATGCGCATTGGCCGGTTACCTGATTTATTCAAAAATCATGGGTAGCCCTGTTAACTTTGAAGGTGGTAACAATGCAGGTCATCCACTTCCCGGCAATTACCTGGCGATTATTTACAAGGGTGGATTTATTGTACCTCTACTTATCGCGGTCAACCTTATCCTTCTTACTTTTGTTATCGAGCGTTTAATCATGCTTTCGGTTGCCGGTGGAAAAGGAAACCTAAACATATTTGTTCGCACACTCCAAGGGTTCTTAAATGATAATAAAATTGAAGAAGCTGCTAATTTGTGTGACAATCAAAGAGGATCTATTGCTAATGTAATGAAAGCAGGATTGCATCGTTACAGACTTTTACAATCAGATAAAACTTTGATGAACGATCAAAAAGTACTTGCTCTTCAGAAAGATCTTGAAGAAGCTACTGCGCTCGAATTGCCTGTACTTTCTCAAAACCTTATTATCCTTTCGACCATTGCTTCTGTTTCCGTTCTTATCGGATTGATTGGTACAGTACTTGGTATGATCCGTGCATTTGGTGCATTGGCTACCGCAGGCGCTCCCGATTCATTGGCTTTGGCTAATGGTATTTCAGAAGCCCTTGTCAATACAGCATTTGGTATTACAGGTTCAACCCTTGCCATTATTGCCTATAACTATTTCTCAGCCCGTATCGACGGAGTTACCTACAAAATGGATGAGGCCAGTTTTAGTGTCACTCAAACATTTGCTTCAACATTGAAGTAATTTTTTAAATTTTGCTTCCTCTGACAGTGAAGTAAAACAAACTGATATAGATAATGGGAAAAATTAAATTAGCTGTAAAAACACCGCGCATCGATATGACACCGATGGTGGACTTGTTTTTCCTTCTACTGGTCTTTTTTATTTTAACGGCTACATTTCGTCCGGAGGAAGCTGCACCGATTGATACGCCAACTTCCACCTCGCAAACACCAATTCCGGACAGCCATCTTGTTACTATTATGATTTCAAAGGATGACAAGGTCTTTTTTAATGTAGACAACGGTACCGATTCAACAGAGCATATTCGTGCAAAGGTGCTGCAGGCAATTGGCAGTAATTACCAGATTAAATTTACTCCCAAGGAAATTAAGAAATTCGAGGGATTATCTTCTTTTGGATTACCTGCCACAAAGCTGAAGGAATTTCTCAATGCACCCGATTCAAAAACACGTGAAACCATGCAGGTTGGAATTCCTATCGATTCACTTGATAATCAGCTGATGATGTGGATCAGGTTTGCCCGTACCTACAATAACAATCTGGAGTTTGCCATTAAAGGTGATGGTGCAGCAAATTACCCTGTCGTCAAAAAAGTAATCGCTGTTCTGCAGGATAATAATGTGAACAAGTTCAATTTGACCACCAATTTGAAAGCGGTTGAATTGCCAACTGATGTAGCAGATTTAATTAGATAATTTATAAAGACATTCCAAAATGGCTGAAATAGTTCAAGAAGAGGGGCACAAGGGTAAAGGCAAAAGGAAGGCCAAAAAACACGGAACTCATATTGACATGACTCCGATGGTTGACCTTGCCTGTTTGCTGCTTACTTTTTTCATGCTGACTACGGCTTTCAATAAGCCAAAGGTAATGGAGATCATTTTGCCCGAAAAGCCGAAGGAGAATGAAAAGCCACCGGAGCTTGATAAAAGCAGGGCTTTAAATATTTTACTGATCGACAACGACAAGATACTCTGGTATGATGGTTTAGCTGACCCTAATAAAGCGCTACCTGTAATGACCGAGACTGATTATTCGAAAGATGGAATCCGCAAGGTCCTTTTGAAGCGTAACAAAGACCTGTATGCCAAAGTCAACAAGATGAACAAGGATGTGGTCGATGGCAAAATTAAAATCCCAAGAGATTCTTTGGAAGCTAGGACCAAGCATATGTATAAGGAGGATAAAATTGGGCCCATTATTTTAATCAAGGCAGCCGATGGTGTTAAATATAGAAATATTGTGGACATCATCGACGAAATGGCCATTACAAATGTGGCCCGGTATACACTTGTCGATATTAACCCCGTTGAAAAAATGATGGTTAAGACCTATAAAAAATAAGAATCGGCAGGTAACGCCATTAATAAACCATAATAAATGGATTTGAATCATGGATAATGTATTGCTTAAAGACCAAGCCGTAACCCTTGAAGAAATAGTATTCGAAAAAAGGAACAAAGAATACGGGGCTTATGTATTGCGTAAAAAATTTAGAAAATTCTTACTCATAGCCTTTCTGATTTCTCTATTCAGTGTCAGTAGCGCCGTATTAGTGCCTTTTATTCAAGCATACAATAACAGGGGTAAAAGTGTTATTTTGGTGAAAAATACGGTCGTCAGTATGGAGAACATTAAGTCCGCTGATGATATTCCGCCACCGCCGCCACCTCCTCCGCCACCGCCGGCAGCAGCTGAGCAAGTGGTCAAATACATTGCGCCTGTGGTGGTCGATAGTGTAAAAGTGGAAGTGGAACTTGCAACAGTCAATGATGTGGCTGCAACAGTGACCAATGAGCCTGTTCCTGAAAAAATTGAAGTCGTAAAGGAAGAAGAAACAGCCATCGTCAAGGAAGAGGAAGTGTTTATCATTGTTGAAGAGCAAGCCTCCTTCCAGGGTGGTGATGTCAAAACTTTCAGCGATTGGGTAACAAGTAATATTAAGTATCCAACAACTGCTTCTGAGAATGGTATTCAAGGTAAAGTATATGTGCAATATGCAGTCAACTCCAAAGGAGAAGTGGTCGACGTGAAAGTAGTACGCGGTGTCGATCCATCTTTGGATGCGGAAGCTGTCAGAGTGATTCGATCTTCACCTAAATGGACGCCTGCAAAGCAGCGGGGAACACAGGTGAAACAGCAATTCACCATCCCTATTTCATTTGTGCTGAAAAAAGGATAACATTTATCTTTTAAACAAACAAGGTTTTATTTAGTAAGTATAATATAAAGGCCGTCTCAATTCATTTTGAAACGGCCTTTTTTATTCTCCTATAACAGAGTGAACCCATTATTCAATGGCCCGTCTGCAACCCTCAATTATGGTCACTTCATTATTTTGTACTATTCATTACAGAATCCATCATTGGCCTCCTGTCAATCACCTAATGTTATGACCTTTAGCTATATGGATACCTTTTCCAGAACTACCAGGTAAAGATTCAATATCTATGATGCATTTATTCCGGTATGATTCTTGTCATACCCTAGTCATACCCTAGTCATACTCAAGTCATATCATTTTCTTATAATAACCGAATCAATACCATAAATATACCGTATCTAAACCGTAGGAATACGAATTTGATATGGTCTTGATACGGTATATATACGGTTTAGATATGGTCATTATAAGAAAATGGTATGACTTGAGTATGACTAGGGTATGAATAGGGTATGAATAGGGTATGACACATGTAGAAGCTACGAACGCAACATTTACAGTTTCAAAAGGCCTGGGAATTGAATTGGGTCGTTGCCATATTTACAGTTGGAATTTAAAAATAGGACCGCAATGGTGAGATGACTGTAAATATATTTATCTTCATCAAAGCAATGATCTCCATCTGGGCGTCATTTTCCAAAGTACTCGGGAAAGAAATCTGCCCTTCTAAATATTGACAAAATGGACATTTAAAAGTAATTTATAAACCAATTTGACTTTTATTTCAATGACAACTCCACTTTAATCGATCGTAAGATAGGCATTATGGGTCAATTTAGGACGATTTAAGCCGTCAAATTGTTGAGAAAAACTCAAAATCCCAACTATATTTATTCTATAACTAATACCAATTTACCTCATTCAATCCCTTGGACACCTCTCCCACATTGAATTACCGGTTTTGATATTGCTTGTCGTAATAACTCTGGTAATCGCCGCTGGTAACGTTTTCCATCCATTCGGTGTTGTCAAGGTACCAATCAATGGTTTTTTCAAGACCTTCCTCAAACTGAAGAGTCGGCACCCAATTGAGTTCCTTTTGTAATTTGGTGGAGTCGATGGCATAGCGCAAATCATGTCCTGCACGATCTTTTACGTAACTGATCAACTTCTCTGAAGTACCGGGTTCACGTCTTAGCTTGCGATCCATGATGGAGCACATCAATTTAATTAAATCAATATTGGTCCATTCGTTGTGGCCTCCAATGTTATAGGTCTGTCCATCTTTCCCCTGATGAAAAATAACATCTATGGCCCTGGCATGATCTTCAACCCATAACCAGTCACGGATGTTAAGACCTGCACCATAGACAGGCAGAGGTTTATTATGCTTTATGTTGTTGATAAACAGAGGTATAAGTTTCTCGGGAAATTGGAAAGATCCATAATTATTTGAACAATTGGAAACTACGGCAGGCAATCCAAAAGTATCGTGATAGGCCCTTACAAAATGATCGGAACTGGCTTTTGATGCAGAATAAGGACTGTGGGGATCGTACCCTGTCTCTTCAGTAAACATGCCTTCGTCGTTCAAACTTCCATATACTTCATCGGTTGAAATATGATAAAACCGTTTGCCCTCAGTGTTGTCTTTCCAGATGACACGAATGGCATTGAGCAAATTCACAGTGCCAATGACATTGGTAAATACGAATTCTGTGGGGTTGGTAATTGACCGGTCGACATGAGATTCGGCAGCCAGATGAATCACTCCATCGAATTGTCTTTCGATAAACAGCTTCATGATAAACTCACTGTCTACAATATCCCCCTTAATAAATTCGTAATTTGGCTTGTCTTCAACATCCGTTAAATTGGCCAGATTACCTGCGTAGGTTAACTTATCCAGATTGACAATCTTATATTCGGGATACTTATTCACAAACAATCGCACCAGGTGTGAACCAATAAATCCGGCTCCTCCGGTAATCAAAATAGTCTTCATATGATTGGGTTTTATACAGAATGTCAAATATACAGTTAATTATTAAGTCCACTCCGAAAAGTCAATAAAATAAGAATTGCCACAAAGACACTAAGGCACTAAGTTACACAAAGTATTAATTATATGCTACATACTTGATATCAAAACGAAAGAACACATGTGGGTTAAGAGTATACTAAGTATTAATTATATGCTACATACACTTAGTGTGCCTTTGTGGCTTAGTGTCTTTGTGGCAATTCTTATTTCATGTCGAAGTGGACTTATCTTTCAATTATTTAATTCCCCTCAGCTTCTTTTCCCATATCCAGGCTGAAAGTAAGGTTTCTTCAATTCCCGTTTCAGCTTTCCAGCCCAATTCTTCGTTGGCCAGGGTGGTATCAGCCCAGATCTTTTCGATATCGCCGGCCCTTCGGTCGACAATGGTATAGTTTAATTTCAGGCCTGTGGCTTTCTGAAAAGCGTGAACCATTTGAAGTACTGATACACCCTGTCCTGTTCCAAGGTTGAAAATTTCGTAACCTGCTTTATTTCTACCTTCAAGCAATCGTTCTACCGCAACTACATGAGCTTTAGCCAGATCAACCACATTGATATAATCGCGCACTGCCGAGCCGTCGATGGTATCATAATCGTTACCAAACACTTTCAGTTCACTGCGCAATCCGGCAGCGGTTTGTGTGATGAACGGAACCAGGTTGGCAGGTACTCCCAATGGAAGTTCACCAATCATTGCTGAAGGATGAGCCCCTACCGGATTGAAATACCGAAGTGCAATCCCATTCAATTGAGGATTGGCAGCAATGGTATCGTTTAAAATGTCTTCGTTGACCCTTTTGGTATTTCCATAAGGCGATTCAGCATCTTTCCTTGGAGTAGTCTCAGTAACAGGTAATTGGTCAGGCTGGCCATAAACTGTGCAGGAAGATGAAAAAACAATGTTTGAAACCTCGTATTTCAATTGACATTCCAAAACGTTGATCAGGGAGACCAAATTGTTACGGTAATACAACAATGGTTTATCAACCGACTCACCCACTGCTTTTGAAGCTGCAAAATGAATAATTGCTTCAATGTGTGGATATTTGGCAAAGAGACCATCCAATTTATCTTTATCCAATAAATCGAACTGTTCAAAAGAAGGTCTGATTCCAGTTATATTCTCAATCCCATCCAGGACATCTATACTCGAATTGGAGAGGTTGTCAACTATAACAACTTCATAACCTGCATTTTGCAATTCAACCGTTGTATGCGAGCCAATGTATCCGGTGCCTCCGGTAACTAATATTTGTTTCATGTTCAAACCTCTATGTATAGTAGGCTTCAAATTTAGGAATAATCCGGCTGGCATTACCCATCTGCTTGATATAAGTTTCCATTGTTGAAAAATTACTTGCATTGTTGAAAACTTTGCCTTGACGCAATGCTTATTTTTCGTAATTTTGGCTATTCAAATAAAAGAACCGTGGAAATAAATCAATACCTGAAAGAGCTTTTACTACTGAATGATTGCGTGATCATTCCTGGATTCGGCGGATTTGTTGCCAATTACAAGCCGGCAACCATTGTAAACAACCAGTTTACAGCGCCAACCAAAGAAGTTGCCTTCAACAATAAGTTGGTTTCCAATGATGGATTGCTGATCAATTTCATTTCTGAAAGTGAAGGAATTGACTATTTTGGTGCCAAGCAAAAACTGGATAGTTTTGTAGAGGAAACCATACAGAACCTTGAACGCAACCGCAATGTATACTTTGATGGTGTTGGCTATATGCACTATGATTCACGCGAGAACCTATTATTTGAACCACAGATCAAGCAAAATCTGCTGATTGACAGCTATGGCCTTCAGAACTTTTCATACGAAAAGCTGTACCAACGACAAATATCAAAACCGGTTATTAAATCCATGCCACATCAGGAACCGATACCCATCATTTTTCAGCGTCGCAAGTTGAAAAAGCTGGTGGTTGCCCTTCCATTATTGTTGGCCATGGCGCTCATCCCGCTGAAAAACAACAAGGAATACCTTTCGAAATCAGATATGGGAATGTGGGAAACACTTCTTCAGAGTACACCTTCGGTTGCTGTACAACCGTTGGAACCCACAACGGCTGAATTTACTGCCAATGTAACCCCTCCAGAAACAAAACCACTGCAATATTATATTATAGGTGGAAGTTTTAAGAGTGAAGAAAATGCCAATAAATACATTCAGCAACTTAAGGAACAAGGCATCACTGGGAAAAATCTAGGCATCTTTCAAGGCCTGCACCGGATTGCCATGGTAGGTTATTCAACCATCGGGGAAGCACAGAAAGAATTGAACCTGCTGCTGAATCAAAAGCCACTGTCAGGATACTGGATCGCTGAAAACGAATAATTACTTTAATTTACGATAATGGCTTTAATTATTTTGAGCCATATTCTCCTATAAAAAAGCCATTCTGTAATTACAGGATGACTTTTATTAAGTAAAATTGTCGGAACCATATCCCGAGTACTCGGCATGCGTTCTGACAATTTTACACTTGCTCCTTCGAATTTGCCACAATATTATTCAAAGCTGCTGGTGCAGATTTGACCCAAGAACGCGGGTCACTCTTCTGATACCTGCCGCTGACATTATTTATTGCATATTTAGAGGAACGGGTGACTTAAACTTGAAACGGATGTCCCAATCCGACAATCCGACAGTTGCATATTTTTATAAAATACAGTTGAACCCACTCCGAAAAGGCTACTAAACACAAAGCCAAATAGATACGACGGAACAGAAAATATTGATTATCTATTTTTCATTTTATTGTGTCTCCAATGCCTCTACTTAACTATATGGTCAATAAGATTTTTTGTATTGGGCTTACAGTTTAATTTCTAGTTTATTTCTGGTACTAAAGCCATGGAAAAACATTGAATATATCGACTGTAAGGCCTGACTGTAAATGGTTCAGAGTTCCAAGACTATCGTAAAGTATAGTGCTGCTATTTTAAAAAATGCAGAATAGATTACGATATATTAGTATTGATATTCAGCATTTTAATATTCGCAAAGATGCACCGTAACATTGTGAAAATTCAAATATATTGCAGTATCAATTTACGAGGAGTAACTGCTAAATTATTGATTTACAGCAATAGGTCTTGGA
>Ga0209123_1003376_pt1 | contig 12021 bp, 11 predicted proteins | sample BarGraIncu00431A_FD_184500 | JGI IMG/M metagenome (GOLD analysis project Ga0209123, IMG submission 184500) | Arctic peat soil microbial communities from Barrow, Alaska, USA - Barrow Graham LP Incubations 004-31A (SPAdes) (version 2) | ecosystem: Environmental > Terrestrial > Soil > Wetlands >...
TGATTTGCCTACATTAGGCATACCTACGATTCCTGCGGTTAATGACATAGAAAAGCTCCTTTCAAATGCAACGTTTTAAGTTTACTCGATTTAATCGTTTCCCGCAACAAGACTAGGTATTCGGATTAGCGCGAGTGATCACTTTCTTTAGTTTTTTCTCAAATTCACTGCGATCAAACATGATACTGGCACCGCAACCCTGACATTTAATTTTAATGTCAGCGCCCATACGAATGATCTTCCACTGAGTGGATTTATGGCAGGGATGTTCTTTTTTCATCTCAACAATATCGTTCAAATCGTATTCCATGGTTATTCCTCTTTCATTTCATGAGCCCGATAGGCTTCGACCGTGTTTTGAAGCAACATTGCGATCGTAAGAGGGCCGACTCCTTTAGGTACCGGAGTGATCGCTTCTACGATGCCGTTGAGTTCTTCAAAATCAGCATCACCGACCAAACGTCCGTCATCAGTACGGTTGATCCCGACATCGATAACGATACTGTTTGTGTTTACGAACGCTTTATTTAAGAATTTTGCTTTACCGATGGCAACAACGATGATATCGACATTGCGCGTTACATGCGGTAGATTCTTGGTTTTTGAATGACAGATCGTGACCGTCGCATTTCGGTTGACCAGTAGTTGCGCAACCGGACGACCGACCAGATTACTGCGTCCGATCACCGCAATATTCTTACCGGCGATCTCGATTCCGTAGTAATCCAGCAGATAGATGATCCCCTTCGGTGTACAAGGCACAAATCCGCGAATATTCATGTGGAGTTTCCCAACATTGGCCGGTGTCAGACCGTCGACATCTTTTTCAGGACTGACCGCCTCGACAACTGCTTGGGAATCAAGCGGTGTCGGTAACGGCAACTGGACCAGTATACCGTCGACTTTCGGATCGGCATTGAGTTTTTCGATGATCTTGATCAAGTCGTTTTGCGGGATCGTACGTTCGAAATGAAGCACCTGCGATTTGATTCCGACGCGGGCACATGCTTTTTCTTTGCCACCTACGTAACTGAGGGAAGCCGGGTTATCACCGACCATGATTACCACCAGTTGCGGAATGCGTCGATGCATTGTCTCTAATTTAGCAATATCAACTTTCAATACTTCTTCAACACTCTTAGCGACCGTTGTTCCTTCTAGTACTCTCGTCATCATAGATCCTCCTTTTTACTCTCATACATCAGTGTTACAGGTCCGTCATTGACGGCTGTGATTTTCATATCTGCCTGAAAGACTCCGGTTTGTATGGGAACCAGCAGTTTCAGTTGGTGATTAAAGTATTCATACAGACTCTTTGCGATCTCCGGCCGAGCAGCGGTATCGAACGAAGGACGGTTTCCTTTTCGGGTATCCCCATATAACGTGAACTGTGAAATAGAAAGAATACTTCCACCGATGTCACGTACGCTTTTATTCATTTTACCATATTCATCTTCAAAGACGCGTGCATTGGCAATTTTCAGTGCCAGCTTATCACAGTCCGTTTCAGTATCATCGATATGCAGTCCGACAAATGCGACCAGCCCTCGTCCGATCTTACCGACAACACTGTTTTCAACGACGCAGACGGCTTCGCTGACACGCTGAATTATGATACGCATGGAAATCACCTCTTTATCATTTTACTATTTTTTGTTCGGTGATAGAATAGGGTAGAGGTGATTTGATGAAACAACCACTGGCTTTCCGCATCAGACCGACCCGTTTGGACGAAATAATCGGTCAAACACACCTAGTTGGTGAGAGAGCTTTGCTTAGAAGATGTTTGGAAGAGAAAAGATTATTCTCGATGATCTTCTTCGGCCCTCCCGGTACAGGTAAGACAACGGTAGCTTCCGTGATGGCCAATGAACTTGAATTACCGCTCAGAAAATTCAATGCGGTGACCGGAAACAAGAAAGAGTTGGATGGAATTTTCGCCGAAGCCAGACTCAGCGGATCCCTGGTGGTCATTGTGGATGAGGTTCACAGATTAAATAAAGATAAACAAGATCTGCTGCTTCCGCATATCGAAGACGGTTCGATCATTATGATCGGAGCTACTACTTCTAATCCTTATTTCTCGATAAATCCCGCTGTCCGTTCACGATGCATGTTACTGGAATTCAAACGGATCGATGATGATGACATGATCAAAGCAATCGATCGAGCTCTGATGCATCCGGAGGGTGGAATTACTTCCATCACATTGACCGATGAAGCAAAACAATTGATCGTTAAATTAAGTAACGGAGATATTCGTTACGCCTACAATCTGTTGGAGATCTTATCGATCGCATTGCCCAACAGCGACATAACCCGTGAATCGGTATTTCAATATACGAAAACAGCCAATATGTCGATGGACCATGATGAGGATAACCATTATGATGCGCTCAGCGGATTTCAAAAATCCATCCGCGGCAGTGATGTCGATGCCTCCCTCTATTATCTGGCTAGGTTGATCCAAGCTGAAGACATGGATTCGATTGAACGCCGCTTACTCGTCATCGCATATGAAGATATCGGATTAGCCAATCCGGCTGCCGTCGGTCGTACGATCAATGCGATCGATGCTGCCAAGCGTGTCGGTTTTCCCGAAGCATCAATACCGTTAGGTGTCGCTGTCGTTGATCTGGCTCTTTCTCCGAAATCAAAAAGCGGTTGCTTAGCGATCCATGCGGCTGTCGAAGAAGTGAATGAGCGCGCATTGAATGTCCCTGATTATCTGCGTTTAACACCGGTCGGCATGAAGGATGAGGATAAATATCCTTATGATCGTCCGGATCTGTGGCATAAGATCCAGTATCTTCCCGAAGCGATCAAAGATATTCATTTCTATACGCCTAATCTTAACAGCACTTATGAGAAAACATTGGCTTCTAATTTGACAGAACTCAGAAAGACCAAACGAAGTAAAAATATTGCCCTATTGAAGAAATAAAAAAAAGAGCCCCGCGAGGCTCTTTACTTTTAGATTACTTAACTTCGACAGCAGCAGCAGCAGCATTAACAACAACAGCAACGAATTCGTTGACTCCGATTGTTACAGATGTTTTAAGATCAGCATCAGTTGTAATGCCATCGGCATCGACAGTTAAAGCTTTAACTTGTTCTGCAGTTTTACCAATACACCACTTCTCGAAAGCAGCAGCTTGTTCAAACCATTCTTTTTTGATTCCTGAACTACCAACCATTCCATATTCAGCGCCTTTTTCAAGTTTGGTTTTCACAGCCTGTGTTGCAGGATCGAACGCCAATGTTCCGTCAATGTTGAATGTACCCTTGTTCTGAGCAACATCTAATTTGATAGCAAGAATCTTGCCTGACTTGTCTAACGATAAAGTTGTGTAGTAAACATCAGTTTGTACTTTCCCGACTTTAGCGGCAACAGTAGCAGTTGCAGCAACAGCAGCAGTAGCACTGATTTCAGTAATACTTGCGGTTCCTACTTTAGCAACTGATTTTACTTCGACAGCATTCGCCATCGCTTTAACAACAACTGAAACGAATTCTGATACTCCGATTGTAACGGATGTCTTAAGATCGGCATCGGTTGTTACGCCTTCTGCGTCTACAGTTAGAGCTTTGATCTGATCAGAAGTTTTACCAACACACCACTTTTCAAATGCAGCGGCTTGTTCAAACCATTCTTTTTTGATAGATGAACTACCTACCATTCCATAATCAGCGCCTTTTTCCTTCTTAGTAGGCGTTTTAGCGGTAGCAGGATCAAAGGTTAAAGCACCCTTTGCATCAAATGTTCCGGTATTCTGAGCGATATCGAGAACTACACTAACCACTTTTCCGTCTTTGTCTACAACTACGGAAGCCATGTCGGTGTTTACTTGTACTTTACCGGCTTTTGCAGCAGTAGCGGCAGCAGCACTGAAACTTGTAAGACTTGCATTACCTACTTTGTATACTTTGGCGGCTGTACAGCCTGAGAAAACTAACAATGCGGCAGCAACTAATACGATTAACTTTTTCATTTCAAATTCCTCCTTGCACTTTGAATTATAAAGACTTTAAAAGTGTCAGTCAACTTTAAATATGTTAAATGTTTCACTTTCAAGCAAAATTCTTGCTTTTACGCAAAGTTAATCCTAAACTTTATCAACATTAGTATTAAATTTCACAAGTGATCGTTTTGCTTTCTTTTCATTCAATACTCCTTGTTGGTAGATCGGTCGACCGAACACCAAGACGATTGCCAATGCTGATACCGCAAAAAACGCGCTGAGCAGAATTTCTTCCGTTATGACCGGTTGCAGTAGCAAACGCGCTGGCATGAACAACATTGAGAAGAAAGGAACGAAGGATAATAGATAACCCAATCCAGAACTCAATTTAGCAATCGAGTTTTGCGACAGTGTTAAATAGTACATAAGTAATAACAGAATATAACAGGGTCCTTGAATGCTTCCGGCTTCTTCCATAGTCTTGACACGACTTGAAGCGATGACCAACACCGTTTGAACAAGTAAGATACCCAATAATAGAAAGCCACAACCAAAAAGAAAAGTAACTATTGTTTGTTTATCGATTTCCAAATAGGCAATCAAACCATGGAAACTCACTATATCAGAAGGAATCAACGAGAAATGAGCAATCAACTGCAATAATCCTTTACCTAAATCACTATTATCACGCTGCCAAAGCAAGATCACAGCGAAACCGCCTGTAATCAGAGCTTGGATCAGGATACTGAGCCATCCGACGATCAACTTTGAGATAAAGTGAGTTGATGTCGAAACCGAAGTCAGTATGATCTCCAATAAGTTGGATGTTTTTTCAAGAATTACTTCATTCGAAGTAACTGCCGCAAAGTTCAGCATCATAAAATAGATGGATGTGATCACCATGAAGATCATATTTTGTTTGGTTTGGGATAGTTGAACACTGTGTTGAACATCGTAGGTAATATTGATGTTTTCATAATTGCTTATCATCTCACCGACTGATTCGTGGTGTTCACTTATGTACTTACGTTGATGAAGAGTGAGTAATATCTGTTGGATCTTAGCTTGTGCTAACAGATCGATCGGGTATTCGGAAGTGATCAAATATCCATTGTCATCTGTACTTATTTTGAGTTTACTTTGTCCTACAGATGTTAGTTCGAATCCATACGTGGTCCATAGATCCAAAGGAAGCAGCTGTTTCATTGTTGATTCACCGGTTGATATTTGGATATTTCGATCCAAATTCAACTTAAATAAGTTACTGATTCGATCGAGATTGATGACACTGAACAGAATACCAAACATCAATACTTGTAAAACAAGCGATGTTTTCGTCAAAAATCTTCGCTTTAGTGAAAATTGTATCAATTGTTTCATCCGTTAGATCCTCGGATCAGTTCTTTGATTCCGATTCGATTCATCTCAAGTTCTTTGATTCCGTTGTCTTTACTGAGCGTATTCAACAGTCTTTTGGCTTGTGTACGATTCTCGAGGGTTATTTTGATTTTATTTCCGCATTCTTCGACAATGTCAGCCTCTTTGACATGATCCATCCAGCAGGAATCGGAATTAACCGTAACGCAGCATTTCCCGGAGAGATCTTTAAGTTGGTCTAGATTTCCTGACAATACCATTTCTCCTTTTTTCAAAACGATCAAAGATGTACAAAAATCATCCATGTAGTCATATTGATGGCTTGACAGAAGAATTGTTTTGCCGGCTTTACTCAACTTGGTGAATTGATCTTGGAATAGTTTTACGTTTGCGTAATCGAGACCGGTCAATGGTTCATCTAAAATTATATAGTGGGGATCATGGATCAACGCTGCCATCAATTGAATTTTCTGTTGGTTTCCCTTTGACAATGAACCGATCGTATTGTTAAGTGCATGGCGAATCTCCAGTTCATCGGCGAGACGATCGATTTGAGATTGTATCGTCGAATATTCCATCCCTTTCAGTTTACCGAAATAATGTAACTGTTCGTTTACTTTGAGGTCACTTAAAAGACTGCGCTGTTCCGGCATATAACCGAACAACGAGTGATGTTTAGCTGAACGGATCTCGCCGTTGATTCGAATTTCTCCGCTGTCAGGTTGTAGTAAGCCTAACAATAATCGAAAAAGTGTCGTTTTTCCGCTTCCGTTCTGACCGCATACTCCGATGATCTCGTGATTCATCCCCAACCAACTGCAATCTTTCAACGCTTTTGTTTTCCCATAGTTTTTACATACATTTTTACATTCGATCATGCGTTTACCTCAGTTACTTTTATGCGCAGATCACGTTTATACCTAAAAAAACCGGTTTCCCGGTTATTTACGATATTCTTCTTTGAGTTCTTCAGGTTTGATCAAACGCATGTTGACATGACAGTAACCTGATGGATTCTTGACCAGATAGCGTTGGTGATATTCTTCGGCGTCATAAAATTCGTTCAACACTTCTGTTTCAAGAACGATCGGTTTAGAATAGTCTTTTCTTCTGGAATCAATATACGCTTTTACCTCTGCCAGTTCTGTTTCATTCTCCGCAAAAACGCCGACACGATATTGAGTTCCGATATCGCCGCCTTGACGGTTGAGTGATGTCGGATCACAGATCCTAAGCAAGTGTTCGAGCATCTTTTCGAGGCTTATAATCGTAGGGTCATAGGTTATTTCCGCCACTTCTGCATGTTTTGTCAGTCCGGTCTTTACCTGATTGTAGCTGGGATTTTTGAACATACCCTGTGCATAGCCGACACGCGTCGAAGTAACACCTTTGAGTCGTCGATAATATTCTTCTACACCCCAAAAACACCCACCTGCAAGTACAATTTTTTTCATAATTCTCCTTTCGGCTGATTTGACCAGTCTTTGATTTCTTCCAATATCATGTTGATCGCTTTTTCATCGGATGAATCTACCCAATTCGCTGTGAATTGATGGCGGAACCAAGTGTATTGTCGTTTAGCGAATTGTCTTGTGTGAACAATAATAGCTTGGCGAACTTCTTGGATCGATTGTGTTCCCAGTAAATACGGCATCCATTCTTTATAACCGATTCCTTGAAAACTTTGGTAAGTCCAAGACTCTTGGTCACTGAAATAGGTTTTTACTTCTTCTAGGAGTCCGTTAGCAAGCATACGATCGACACGCTGTTCAATCCGTTGATGCAAGATCTCTCGATTCACATCCAAGACTACCATATAGATATCATATAGAGGTTGATGTGTCTGTGCGTTTTCGATTTCCGACTTCAGTTTTCCGTGAGAAGCGATCGTAAGCGCCCGTATCAGTCTTTTTCGATTGTTAAGGTGGATCTTCTGGGCAGTCTGCGGATCGATTTCATTCAACTTTTGATAAAGTTCTTCACTTGTTTCTTCTGTTAGTTCATCAATAACGATTTTTTCTTCATTCTCGAAGGTATAGTCATATAAAGTCGCTTTGATATAGAAACCCGTTCCTCCGACAATAATAGGTAATTTACCGGATAACGTAATCGTATCGATCGCATTTCTGGCTTGGGTTTGAAAATCATACACACTATATGATTCATTATAATCCAATGTATCGATACAATGATGAGTAACGCCTTTCATTTCTTCCGCAGTGATCTTGGCACTGCCGATCGTCAATTGGCGATAGACTTGGATACTGTCACCGCTGATGATTTCAGACGGCAACGATTGAGCGATCCGAATCGAAAGATCACTCTTTCCGACTGAGGTCGGTCCGACGATAACAAGCACTTTCTTCATCGTTGGAACTCCTTAAATAAGCGATCTGTTGTCAGTCTTATCAGTGTCGGACGTCCGTGCGGGCAATTGAAAGGTTGACGGCAACGTCGTAATTCATCGATGATATTATTCATTTCCGCATGGGTCAGGGCATGATTGAATCGGATCGAACTGTGACAGGCCAAGGAGGCCAAAGCTTCCTTACGAACATGTTCCAGATCCAATTGATTATCATTCTCAAATCTTTCTACCAGATCTTCCAGAAAGGCTGTTTCATCAACTTCGCTTAACCAGATCGGTAGAGTTCGAAAGACCAATGTATTTCCGGAAAAAGCTTCTACGTTGATTCCGAGTTCTGCGAATATCTTCTGCAACTCTTCAAAGCGACTCATGATACTTGGTTTTGTTTGAAATGTGAGCGGAACTGTCAGTGATTGTTCAGTAGAATCTCCCTTTAATAAGAGATCTTGGAATTTTTCATAATTGACACGTTCTTTGGCAGCATGTTGATCGATCATATAAAGACTGTCGGGACTGGACGCTAATATGTAACGGCCGTGCATTTGACCGATCAATTGCAACTGCGGAAAAGACTCGGGTGCTGATTGTGGCGAAATCACTTGGTCGATGACAGGTTCAGCTTCCCGTACCGAAACTTCTTCAAGATCGCTGTTGTAGGTTGGATGTTCAATGGGTTTCGCTTCTTGCGTTGCATAATAGATCGGATGATCCACGTCAAATAACGGTTCCTGAATACTATGTTCACTCATCGGTTGCGACTGTTTGATTTCCGGTCCGACAGTGATCTTCTTCAGTTCGTTCTGCAATGCATCTAGAACCAAAAAATGTAATTGTTGTTCTTTGGAGAGACGGATCTCCCACTTCGAAGGATGTACGTTGACATCAGCCAATGTCGTGTCCATGTCAATATTCAAGATCACGATCGGATATCGATCCGGCATCATATAAGAATGATACGCTTCTGCGACCGCCTTTTGTAACTGCCAGTAGCGAATGATACGTTGATTGACGAAGACATAGATCCCTTTATTATTGGAACGGTTCTGATGCGGTAGGATCATCGCTCCGTGGATCTTAAAGTCATAATCCGACGCACTGAACAGATGCGCATTACGCGCTGTTTGATTACCGAGTGTTCGAGCGATCACTTCGATCAATTGACCGTTACCGTTTGTTTTCACTATTTCATTTTCATTGTCAAAAAGTTTAAATGCTACATCCGGCCGACAAAGCGCAAATTTTTCAACCAGATCCGTGATCAATGAACTTTCATAACTCGCAGTCCGAAGATGTTTCAAACGAGCCGGTGTTTTACGAAATAATCCTTCGACGAAGATCGTTGTTCCTTTCGCCCGCGCATGCGGCCGAACCAGGATCCGTTTTCCGTATTCGATCTGCACATAGGAAGCTGAATCACCATCACTTGTCGTAAGTGTTACTTTACTGACCGAAGCGATGGAAGGTAATGCTTCACCTCTGAATCCCAGACTATGCAGGGAGAAAAGGTCTTCTTTAGTGTGAATTTTACTGGTAGAATGACGTTCAAACGCCATTAATGCGTCATCCGGATCCATTCCCGATCCGTTATCGCTGACTTCCATATTTTCGATTCCACCATCCTTGATACGAATTTCGATGGATGTCGCATTGGCATCCAGTGCGTTCTCGATCAATTCTTTTATAACACCCATCGGACGTTCGACCACTTCGCCGGCCGCGATCATATTGGTCAAATGTTCATCCAATCGCTGAATCAGAGCCATGCTTCATCACCTCACTTTACTTTTTAGTTGTGATTCTCTTCCATTCACTGATATAACGCAAAGCTTCCATCGGAGTCATATTATCGGGATCGATCTTTGCGAGACTTTCTTGAATCTCTGCCAACGGTTTCGGTATCGTGACCATCTCAACGATTTCCATACTTTGTTGGACAACGCGTTTCTTACTTTCCAGTTCTTTTAATAATGTATTGGCTCTTTGTAAGATCGCAGGCGGCAATTTTGCCAAGCGAGCGACATTGACACCGTACGAACGATCCGAGCGACCGTTCTTGATTCGATAAAGGAATGTGACGGTTTCACCTTCCTCATGTACTTCGACATGGACATTTTTGATTTGCGGAAGTGATTGCTCCAAATTCGTCAGTTCATGGTAATGGGTCGAAAAAAGCGTCTTACATTTGACCACCGTAGCGATGTATTCCAACATTGCCTGCGCAAGTGCCATACCATCATAAGTAGAGGTTCCGCGGCCGATCTCATCAAAGAAGATCATCGAATCCTGAGTGGCATTTTGAAGAGCCAGATTAGCTTCGGTCATCTCGACCATAAACGTAGACTGACCCTGCATGATGTCATCACTGGCTCCCATGCGGGTGAATATCTTATCAATCAACGGCAGAGAAGCTTTGTCAGCCGGGACATAACATCCCATTTGAGCCAACACAATGATCAGTGCAACTTGGCGCATGTACGTACTTTTACCGCCCATATTAGGTCCGGTGATGATATCGATCGGTGTTTCTTCGCTGAGTTTACAATTATTGGGAATATAGCGGGTCTTCGCTTCCAAGATCGGATGTCTTCCTTCGAGTATCTCAAGATTTCTTCCTTCGTGGAACTTAGGTAACACATAACCGCTGTTTTGGCTCAACATCGCCAATGCTTGTATCACATCCGCATTCGCCAAAGTTTTGGCGATTTTTTGCAGTTTTGCAAGATACAGTGTGATCGTATCGATCAGTTCTTTAAATAATTCTGTCTCCAAGCGAATCGAACGTTCTTCCGCATGAAGGATCGCATCTTCTTTTTCTTTTAATTGCGGTGTAATATATCGTTCGGCATTGGCTAACGTCTGTTTACGCGTATATTCGAATTCATCGCGAATCAGCGCAACACTGCCTTTTGAAACCTCGATATAGTAACCGAAAACACGATTATATCCGATTCGCAGATTTTTGATCTGTGTGCGCTCTTTTTCCTGATTCTCAAAATCAAGCAACCATTGTTTACCGGATTTCTGAATTTTACGATAATCATCCAAGGTCGCATTATATCCTTCTTTAAATACCCCGCCGTCTTTCAATAAAGCGGGAGGATTTTCGTTCAACGCAGCATTAAGTGTGTTCAACAGATCTGTACACATATCGATACTGATCAAACTCGTATAAGCCGGACTCGGACGAAGACTTTCCAAAATGATCGGTAATTGGGTCAGCGTTTTCTGTAAGCGAAGACAATCCTGCGGATTAGCTGAACCGAAAGCCACTTTAGCGATCAATCGCTCCACGTCATAACAATTTCGCATCGAAGTTCGCAGCGTATCCCGAACCATGAAGTTTTCCACAAGAAAAGTAATCTGTTTCTGCCGCTGATGGATCGCCGGCAGATAATTGAGCGGTTGTTCGATCCATTTTCGGAGTAAACGACTGCCCATCGAGGATTGACATTGATCAAGAAAACTCAACAATGTTTCACTTTTACTGGAAGTGCGGGCCGGACTGACCAATTCGAGATTCTGCAACGTGCTGAAATCCATTTCCATCCATTGGTCACGATGATCATCTTCAACAAGTTGAAGATGACGCAACGAACGCTTTTGCGTCGTATCGAGATATTGTAATAATCGACCATATGTTGAACGTTTGACGCTATCGTTGATTTCACTGATATTTTCTTCATAGGCTTCGGGAATCTGATCCACCTCGCAGAAAGAAATCGTGATACCGGTATTTTCTCGTAAGTTCTTGATGACTTTTTCGTTGAAATCAACGGGAAGCACCAATTCACGAATATTGTATTTTAAGAGACTTTGCCGCAACATAAATGTTCTTTCCGGAAATTCAAGAACTTGCGTTTCACCGGAAGCCAACTCACACATAACTGCTATGTATTTTCCGGCAGAAGCAGTCAGTGAAGCAATGCGGATGCTTGTTTTATCATCCGACACTTCATCCAATACCGTTCCGGGTGTCACTACTTTAACTACATCGCGCCGTACGATGCCGACAGCGGTCGCAGGGTCTTCCATTTGTTCAACCATGCATACCTTATGGCCGTTTTCAACCAAACGCTGTACGTATGAACTGACAGCGTGGTGTGGGACTCCGCACATCGGTGCTCGTTCATTGTTTCCGGCTGATCTTCCGGTCAATACCAGATCCAACTCTAAGGATGCTATTTTCGCGTCATCGAAAAAGAGCTCGTAGAAATCACCAAGCCGATACATGACAAGTGCGTCAGGGTATTGATTCTTTACTTCCATGTATTGTTGCATCATGGGTGTCAGTTTTTCCATAAGTCCACCTCAACT
>Ga0209123_1003377_pt1 | contig 12018 bp, 10 predicted proteins | sample BarGraIncu00431A_FD_184500 | JGI IMG/M metagenome (GOLD analysis project Ga0209123, IMG submission 184500) | Arctic peat soil microbial communities from Barrow, Alaska, USA - Barrow Graham LP Incubations 004-31A (SPAdes) (version 2) | ecosystem: Environmental > Terrestrial > Soil > Wetlands >...
ACCCATAAAACAATAAAGCAAGCAGCATCTCAGGATTGTATGGCTGAGAGCCTCGACCAGCATATGAGTTTTTTAAAGAACGAAGATCAAGTTGATCGACTATCTCGACAACAAATCGAGCCAAGTGACGTTCGGGCAACCAATCTTGCACTGACGGCGGAAGTAGATACAGAGTTTCCCGGTCAACTTCAATAAATTTGAGAGACATCTCGCGCAACTCCTTTAAACCATTACATTAAAGTAGCGCGAGTATAGCACATTACGTCGGGAAAGTCCGACAAACTCCTAGCCGAAGCGATCATCAGAGGCAACCACACCAAGAGTAAGGTGGCTAAAAATAAACCTCGCAAGCACCATCATGTTCTGCTAAAACCTAATCCTATAGTCATGGCAGCCGTTAATTCTGAGCTTGCCACCAAAATAAATTTCGATAAATTGGCCGATTTCGAAGGCGGACAGCAATTGCAGGGTTATATCCCCGGCCATACGTTAGGAGCAAAACACGATGGCGATAAGGTGGCGGGGAAAAGTGGTGTCACTATCGCGACCGGTTTTGACATTGGGCAATGGTCGATATCAGATTTAAGTAATAAATTAGGCCTCTCAATGACTCTAGTGAAGCGATATGAGCGATTTTGTAATAAGCGGAAACAAGCCGCGGTAGATGAACTGGAAAAAAGCGGAGGGCTCTCTGTTGAAAAGACTGAGGCAGATGAAACAGACATGAAAATTCAGCGTTTTCATCTAATTGCAGCCATGGCTAGCTGGGACGACGACCCGAAACCTGCTGAGAAATTCATCGAGTTAACCTCAGCTCAGCAGACGGTGATCCTGTCCCGGACCTATCACCAAGGCATTGGTATGCCGGATACGACGGTGGCTCAAAACTTCTACTCAGCTGCCCAGAAGGGTGACTGGATTGCGGCGGAAAAAGCTTTGAGGAACTATACTGTAGCACCGGACTGGTACAAAACTCGTGTCCACCAAGAGGCAGACCTTCTTGCCAAAGATCTGGAGCAGAGGGCACAAAGTACAGCCCTAAAGGTTCCGGCCAGATGACGCCCGGGATCAGAACTAAGGTCATACGAGTAGTGTCACATATCCTTGTGGCTCTCGTTGTTTTCCATTCACGAGCTGCCAATAGTCAAGGTTTCGATTGTCGAAAAGCCTCCACAACAGTTGAAAAGGCCGTCTGCGCTGATACGCGCCTAAAACTGTTGGACTCTGACCTCGCAAAAAATTACCAAGCAGCCAAAAAACAAGTAGTACCAGAGGGCCTCAAAGCGCTGGTAGCTACACAACGGGCCTGGATTGCGGAGCGAGATCTGCAGTGCGCAACTGGCGCCAACGATTGTGTTGCTGCGCAATACCAAAAGCGTAATGGCATTCTTCTAGCACTGCTGGCTCGCACCTCAGAGGAGAACCCTATAATTGACCTCGCCAATCCTGCAGTCCTCCTTGGCACATGGATAGTCCCCTCCGAAGGCCAATCCCCGGTGTCGCCAAGTGAGTTAGTTCCTACTGCAGCGCACCTCCCGCCGCCGGGCGCCCGACTCGCCGCGAAGTTGGGCGAGTTGTGCATTGTGGACCCACCTCAAGCGAAAGTCTGCAACACTTTCGGCCTCGCAATTCAACCGAATCGGTCGCAAGCAAAACACTCCAGTCAAGGTTTGGCAAAGGGTTCGGTCGTTCTACTCACCTATTTTGACGGGCGAGCAGATTTCGAACTCGTAGTCGGTCCTAATCAAGAACTAGTTGCCACTTTTCTTGCGTGTGAGCCCACTGGTAAAAATTGTCGAAGGATCAGCCAGCCTTGGCGAGCCGCTTCGCCGGGCGCAGCGATTGAAGTGCATCACCTCTTTGATTGAGCCATCTTCTGGCAAGGCACTAAAACCACTATGGCCGCTCCACTGCGGTCTCCCTGCCACCAGCCGCAGAAAATCGTTATCAAGCGGTAATCGCATGAGAAATGACATTCTTCTTCTAACTACTGCAACAATTCAAACGGCCTTCGCGACCAAATAATGCGCCAGAACATCGTGAACTAGCACTTATTCCAAAAGGACCATTTTGGTGCAGGCTCAACCTAGGCGGGTAACTACTTAATCGTCATAAGACGATTTGATCAAGCGCAGAGAATTTGGGCTCGTCCACGATGTCGTGGCACTCATCAACTACCGCTTAACTTCCTCGAGTTTACCGTTCCAGTATTCGATATACGCCAAATACCCCTCTTGGGTCGTCAGGAACCTAAGGTGTACCTCGGGGCTCAGCCGGTACGCCGGGATGTATTCCCGACCTGCGGGCCTTCTCCATCCTGTGGTTGCCGTCTATCACGTTGAAGCGTCCGGGTGCAATCTCGGCCAGGATGACCGGCTGAGACAGATCGATCCCCGCCAAATGGGATTCATCGAGTCTTGAGAAATCCGCCGTGAAATCCTTGACCACCAACTCTTCACAACTGAAGCTGTCTGGGTTGTTCAGATAAATTCAACCAGCTTCGTGATATTGAAAACAAAGATGCCGTTCTGGTACAGTTCGTCTTCCTCATCAACCGGACAGGCGTTAAAGCACCGATTAACCATTAGTTTTACCGCCAAGCCAAACTCCTTTTAGCGTGAAGTTTCACGTGCAGGCCATAGTCAAAATTCGACGTTAATATCGGTGGAGTTCACCCAACCCATTGTATCAAGGTCGCCCCTTCGTCATCATGCCCCCGCCTCGGCGGCTATTCCTGCCAACTCCGCCAAGCTTTGCGGCGAAAGCGTCAACTGGCCGGCGGCCAGGTTCTCACGGAGGTGGGCGATCGACGAGGTACCCGGGATCAGCAGGATGTTGGGCGAGCGGTGCAGCAGCCAGGCCAGCGCGACCTGCATCGGCGTAGCCCCGAGCCGGCCCGCGACGGACGACAGGGTGGACGACTGCAGCGGCGTGAACCCGCCGAGCGGGAAAAACGGCACGTACGCGATCCCCTGTCGGGCTAAGTCGTCGATGAGGGCGTCGTCGTGGCGGTACGCCAGATTGTAGTTGTTCTGAACGCACACCACGTCGGTGATCGCCTGCGCCTCGGCCACCTGGGCGGCCGTGACGTTGCTCAGCCCAATGTTGCGGACCAGCCCCTTGTGCCGGAGCTCAGCCAGCACCGTCACCTGCTCGGCGATGGACCCCTCCTCGGGGCCATGGCCCGACCCCATGTGGCGGTAATTGACGATGTCCAGAGCGTCCAGCCCCAGGTTGCGGAGGTTGTCGTGGACGCCGGTGATCAGTTCCCGGGGCGAGATGGCAGGCTGCCACGACCCGTCGGGAGGGCGGCGGGCTCCGAGCTTGGAGACGATTACCATCCCCGCCGGAAAAGGGTGCAGGGCCTGCCGGATGATCTGGTTGGTCGTGTGCGGCCCGTAGAAGTCGGCGGTGTCGATGTGGTTCACGCCGGCCGCGATGGCCTCGCGCAGTATGGCAATGGCAGCATCCGGGTCCTTTGGTGGTCCCCACACGCCGGGGCCCGCCAGCTTCATCGCGCCGTAGCCTATCCGCTGTACTGTCAATGATGTGCCGGGGAAGGTGAACCTGCCGCCGAGTGTGGATCCTGTCATGGTATTGCTCCTTTCCATAGGGTGAGGAGCGCGGATTCCCAGCAATGCCCTAATTGCACGATTGCAGCCTGCCCCGCCCTCTTGCCCCCGCCCTCCTGAAGAACGCTTTTTTCGTTAACGCGGAGACTATGCAAAGCCCCCTCGCCTACAGCTTAGAGAGTCATCTCCGTGGCCACGATTGCCGTTCGTTTCAATGACTTGTTTGACATATTATCGGTGTAATACCCTATTTCTGATTTGTAGAATTGAAACACATCATCATCTTTCATGACAAGTATATCGAAAACGAATATGTTGCTTGTCATTTCAAAAAACAATAAACTTTTGAAGGCTGTCAGATCATTCAAAGAATGTTTTCCCATCAGATTCCCGAGATCATTATAAAGTAAAAAATAATTATAACCGCATTTTTTAAAAAATTTCATGGCAGTCATACAGTCTTCAACATAATTGCTATTTTCAAATGCGTCACATTCAAATAAAACCATCGGTGTATTTTGGGACAAGAACCTCTCCGCCCCTTTAATTACTTCAAAGTCATATCCATCGGTATCAATTTTAAGGAAATTTGCATTCATAAAGGCAGGATGATCCACGAGGATATCATCTAATTTTCTTTGTCTTATTTTGGCTCCGCCTTCAGATTTGAAAACCCTTGAAGTGCCTCGATTATTCTCAAACTTGAACATATCTTCGCTGCTGACAGCTGAACAAATATCATCAACAAAAAATACACCTTTATTCCAACTCCAGTTTTCGGTCAAAAACTTATTGAATTTTTCACTAGGCTCAATGGCAAGAAACAAATCGGTTTCATCGTTATATAATGACGCAATTGTGTCTCCAATATTAGCACCAACATCAATACAAATCACCCTCCCATTGTATCTATGTATATACTCAGCAATTCGCTTGGGCAGTTTATCGTAAAAACGACAATGTTTCATAACAGCCGGTAACTGATGAGATAGGGGTAAGTTAAGGAGCCTGCCATGAATCATCATTGAACAAGCCGGGTCGTTAAAAAATTTAATCAATATCTTCCTCAGCAAGGACCATGCTAATTCTTTAATACCTTTTGACACTAAATACTGCCTATACACCTGCGATGCAATCCTCATATTTTCTCCTGTAATCAGCCACCACCATTTCAAGATCTAAGATGGATTGGATACAATCATGTCAATAGCATATTGACCAGCTAATATGAAGCCCTATTTCAGAAAGAATGAATGTATTTAGTTCTGAGCGTAGGTGTTGGGTGACACGTATAGGCCGGTTGTGACTAGAGCTAAAATAAGAATATGGGCGAAACACCACTAACATGCCCAGACACAGAAATCCTCTTTTTCCACTAAGAAATCAGGGTTAAGATGGCCAGTTAGCAATCTTTTGCCGGTACAATCAAAAAAGGCAAACTGAAGGTAGCACGCCTGATTGGTGCCTGCTTTACCGGAGTTCCAGCACTCTGGATGCTTAGATATTACGAAGATCACTCCATTAACTCGCTTTAGGTTTCAAACTTGTGCTTAGAGATAGTGCCTTTGCTCAAGATCCGCGATGAGGCCAGGCCCGGTAGGCTGCCACCCCAGTTTTTTCTGCGTCAGAGTGCTTGAGGCAAGAAGGTCGTGGCTGGCGAACATAGCCAGCCAGCCAAAATGGGATGCGGCTTCTTCCGGCGCTAAGGATTGCACCGGCACCTGCAAACCGCGACCGATGACCTCGGCAATATCCCGCATCCGCACACCTTCTTCGGCTACCGCATGATATCTTGCACCCCCTTGATGCTTTTCCAGCGCGAGCCTGTAAAGGCGCGCGGCATCAAGCACATGTACTGCGGACCAGCGGTTGAGCCCTTCCCCCACATAGGCAGATACACCTTTTTCCCGCGCCACTGCAATTAAATATGAGACAAGCCCCTGCTTGACGGTGTCGTGGACCTGGGGCAAGCGTACCACTGCAGCGCTCACGCCGTTCGGCAGCAGGGCAAAAGCCGCTTGTTCAGAAACACGGGGGAGCGGGGAATGAGGCAGCGGGACATCGTCTTCGGTCGCAAGCTGGCCGGGCGCGGTCAATCCTGCCGTCCCTGAAGTGACAATTAAAGGCCGACGGGAACCTGCAAGCACGGATCCCAGTGCATCGATGGCACGTTTGTCGATTTCACAATTCTCCTTGAACCTTGAGAAGTCATGAATGAAGCCCAAATGAATAACGCCCTCCGAGGCGGCGGCGCCGCTGCGCAGGCTGTCGAGGTCTTCAAGTGAGCCGCGATGCACCTCGGCTCCCGCGGCCACAAGCGATTGAGCTGCCGCATCCGAACGGGCGAGTCCGAGAACCTTGTGTCCTGCAGAAATCAGTTCCTTAACAACGGCAGAGCCTACAAATCCGGTTGAGCCTGTGACAAAAATGCGCATTAAAAATTCCCCCAGTTGACAGATAGTGAACGTGGGATCATTCTAGGGCCGAGTCTTATAGGAGTAAAGTAGTGACGTTATACCGGTATAATCAATAACAGGATAAACCATGCCAGAGATCAAAGACAATCAGCTGGGAACCTATTTGAAAAACAGGCGAGCGAAGCTTGACCCTGTTGCACTCGGTTTTCCCACGGCACGGCGGCGCACACCGGGACTGCGACGCGAGGAAGTCGCCCAACGCGCCAATGTCAGCGCAACATGGTACACGTGGCTAGAACAGGGACGTGGCGGCTCGCCTTCTGCCGACGTTCTGGATCGGATCGCCCGCGCCTTGATGCTGACTGAAATCGAGCGCGAACATATTTTCCTGCTCGCGTTGGGACGTTCCCCCGAGGTTCGTTTTCATGCCTTTGACGGCATCACTCCGCGACTGCAGCATGTTCTCGACGCGCTGGAGTTCAGCCCGGCCCTGATAAAAACCCCATCATGGGATGTGGTTGCCTGGAACCGCGCAGCCTCGGCGGTATTCACCGATTATGAAGCGCTTCCGCCCAAACAGCGCAACGTCCTGCGGCTTTTCTTCGGTGACCCGGATGTGAGGGCCAAGCAGACTGACTGGGAAGGCGTCGCGCAGGCCGTCGTCGCCGGGTTCCGGGCAGATATGGCGCGCGCCGGTGCCCTGGAGGATATGAAAGCATTGGTCGAAGAGCTTTGCGGGTTAAGCCCTGAATTTGCGGCGATGTGGAGTCACAATGACGTCCGCGCGCATGGCGAAGGCACCAAGAAAATCCGTCACCCCATTGCCGGTGAAGTGGCGTTCGAGTATTCGGCCTTTACCGTTGATGGCCGTCCTGACCTTAGTTTGGTAATTTACAATCCAGCTACAACGGAGGACCTGGAGAAGATTCAGTCGCTACTCAAATCCTCGGCTAAATAGGAAGCAGCTTTGAGGAACTATAAGGTACTACCGAACTGGTACAAAACTCAGAGGCAAGACCCCAAAGCCCGTGCCCCCCAAGCCCGTCAGCGAGCTTTCCCCTTAAATACAAAATGGCGGCACCAAGCTGGCGCCGCCACTACCCATTACATTGTATGTTGTACCTGCTGGCAGATCGTATCCCACTCTTGCTGTCGGTCCAATCCACCTGGATGAGCCCATACCCCCTCCGGTATTCCCGGAGGGTCAGGACCAATCATGCGTTTTTACGACGTTTGCCATAAATGACCAGCCCGAGGAGGCCTGCTCCAAGTAGCATCATGGTGCCGGGTTCAGGAACGGGTGCGGACTGGCGCTCCAGATTCACGTTATCCAATATCATTCCTACGTTGCTGCCGCCCGATTCGCTGAAAATGATGTTCCCCTGTTGTTCCTGCGCCACCGTGAAGGTCGCAGTGAACAAGCCGTAGGGGGCAGTGCTGGTAAGCGTATAGAAGTTGTCAACCAGGTTCCCGGTAGAGTTTCCGACTAAAAGGTTCAACGTTTCTTGCGGGTAGCCGTCGCGGGCGCTCCCGGCCAAATCGAAGGTCAGAGTGTAGTTGCCCGGGGTGAAATTTATCAGTGAGGATTTGATTGTCCCAGCGGCATTAGTGGACCCGTCCATATCGAGGTAGAGACCGTTATTCGGGAAGAAATCCCACTGGGTACCCTGTCCGATCAAGTCAATAGTACCATGGGTTATGGTCCAATTCGGGATGACATTGGTAGTGCTGCCGTAATTGAGTACGCCGGTACTGCCGTTATCAGTATTGAAGTTGTCCGAGAAAATCGAGGTCGCAGCAGCATTCCCTGAAAACGATACCGTCAGCAGAAGTGCCAGAGCTATAGCAGAGAATACTGTAGAAAATTTAGTTGTGTAGTTCATGGCGGTTCTCCTGTCTTAAGTTCTTCAGTTAAGTCGTAGGGTGTGTCCACCATTATAGCAAATAGCCTGCCATTGCTGTTATAACTGACAGTTAGCTCGAACAGGGTTAGGATCTATGTAAGTTATAGGGCTTGAGTGTAAGGTTTGTCGACAGTTCCGATACTTGCGTGTAAAGATTATCGACACTCAGGGGCATCGTACTGGTCGACATAGATGACAACAGGGCAGAGGGCCTTATTTTCAAGGCGCGGGGACACACTATCCGGGAGGCTGCTGATAGGGAACAAAGGGTGGCGAATGAGATAATCAAGAACGAAATCCGCAAGAAGGGAGAATTGTTGCGCAAACAAGAAGAATGAAGAAACCGGGACGATTTATTTAAATCAAAGGAAGGCTGACAATTGTGATCAATAACTGCTGTAATTAGGAGGACCCAGGAAGGCCGGCCCCGCAAGTGCCAGCAATTTTCACCAGACTTATTGCTCTTTTTTGCCGGTAAAAGCATGCTTCTAAGGGTAAAATACAGGGTGGTTTTTGATTTTTATCGTGTCATCATAAGATGTTACCTTGGTCCGACCCCACCGCCGTCCACCGCCGACACCGCCGAACCCCAACTTTTACTGGCACGGGTCTCATTGATTATGTGCATTGTGTCCCCCGAAATCCCCGTCTGCACCCGTGCCGTCCGGCTCCTCGCCCGGCATGATGTCGTAGTTCACCACCTCCTCGAACTCCGTCAAGGGCGCCGCCTCGGCCGCCAGGCATGCCCTCAGCTTTGCCAGTGCCTTCGACTCGATCTGGCGAATTCTCTCCCGTGTCACTCCGCGGCTCCTGCCGATGGTATCCAGGGTCTCGGGTGTTCCATCGTCCAGGCCAAAGCGCAGAGTCAGAATGTGCCTCTCGGCGTCCGAGAGAGTCTCGAGCCACCGGGCGACCTGCTGGAACCGGTCGAGGCTCTCAATTTGCTCCTCCAGCGCCGGGCTCGCCGTGTCCTCGATGACGTCGCTTAGCTGAAAATCTGCGTTATTGCCGACCGGCTGATCGAGGGAGAAGGTGTTTTTCAAAACCACCAGGAGCCGGTGTACCCGTGAAAGCTCCACGCCGAGGCGCCCGGCCACCTCCTGGAGCGTCGGTTCGCGGTTCAGCGTGCGGGTCAGTTCGCGGGTCGCGAGGGACACCTTGCCGAGGAGTTCGGAGATATGCACCGGTAGACGAATGGTGCGCGACTGGTTCAGCAGCGCACGCTCGATTGACTGCCTGATCCACCAGGTGGCGTAGGTGGAAAAACGGCACTCCTTGGAAAGCTTGAAGCGGTCCACAGCCTTGATGAGACCCAGATTCCCCTCCTCGATCAGGTCGAGAAAGGGGAGGCCCCGGCCCCGGTAGCGCTTTGCCATCCGTACGACCAGGCGCAGGTTGCAGACTATCATACGGTCCCGCGCTGCAGGGTCTCCAAGCTCGATCCTGGCCGCGGTCTCCCTTTCCTCCTCCCGGCTCAAAAGGTTATTCCTGTGTATGTCGCGCAGGTAAATCTTTACCGCGTCCTCGAACGGCTCGACCGGAGTTGTTTTGCTCTCCAGCTCCAATTCGCCCGGCTCGAGTTCACCGATTTCTGAGAGTTCCACGGCGTCTGGGTGCCGCTCCTCGATCTCGAAGGGAAGCAGGGCCTCCGCCTCCAGCAATTGCGCGCTCCGCATGGCAGTCTCCTTCAGGTGTCCGTAACCGTGCCTGATTAGTATATCCTACGGCGCTGAAAAAGATTGTCAATATCGTTTAATCAATTCTGGCGCAACGGCTGGATTGGGTACCTGGAACTCTGACCCCGCTTGCCCTCCAAGTCCCCCTCGGCCCAAAATCAAGAATAAAAACCTGACCCTCAGGCTCAAGAAAAGTGGCATTGTACCGATACATAACCATGTCGGTCCGGACGATGTATCCCGGATCCTCTAGGTTCGCTTCAAGTAATAGAGCTGCGCCGACTACTTGCCAATTAAGCCAGTAAATCAACCACCTGGACAAAGGAGCGCTGATAAAATGAGATTCATCCTGTCACCCGCAATTTATCTTATGAACAGCATGAGGCTGCCGGCAAAATTTGCCCTCGTCGGCGCCATCTTCGCCCTAGAGCTGATCTATTTCGGTTACCAGAACATCAATGAATTGAACACGCGCCTGAGCCAGCTGAAGGCGGAGCAGGCCGGCGTGGCGATCATCAAGGATCTGGTGCAGTGGAATAAGGTGCTCATCGATTACCGGCAGGTCGCCATCACTGCCCGGGATGGCGACCAGGGCGTGCGGGACCTGCTTAAGCAGCAGGCCGCCCAGTGCGACCAGGTGCTGGCCAGGCTTAAGGAGGACGCCGGACAATACTCCGGCCTCGTCAAGGCAGACGCGGCGCTGAAAGAAATCCAGGGGGGATGGCAGGAACTGCAAAGCAAGGTGCAGGAACTTCCGGTGGACAAGGATTTCCGCCAGAAGGCGTTTGCCGCGCACGGCAAGGAATTCGACCGCATCTACGCCTTCATGCGCGACTTGGGCGACCAGACCGGCATATCGCTGGAGCCTGAAATCGACTCCTTCTACCTCGGTTTCCCGCTCGCCAACAACACCCCCAAGGTGGCCGGCATAACCGTGCGTGTCATGGCGTACCAGACTCTGAACCTCGCCCGCGGCACCCTCACCATTCCCGACAAGATCTTCTACGAGGTCACCGAGGCGCGGCTCAAGGACGCTTTCGGCGGGGTGGACACCATGCTGCATCAGTCAATGAAGGCAAACGCGCTGGCAAAGGAGCGCCTGGAAAAGCCGCTGTCCGACTTCAAGGCGCAGATCACCGGCTTTCTCGAATTCTCACGCAACAACTTCATTACCCCGGACCATCCTGCGGTCACCCAGCAGCAGATCAACGAAGCGGCCCAGGGCCCCATTGCCGCGGCATGGAAGCTGGTTGAGGCAAATCTCAGCACCTTCCAGCAAATACTGGAAGAGCGTGCCGCGGCAGCCCGGACCAAACTCGTGCTCCTTGGAGCGTGCGTCCTGGTTGGCATTACCCTTTCGGTCTATCTCTTCGCCGGGATGTACCTCGCTCTGACAGCCAGCTTTCAAAAATGCATCAAAGCCGCACGGGGGATCGCCGACGGCGATCTGAGCACCGAATTAAGCATCGAGGCCAAGGACGAGACTGTCGAGCTCATGCAGGCTCTGCAGAAAATGATCCGCAGCATGAGAGAGACTGTCGGACTGCTGGTGCAGGCATCGAACGAGGTTTCCTCTTCAGCGTCAGAGCTGCGCGTCACCTCCGAAAGGATGGCCGGAGGAGTCGATCAGGTGGTTTCCCAGGCGCACACGGTTGCGACCGCAGGGGAGGAGATGGCGGCAACTTCAGGCGAGATTGCCCAAAATTGCCACCTGGCGGCGGGGAGCGCCAATGCGGCCAGTGCCGCGGCCCAGGAAGGGGCAAAAGTCGTGAAGGACACCGTCGGGGTCATGGAGTCAATCGCCCTACGGGTCAGGTCAGCCGCCGCCAACGTCAGCAGCCTGGGAAGCCGTTCGGACCAGATCGGCGAGATCATCGGCACTATCGAGGACATTGCCGACCAGACGAACCTCCTGGCCTTGAACGCAGCCATCGAGGCGGCCCGCGCCGGAGAGCAGGGACGCGGTTTTGCTGTGGTAGCTGACGAGGTGCGAGCTCTGGCAGAACGGACCACCAAGGCCACCAAGGAGATCGGCGACATGATCAAGACCATCCAGATTGAGACGGCAAAGGCGGTCGGCGCCATGGAGTCGGGGGTGAGCGAGGTGGAAAAGGGAACCGACGAGGCTTCCAGGTCCGGCCGGGCACTCGAGGCAATCCTGGTTCAGATCAATGCAGTCACCCAGCAAACCCACCAGATCGCAACCGCAGCGGAAGAACAAACGGCGACCACCAGCGAGATCAGCAGCAACATGCAAATGATAACTGACACGGTGCAGGAATCGGCTCGCGGTGCTCAGGAAGTGACCCGCGCCGCCGGCCGCCTTTCGGAAATTTCGGAAGCACTGGGGCTGGTTGTTGGACGTTTCAGGCTCTAGCAATTGCCCTACCTTAGATATGTTTTTTCAGTAAACAAAGGCCCTCGCATTTTGCCGAGGGCCTTTGTCTTT
>Ga0209123_1003379_pt1 | contig 12018 bp, 9 predicted proteins | sample BarGraIncu00431A_FD_184500 | JGI IMG/M metagenome (GOLD analysis project Ga0209123, IMG submission 184500) | Arctic peat soil microbial communities from Barrow, Alaska, USA - Barrow Graham LP Incubations 004-31A (SPAdes) (version 2) | ecosystem: Environmental > Terrestrial > Soil > Wetlands >...
CAGCTCGACTATCGTTCGCTGATATGCCATCCCGTTCTTTTTCAGGCGCATCAATGCTCTCATCTTTTCTTCTTGGGAATACATGGCGGACCTCCTGTCCTGCGTCCAGGATTTCGTCCGCACCCCCTAACTAAAAAAATTATTTTCAGCGGATAAGGCTGTTTTTTTATTTGTAGATTCGCATAGGTCTTTATATAATTTAACTATTTTCATTTTTTTATTCCTCTCCTTAATTTTTTATATATCAATAAAAAACTTTGAATTCAATATAGTAAAGTGATATGGTGCTACTTACTGAACCAATAATTATGTAAGCATCCCGATCTTCTAAATTATTGGCCACGCAGATAAGATCGTGAAGCAAGTTCATCTTACTATTCGAGGAATACCACTGTTTCTTAAAGTCCCAAAATGGACCTTCTTGTTTTAGTGCGATTAGTTTTCTAATCTCCTCTTTTAGCATTTTACCCTCACTTTCCAATGCAAGGTTTCGCAGCATCTAGGCAGAGGGAAAGCAGAAACACCGGAATCAAAGACTATTTCGTTACCTTTCATCCAGCCCACTCTCTCAACCCTCGATTTTTCAAAAAACATCCAATCCGCTCTGTCATCACAGCAAGTTATCTATTCTGCGCTGTTATGAACACATGTTATCTAACCAGAACACTCAACTATAAAATTGCATCCTGTTCGACCTGTTCCCATAAACCGATTTTTTCGCTGCTTTTGTCTCTGTCGAAAAAAGTCACAAAATCCCCGATGCCTGAATATCAGGGCTTTTCAGGTTTTTGACGCCTCTTCTCGTGACATCAAGACTACCGTCTCAACATGCCCCGTCCACGGGAACATATCAACCGGCTGGATTGCCTTAATCTGGTATTCCCCTGCTGTTAATACGGCGATGTCGCGGCCGAGGGTCGCGGGGTCGCAGGAGACGTAGATGATTTTCTCGGGGTTGAGGACGAGGATTTTGGCGAGCATTACGGGGTCGCTGCCTCTTCTGGGAGGGTCGAGGATGACGAGAGTCGGGTGGTAGGGGATTTCGCTGCGCGGGACTTCTTCTACTTTGGCGGTGATGAAGGTGGCGTTGGTAACTCCGTTTTGGGCGGCGTTTCGGCGGGCATCGAGGATGGCGCCTTCATTGCTTTCCACGCCGACGAGCTGGCCTGTATAGCGCGCCAGATGGAGGCCGATGGTACCGGCGCCGCAGTAGAGGTCAAGGATCGATGTGATGGTTATTTGGGGTGTCTCCGGCATGGCGGCAACGGCTGCGGGCGTCAGGTTGCCGAGGGCAAAGTCACGCACGGTGTCGTAGAGCTTTTCTGTCTGCAGGGAGTTGACCTGGAAAAACGACAGGGGTGAGATCATGAATTTGTTCGCGCCGATCCGGTCTGTGATCTGCGGTGTGCCGAAAAGCAGACGCTGATTCTGGCCGCGGGGGCTAATGACCTGTCCCTGACGGACGCCCGTCGGGTTGAAGTTGACCGAGAGGCTCTTGAGCTTCCAGGGCTTTTCCGGGGCGGCGGTTATGTCGGCATCCTGGCTGGCGCGGGCGAGCTTTTTCCTATCTTTTTCAAGACGGAAGGATATATCGGATACGTATTCTTTGATGGGGAAATCGAATGGCTTTTCCGGAACTGAGTTGATTACCAGGATGATGAGGACTTCGCCGGTATGCGGTGCGATGCGGACGATCAGGTGGCGCAGTAGGCCGAGGCCGCTCTGCTCATCATAACCGGGGATGCCTTTTTCGAGGCAGAAGCGCTCGGTCATGCGGCGGACGGATTCACATGCGGGGTGCGCGAGGCGGCAGGTGTTGTGGGGGACAATCGTATGGGTCTTTTTGCCGTAGAGGCCGATCTTGAAATCGCGGGCGGCGGCGAGGGTGACGTCGGTGACGGAGGCGGGATCAGCGGGCTCAGAAGGCCCGGTACTTGCAACGGCACTGGCGGCACTCGCCGCAGCACTTGCCGCTGTGACCGTCTCACCAATAGGGTACTGCATATGGTTTCTGTAATCATAAGGATATTTCATCCCGAGTGTCGGGCGCGTGAAGGCTTCGATGGTATCGGCCGGCTGTTTGCCGATGCGTGTGAGGCAGGATACAACATGCTCCCTTTTGAGGCGCAGCTGTTCGTCATAACTTAAGTGCTGGAGCGTACATCCTCCGCAAGCGTCGTATACCGGGCAGTATGGTGTGGTACGATCGGGGGAGGACGTGATCAGGTTGATGCACTCGGCCACGGCATAGCTCTTTTTTCGGGAGATAATGCGGACCTCGGCTTCTTCGCCGGGCAGCAGGCCTTCGCAGAATACGGTGAAGCCGCGTGCGGCATCGCCGTCGAGTCCCGGTATGCGGGCGATTCCCTGGCCTTCCGTGGTAAGGGCCTCTATTTTTACAGTATAGGTCTCGGAATCAGATACGGGAATGGAGCTAATATCATTTGGCATTTTGGAGCCTCTTTCTTATTTTATATTCATTTTTTTCTTTTCTATCCTATTATAACTGGAAAGCGAGTTGTTAACAAATTTCGGCAATTTTCCGCTATTTGGATGGAGATGTTGATTATTGGCGTTTTTCCCATCTTTTCGGGAGGTTTCAGGGATGTGCGGGGACCGGTCCGGGAGGCCTTCTCTTTCCATCCTGCCTATTTGCTGATATGATAAGTCATGTGTAGCATTCTGTCCGCAGCCTTTTGATTTGCAGGACGCACGCAGCAGGCGGTGCGGGAATCACGTAACGGCTGAAAGCGGCAGACAGCTGCAATAGCAGCAAGAAGTAAAAGGAAGTACGTTATTAATATGGATGAAAAGAATAGACCCGGCACACCTCCCAAAGCCAACGGACCGTCAAGAAACCAGCAGGGACAGCCGCCGATCCAGCAGCATCGTGTTCATCCTTCACAGCAGCAGGCGGCGGGCCAGCGGGTTCAGCCTTTACAGCAGCAGGCAGGGCAGGCTTCACGGCCGCAGTCCATCCGCCGGGCGAATCCCCTTCCTCCGGACCAGTCGGTTATTGCCGATGATTTCCACAAAAGGCTTCGCGGCAAGCCGACGCACGCCGCCCACTCCCATACATGGTACGGCGGTATTGGCTCGGGCGTTTTCTTTTTTGTAAAGGTCTTTTTTGTTCTCTTCCTTTTAGTTTTCTTTGTACTCGGCGGATTCGGCGGCGGCATGCTGGTCGGTTATATTTCGACGACAAAGCCGATCACGGTTGCCGACCTGATGATAAACGACAAGAAGCAGACTACTTTTGTATATGATAAGAACGGCACGGAAATCCAGAAGCTGACCGGCAGTGACAATGTCGACAGGGTGTTTGTCTCTTACAGTGAAATCAAAGGCACGTACATTGATGAAGCGATTACTTCGATTGAAGACGAGCGCTTCTATGAACATAACGGAATCGATATCCAGCGTATCGGCAGCGCGATTTTGTCCGCCCTGTCTAACGGCGGTACCGCGACCCACGGCGGATCGACGATCACGCAGCAGACCATCAAGATGATCTCGGGCCAGAATCAGGTGTCGACACAGCGCAAGGTGCAGGAGTGGTTCTCCGCGATGGATCTTGAGCAGAAGCTCACCAAGGACGAGATCATGGAGCTCTATGTCAACCAGGCGCCCATGGGCAACAACTTTATCGGCGTCCAGTCGGCTGCGCAGAATTATTTCGGAAAAGATGCAAAGGATCTCAGTCTGACCGAATGTGCTTTCCTTGCAGGTATTCCCAAGAGTCCTTCCTACTATAATCCGCTTAGGGAATCCGGCAAACGCAATGCACTGCGCCGTATGCGTGTTGTGCTTTCCAAAATGCACGAGCTCGGCAAAATTACCGATATCCAGTATGAAGAAGCTCTCAATTCCGAATTGGTCTTCAAAACAGCCAAAGCCGTAACCTCGAATTCGGTCCAGTCCTTTTTCGTGGAATATGCCGTGTCCGAGGTCGTCACGGACCTCATGGCTCAGCGCAATATCAGCAAGGAAATGGCTAAGACCCTCGTTTACAACAACGGGTACAAGATTTACACCACGCTGGAGCCGACCGTGCAGGCATCGCTTGATACGACTTTCACGACACAGGATCTTTTCCAGAAGGATCCTGCTGCAATAGAGAATCTGCCGGAGAAACCGCAGAGCGGTATGGTAATTATCAATGTGGAGACCGGTGCGATTGCCGCTATGCAGGGAGGCTACGGGGAGAAGGAAGCAAACCTGATTTATAACCGTGCCACTACCGCATACAGGCAGCCGGGTTCTTCGATAAAGCCCCTTATCGATTACGGTCCGGCTCTCGAGAGGAAATTAATTGTCCCCAGTACGATTTTCATGGACACAGGAATGAATCTTGATCCGGCCAACCCGACTACAATCTGGCCCAAAAATGCCGGTTCGTTTTCAGGAGGACCGCTGACGGTCAGGCAGGCAATTTATAAATCATCCAACGTTATAGCTGTTCAGGTCTGGGATAAGGTTGGCGGTGATATGGCTCTCTGGTTTTTACAGCAGGTGGGAATCGACCGCACAAAAGAAGTATATCCGGCTACGGCCATCGGAGGCTTCAATGAAGGTATGTCACCGCTTGAAATGGCCGCCGGCTATGCAACACTCGCCAATAAAGGGAAATTCCGCGAACCGTATGCCTATACGAAAGTGGAAGATCCGGACGGCACCGTCATCATGAAAAAGGATATCCTGACAACCGTTGTATATTCACCGGAGACAGCGTTCATACTGTCCAACATACTTGAGGATGTTATCCTTAAGGGAACGGCAAGCGGTAAAGTCCAGCAGATTACGACGGATTCAGGCGAAGCGATTGAGGTTGCCGGTAAGACGGGAAGCTCGGATGACTACGTCGACAAATGGTTCTGCGGGTATACGCCTTATTATGCGGCCGCCACCTGGTACGGGTATGACAATAAGCTGATTAAGACGAAGGTCCCGAAAATCGACCAGAATAATGCCATGCTGATCTGGAATGATGCAATGCAGAAAATCCACAAGCCGCTGACCCCTTCCACCATGTCAATTGCTCCCGCTTTCGTCGTCCCGGCGGATGTGGTGAAGATGACCATCTGCACGCAGACAGGAAAAATAGCAACGGATTCATGCAGGGCTTTGGGAACGACCGTCACGGATCTCTTTGTAACGGGTTCCGCGATGACACCGACAGCAACATGCCCCGGGCATGTTATCACACCGACTCCGACCATAGCCCCCGTAGTCCCTGCTGTTCCGTGAAGAAGGGCCATCCGTCATTTGATAAATCATACAAAATGGCATTACACGGATATTTTGCAGTGCGGCATGAAATAGGTGCCGATATCCGAGCCTTCTAGGATGTCTTCGAGAATCTGGGACTGGGATCCTTCCGCGATCACGCCTCCGATTCCTTCGGCTGTCGCAAGCATCATTGCGGTAATTTTCGACTGCATGCCGCCGGTACCGAGCAGGCTGCCTGCCCCGCCCGCGGAATCGAGCATGGCCTGGTCAATATCGCATACCATCGGAATTCTCTGTGCTTCTTCATTCTCCCGCGGATTGCTGTCATACAGTCCGTCAATATCCGAAAGAATAATCAGAAGGTCCGCGCGGACCAGTATGGCAACATGGGCCGACAGTGTGTCATTATCTCCGAAAGTCCCGTTATGGAGAATCTCCGTTGTTGAGACCGTATCATTCTCGTTGACAATCGGTACAATGCCTTTCTCAATCAGCGCTTCAAAAGTATTGGTAATATTTTCCCTGGTGACAGGGTCTGCAAGGTCATCCTTGGTCAGCAGGATCTGCCCGACAACGTGGCTGTATTCGGCAAAACAACGGCTGTACACATTCATCAGCTCGCACTGCCCGACAGCCGCAACGGCCTGTTTGTCACGCATAGCTGTCGGCTTTTCTTTTAAGTCGAGGCATCCGATCCCGACGCCGATGGCACCGGAAGTTACAAGGACGACTTCCTTGCCCTGGTTCATGAGGCTGGATATGGCGCGGGCCAGCCGCTCGATATTGCGCAGGTTCATACGTCCGTTCTCATATGTAATCGTCGATGTTCCCACTTTAATGGTAATACGGTGGGATTCTGTAATGGTGCCCCGGTTATCCATAGCTGCATCCGGCATAAAATTGATACCCCTTATCTGCCGCATTCCTTTTGTGCCTGCCGGCACCGGAACGCATTATTTATCGTTTTTAGACAGCATCCCTGCATTTCTGTGAAGTAAGACGCTATTTCACAGGATAATCCCTGCATGGCAAAATTGCAAGAATTCCCTGTGCAGGAAGTCACAGCGGCAGTGTTTATTCACTTCTCTTTTTTCTTCTTTACTGCTTGATGTCCCATGACATTTTTACCAATTATTTTTATATTATTTGTATACCTTTTTATCGCAAAATGATTGACATCTATACCTTGCCGTCTATATAATGTTGTTCGTTGGTTTAGTAATGGTAAACACGTTCCATTTCGTATTCAGGAGTTTAGTGTTAGTAAACTGCCTGTCGGGCGTTAAAGTCGACAAACACCGCATGACGCGCTGTTTTCAGGTTTATAGGAGGATCAGATGATTATCGGTGAGAAAATCCGGTTTCTTCGTCAGCAGAACCAGTTAACACAGGAGGAACTTGCGGACCGCTGTGAGTTATCCAAGGGTTTCATATCTCTTTTGGAGCGCGATATGACTTCGCCTTCCATTTCCACGCTGAAATATATCCTGGAGGCTCTCGGGACCGATCTGGCCGCATTCTTCAGTGAACCCGAAGACCAGATGGTCGTTTTTACCGAAGAAAATTATGCTGTGAAATATAATGCCGACGAGAAAAGCGAGCTGTGCTGGCTGATTCCCAATGCCCAGAAAAACTCGATGGAGCCGGTTCTCCTGACTCTTGAGCCGGATGGCCAGACCTATCCGGACAACCCGCACGAGGGTGAAGAGATGGGCTATGTCCTGGAAGGCACCATTACGCTGGTAATCGGCAAGAAGAAATATGCCGTAAAGCACGGGGAGAGCTTCCTGATACATCCGGACAAACCGCATTACCTGATGAATAAAGGCAAGCGGGAGGCAAAGCTTCTCTGGATATCATCCCCGCCAAGTTTCTGAATAAGGAGGACGTGAAGATGGCCGATTTTCGAAGTAGCGCAGGCAAGCCTCAGCTGCTGGAAGATTCTACAGGCAGCGCTCATATTATTGAACTCAAGGGCATAAACAAGAGCTTCGGCGACTTGCAGGTCCTTCATAATATTACTTTTTATATCCGCAACAATGAATTCCTGACGCTGCTGGGTCCGTCCGGCTGCGGCAAATCAACGACGCTGCGTATCCTGGCCGGATTTGAATCGGCGGATTCCGGTATCGTCAATTTCGAGGGGCATGATCTCCTTTCGGTACCGGCGCACAAACGGCAGCTCAATACTGTTTTTCAGCGCTACGCACTTTTCCCTCACCTGAACGTATATGACAACGTCGCGTTCGGACTTCGCCTCAAGAAGGTCAGCAAGGAAGAGATCCGCACCCGTGTTGATGAAGCTCTAGAGACAGTCGGCCTTTCCGGTTTCGGCAATCGCTGGGTTGACCAGATTTCAGGCGGCCAGATGCAGCGTGTCGCGATTGCACGCGCCATCATCAACCGTCCCCGCGTGCTTCTCCTCGATGAACCCCTCGGTGCGCTGGACCTGAAAATGCGCAAGGAAATGCAGATGGAGCTCAAGGAAATGCAGCGGGAACTTGGTATAACTTTTGTGTATGTTACCCACGACCAGGAAGAAGCCCTCACGATGTCCGACACGATTATCGTTATGAAGGACGGCGTCATCCAGCAGATCGGGACTCCCACCGATATTTACAACGAGCCCAGGAATGCCTATGTTGCGGATTTCATCGGTGAATCGAATATCCTGCCCGGAGCTATGAGCCGGGATTATGAGGTTACTTTTGCCGGCAAAATCTTCGCATGCGTCGATCCCCGGTTCCCCGAAGCACCGGAAGGATCGGATCCGGTTGATGTTGTCATCCGCCCGGAAGATATTTATGTCAAGGAAGAGAGCCCGGACCGCATCAACGGCATGGTTACCTCCCTGGTTTTTAAAGGTGTCCATTATGAGATGCTCGTCGACGGCGACGACGGCTTTACCTGGATGATCCAGGATGTCGATCCGGTTAAAGTCGGCAAACGCATCGGAATGACATTTGACCCGGACGATATTCAAATCATGCGCAAATCGGATTTCTCCCCGGACCGCCGCAAGACCCAGCCTTCCGAAGAGGATACCGTTCTCCCTGAAGACATCTGAGTTTTCCCGGCGCCTACGCCCTGTGAGCTGCGGATTTGCAGAAATGATCCTGTCCGTGCCTGATAACTGCGAAAGGAGTAAGTGAATGCACCGTATGCATCTTAAAACATCCGCAGGGATTACCGAAGTCCTTGAGATCCCTGTGCACATAAGGCTGACTGCCATTGCTGCACTGATGTCTCTGGTTGTGTTTTTTCTTCCATCGCTTACACTTACGCTCTTTTCGATTCCCCGCATGAACCTTTCTTTTTTTCAGATTCTCCAGAGCGGGCAAATGCGCCTGTCCATACACGATGTCAAGTATACCCTGACCTTTTCCGGTGCATTACCCTTCCTTCTTCTTTCCCTGCTTCTGCCGGTCCTTATCCTTCTCCTGATTTTCTTTTACCGTAAAATCACTGAAAAGGTCCCGGGACGCGCCGTCTCCGCCGCTGTCCTTTCCCTGCTGTTCGTCAACCTGGTTTCCCTGGTCCTGGTCCCGACAAAGCTGATTTCCGGAGCTGTCCTTGCGAAAGCATCTGTCGGCAGCTCCGATCTGTTCTTTGCTCCCCAGGCTGTCGGCAATCTGTGCATCCTTCTGTTGATTACCGGATTGTGCGCAGCAGCTTTTGGGACGATGGGACTCAAAATGCACCTGCGGATGGTGTCCTATCCATATTTCCTGTGGCTTGTCGTATTTACGGTACTGCCGCTTCTTCTCATCTTTTTTGCGGCATTTTTTACCAAAAACAGCAGTGGTTCCTATGTCTTCACGCTTGGCGGCTTTCAGACGCTCATGGTGCCGCGTGTGATTGAAGCACGTTTCTATGGACTTACCCTGCATCTGCAGGAATATTTCTCCGTATTCCTCCGAAGCCTTGATTATGCGGTGTGGACTACCTTCGGGTGCCTTCTCGTCGCATATCCCCTTGCCTATGCGCTGGCCAACCGTGCCAGGAGAACCCATACCAGCTCCAGCCTTCTCCTTATGTTCTTTGTACTTCCGATGTGGATCAATACGATGCTGCGGACGTATGCCTGGCGCGCTTTTTTCGGCCAGTCCGGCGTACTTAATAATATACTGATCAGCTTTCACTGGATCGCCGCCCCCATTCTTTTCCTGAAGCTGGATTTCCTATCGGACTTCATTATCAAGCTGGTGCTGGTCAATGACTTTCTGCCTTTCATGCTGCTTCCCATCTACTCCGTCCTTGTCAAGCTCGATGAGAATGTTACGCAGGCGGCACACGATCTCGGCGCCAATTCGCGCCAGGCTTTCTCCCGCGTCGTCTTCCCGCTTTCGATGCCGGGCGTTATTTCCGGTATACAGATGGTTTTTATGCCCGCGCTGACATTCTATATGATTCCCGAGATCATCAGTGAGGGCAGCGTAACTACAATCGGCACAACCGTCCAGACATTCATCTTAAGCGAGAGCGTTGTGCAGCAGCAGGCCGGCAATGTATTGTCGCTCCTGCTCCTCATCTTTGTCCTGATCACGATGGGGATTCTCAGGAATTCCGACAAGGACACAGGGGGGGGAGGTATGATCCTATGAGAAAGCTCAGACGGTATTTCCCGAATCTGTATATCGGACTGATTTTTATTTTCCTGTACCTGCCGATTGTCGTCCTGATTGTTTTTTCCTTCAACAGCGTCCCGAAATCGTTTATCTGGGGCGGCTTTACCCTTGATAATTACGCGAAGCTGTTCAGCGGGAATGACGGCGGCGAGCTCCTGGCCGCACTGCTTACCACGCTCAGGGTCGCAGGTATCGCATCGATCTCCTCGACATTCCTGGCAGTTGTTTCCTGCCTCGGGCTCTCCTACTTTTCCAAGAAGATCCAGTCCCTCGTCCTGAATGTGACGTATATTCCCAACATCATGCCCGAGCTTGTAACCGGCATCTCCTTCATGCTCCTTTTTGCTTTCCTTGGCATCCAGAAAGGCCAGGTAACCCTTGTCCTTGCCCATATTGCCTTCTGCGTGCCGTTTGCCGTGCTCTCCATCAACCCCAAGCTCCGCCAGCTTGACCGGAACCTTTCCGAAGCGGCGCAGGATCTGGGTGCAACCCAATTTCAGGCAATTACAAAGGTCATCATCCCCGAGATTATGCCGGGGATCGTGTCCTCCATCCTGCTGACATTCACATTATCCGTCGACGACTACCTGGTCAGCAATTTCAACGTGGACAGTACCGTACAGACTCTGCCGATGAAGATCTATTCCATGGCCAAATTCGGCGTCAATCCGAAAATGAATGCACTTACTGCGATCATGTTCCTGGTTATTTTCCTGCTTCTTTTAGCAGCCAACGTGAGGACGATCGCTGAAAGCCGCGAAAAGAAGAAGAAATACAGGGAGGTAATCAGAAAATGAAAAAGTTTGATTTCAACATGGCAGGGCAATCCGCACGGAAGACCCGCAGCCTGCGCCGCATCCTTGCGCTTGGCACGGCAATGGCCGTGCTCGCTTCTGCAGGCCTGGCATCCGCTTGCAGCAAATCCCTTGAGGTATCGGACGAAAGCGCCGGGCAGACGGAAATCGTGCTTTATAACTGGGGAGAGTATATTGCCGATGACACGATCGCAAAATTCGAGGCCAAATACCCGCAGTATAAGATCGTCTCCCGCTATTTTGAGACCAACGAGACCATGTACCCGAATCTGTCGAACTCTTATGACGTGATTATCCCTTCCGACTATATGGTCTGCCGGCTTATCCGCGAGGATAAGCTCCAGAAGATCGATATGACGAAGCTGCCGAACGTCACCAAAAATATGGACCCCCTCTTCAAGGATGTGACGTATGACCAGGATAAAACCGTATCCGACTCTGTCCTTTCCTATTCCGTGCCCTACATGTACTGCACGGTCGGTCTTGTCTATGATGCGAATAAAGTGAAGATCGATCCGGCATCCACCGATCCCAAAACGGTTTGGGGGGTTCTTTTCGACGCACAGTATAAGAATCAGGTCGGAATGTATGACAGTATGCGTGAATCCGTCGGTGTTGCGCTGAATTACTACGGATACAGCCTCAACACCACAGACACCTCACAGCTGGCCCAGGCTCAGCAGCTTCTACTTGACCAGAAGAAAAATATGTCGCCGACCTATGGTGTTGATAATCTTAAGGATAAGCTGGCAAGCGGCGAACTTGTCGCTTCCGCAGCCTGGTCCGGCGACCATCAGGTTATCTTAAGCCGCATAGATGAACTCGGCAACTCCGATAAAATCGATTTGAAGTTTTCCCTTCCCAAGGGATCGAACTGGTCTGTCGACCTGATGTGTATTCCTAAGAATGCCAAAAACGTTGCGGGTGCAAATGCCTTCATCAATTTCATGTATGAGCCGGAAATTGCCCTTGCGAACTGCGAGTACGTAGGTTATTCCACACCCAATGTTCCTGCCAAGGACATGCTCGCGGATGATGTCAAAAATAACAAGAGCTACTACCCGGATCCCGAAACTTTTAAGACACTGGAAATCTTTTATTCCAGCGCATCGATTGAAGAAGCCTATACTGCTCTTTGGAACACGGTAAAGGCTTCCTCCTGAAAGAAGGCGGAACATGCGTTTTGAGCCACCGGAATTTATTGATCCGCAGCAGCAGCAAAAAGAGATGCCTTTATTCCGGGTGGGACTTTCGCACCACCCGGCCATACTGTATCTCTTTTTGTGCGTTTTGTTTTTCTGCGGGTACCGTATCGGGGAGCCCCTGCTTCTGAGCGATCCGTACGC
>Ga0209123_1003381_pt1 | contig 12011 bp, 11 predicted proteins | sample BarGraIncu00431A_FD_184500 | JGI IMG/M metagenome (GOLD analysis project Ga0209123, IMG submission 184500) | Arctic peat soil microbial communities from Barrow, Alaska, USA - Barrow Graham LP Incubations 004-31A (SPAdes) (version 2) | ecosystem: Environmental > Terrestrial > Soil > Wetlands >...
CATTTATATCCTCTGGGGATAAATGGGATAGACATACGACACAGTCGGTCGTTCCCTCCAACAATTTTGCAAGTACTAATGCACTATAAGCAGCAGCTCCTAATTTACTAACAACATTGCCATCTGGCAACACCATCCTATCTTTGGATATAGGTCCTACAATGCCAATCTTCATCTTAACCACCTGCCTAAATAGCCATAATCGTATCATTCCTCAAAAATCAATAACCACACATGAAAATAAATCCATATCCAAGAGCTTGATTGATTTTTCCCGGCGATCATCCCTTATTTTTTTTGGTGTCTCCATCTATTAAGTCAGGCACTAACTCTGCAGCTAGTTCCACGTTGGCTGCGCCCCCCTCAGCAAAAAATATGACTCCCGCATCTTTAATCTGGGTATTGGAAAACTTTTTCACTATAGAGATATTGCCAATGAGCAGGCTGAATCCTACTCCTGCCAACGCGATAAACATCGCCGCCAAAAATACGATCTGTAGGGATTCAGCCAAGGCATTTTTCAGGGGAGGCAACAAAATCTGCTGCAAATCTACGGGAATCATCCCAAGAGCTTCTGGACTTAGCAGTAAATTGAATAAGCTATGGGGGTCAGAGTGAGCTTTTTCCAGCATCACACCAATTGATCCATTCTGTAATTCTGGCAAAGTCGCGACTTTTGGAAAAAAATCCTTAGTCATAACTTTTATTGAATCATTGTTGAATAGTACACCGAGAATAGTCATTCCTAGTGTACTACCAATACTGCGTGAAAACTGGGTTACGGATGTAGCAACGCCGCGCTGCTTGGGTGGAAAAGCATTTTGCACCGCCAGGGTAACTGTAGGCATAATTAAACCCATGCCAAAACCCAGGACTATGAGATACAAGACTGCAACTTTCAAAGGAGTACCTAAAGTCATAGTGCTTAGCAGATAAAATCCTAGGGCCATACAAGCCATGCCAGCTACAAATATTGTGCGAAGACTTGCTCTATTTGCCAGTCTTCCACCAAGGATACTCGCTACAACATTAGAAAACATCATCGGAAGCATCATGTTACCTGATTGAGTGGCGCTAGCACCTATTACTCCTTGCCAAAATAAAGGTGTGAAAATTAGAGCACCAAACATTCCTAGTCCCATCAGAAATCCTATAATATTTGAAATTACAAAAACCCTGTTTTTAAATAGTTCCAAACTTATCACAGGTTCTTTTGCATTCTTTTCCACTGAAACAAAGGTTATCCAAGATAAGAAAGAAACCCCTAAAAGCATAACAATTTGCCATGAAAGCCATGGGTAATCTGTACCTCCCAGGTTCAAACCAAGCAGGAGGCATAGGGTAGCCAGTATTAGCATCACTGCCCCGAAGTAATCTATGACCACTTTATCTTTCAGCCGTTTTTCCCCTCGTAGACCAATATAAATTGTGCTTGCTGCTAGAATTCCGATAGGTATATTGATAAAAAAAACCCAGTGCCATGAAGTATAGTCAACTATCCATCCACCGATTGCCGGACCTACAATAGATGAAAGCCCAAATACGGCCCCTATGAGACCTTGCCATTTTCCTCGCGTTTCAGGAGGAAATATATCGCCTATAATTGTCATCGCAAGGGGCATCATAATTCCGCCCCCAATCCCTTGTAAACCACGATATATAATTAACTGAGTCATGGTATAACTGGTTCCACATAACGTCGATCCTATCAAAAATATCGCTATTCCGGTTACGTACACTATGCGACGGCCATATAAATCCGCCAATTTCCCAGCAATAGGAACAACGACCGTAGATGTAAGCATGTAGGAGGTGGTTACCCAAGTCATGATGCTTAAACCACCTAAGTCACCGATAATTCTCGGCATAGCAGTCCCTACGACCGTTTGGTCAAGGGCCGCGAAAAACAGACCAAAAAACAACCCTGCTAATAAGATATTGTGTTGCGTTTTTGAATGCATACAATGATTCCTTTCGTCATTAATGTACTAAGATATAGATAGATTACCCCGATTGGCCGTAATGTATTATAAGCTTAGACAGAAACTTTATAGGGTCACGAAATGGAAAATCGCACGTTAAGAAATTTCCTTATACAAATTCAGTGATCCCTCTCCACCTGCCCAGATTATTTCAACTGCATAAGACTGTAACGTAAGAATGCCATTGTATCTAGAATGAATCTTTTCTAATTTATATAAATTAAAAAAATTATAGGCATCGCCTAGGGGATTGTCTGTGCAAAAATACACGAATTCATATACATTTACACGGATACTCCCATAATTCCGTGTATTTGTACATAATTTCGTGTATTTGTTTAGGGGTGTCGCCCCCCAATTACTGGCTATTTTATTTAAGAATCCTTTCCATATTATTTGTGTCGAGACAGATCAATCTAACGCATGTAATGTTAAGTTGAGGTCATTTTTCACCGTCAGAGTCTACCTATTAAGTCCAACCGCTCATTTTCTTAGCTAATAAGTCAGTAAACAATAACAAATATCCAATTTATTCCACATGCGCCATCATTTCACCCAGTAACTATCCCAAGATTTCTAAACAGTACATCCCTTCTCATCTATATAGATTTCTCGAGGACGGGGATGGCTGGCAAAGTCATATGGGCTCAAAGTATAGCTATATGCACCAGCATTATTAATACAAACTATATCACCAATCTGGGGATTAGGAAGATAAACATCTTTTGCAAGTACATCCAAAGATGTACACAGATTTCCTACTACAGAAACAAGTTCTAATGGTTCGCCTATTTTGGAAGGAATAGAAGTCTTAAATGCATTCAGTGCAGTGAAAAATGGTTCTAAGGGCTTGTCTATTTTCCCGGGAGCGATTTGGCTGAATATATTCATAATGGATGGTCGAAGAAAGCCGTTAAGACCGCCGTGCACAATAACAAACTTCTGGCCTCTTGATTCCTTCACATCAACTATTTTAGTTAAAAAGCTTCCCGCTTCCGAAACAAGAAAACGGCCACTTTCTACAATAAACCGAACCCGATCTTTAGAGACAACCGTTTGACTCTCAACTAATGCTTGAATTCGAGGCTGTAGTGTTGTCCAGTTAATAGGCTGATCATCTTCTGAATATGGAATCCCAAAGCCACCGCCGAAATCAACAAAAGATAAAACCCATTTCATTTCAGTGATGCAGAATTCGGCGATGTCGAAAACCCTTTTAAAGTAATTATAAAGGACCTTTTCATCTAATATTTGACTTCTTAAATAAACATGTATGCCTATTATTTCTATAAATTTCAAATTGTCAATAAAGACTCTGTTAAGCATTAGACTTTCTTCATCCACGCCGAATTTACTCGAAACACCCGCCAAGATCTCTGGAGTAGCATCCATATTTATAAAAAAGGTTGGATTTATTCTAAGTCCAACCTTTGCTCTCCTACCTTGCTTTGCGCATATCTCATTTATCATTACAAGCTCATTATAGGAATCTGCCACTATGACAGCTTTGTCCAATGTATTAATAATATCTTCTACTGTTTTTCCTGGCGAAGAGTATAAAATGTCCTTATTATCAAAACCCGCATCATGTGATTTGATAACTTCATTAGCAGATGCTGCATCAGCACCAAATCCTTGATGACTCATATAGTGACATATATGCTTATTAGGATTTGTTTTGATCGAATAGTAAATATCGAAACCTGGAAGTACTTGTTTTAAAATGGATACCTGCCTTAAGATGATATCTTCCTCATATAGGTATAAAGGAAACCCATATCGCTTTATAATTTCATCAATAGTTTTAATATCTACCATACTCTCGCCCCTCTGTATCATTAATAATTTAGTTCTTTCAGGAGTACTAAGACTTTCCTTGTATTATAGTTCGTCGTTATGATCACACTTCCTGCAAAATTTCATATTGTACTTATTGATTTTATCGATAGAGGCAATACTGTGAAAACATTCACCTCGACTAATCTTAAAGCAAAATGCGGTTTTCATAAACGTACTATCAGCAGTTATAATTTACAAAAAAATAGAATGTATTGACCATAATTTATGTTAAGAGTTGTATTAATCTATATCATGTAGGTCGGCTAAGCTTTAGCAAGATTTGTCTTACTCACCTGAGTTTGATGAGTCGTAATGTATACGCCAAGCATAATCCATAGACCACCAACTATTTCCTGCCAGCCCAAATGTTCATGCAGTAGTACAACAGCGAGTGCCATTCCCGCCAATGGAATGATATTCATAAAGATCGCTGCATTATTGGGTCCCACGGCAGAAACTCCGATATTATACCAAATAAAGGCCACAATCCCGCTGCCAATAATCATGTACACCATTGAAAGCCATCCTAGATAAGATAAATGCACAGGTGCACTGATTCCTTCATACAGGATAACAGCTCCCATAAGTACTGTCCCAGTTAAACTGGCCCAAGCAGTAGTGGCTAGTGGCGTCATATCTTTCATTACTTTTTGCCCCAGCATGGAATAAAATACCCAACAAAATTGAGAGGCTACAAAGAGCAGATCACCTTGGTTAAATGTTAACCTTTGTAAATTTTCCCAAGAGCCATGCCCAATTAGATATAAGGTGCCAAGAAATGAAATTACAATTCCCAGCCACTGCTGTTTACGCATATGTTCATGAAGAAAAATTCCGGTTAACAGTGCGGTCATTGCCGGCGTTAAGGTGGCTATCAGCGTACAATTAATTGCGGTAGAATATTGTAAACCAGTAAACTGCAAACCGTTGTTTAAAACAATACCGGCAAATCCCATCAGGATTAATGCGAGGATATGCTGTCGGGGAGGCCAGCCGTGTTTGCCTTCCCTGTAGAATATAATTGTAAGTAATATCGAGCTAATAGCCATAAAGCGCACTAAAATCAACATTAGTGGCGATATTTCGCCCAGAATGCTTTTCACCGCAATTGCATTACCACCCCATAAAACTGCCGATAGGATTAGAAGACTATATACTTTTTTAGTACTTGGCTGCACGAGCATCTACTCCTTTTAGTGAATTCCATTTGACCGACTAGCAAGAACTTTTGCAGGGAATCCAAGCTATTAAGTTGCCTTCCATACTTTTACACAAAAAACCTTTAATTTATACATATTTATATATTTCCGCAGAAGAAAAGGTATATCTTAGCCTATCCTGTAGTTAAACCAAATTTATATTCAAATTCCTACTAAACAGAGTTAGATCAGATACCTTACGTAGATATATGCACTGGAGATCACGATAGATAATAGCATTAAAGGAAATGCTACCTTGAAATATTTCATAAACGAAATAGAATAACCTTCTTGCGCGGCGAGCCCAGCGACGATTACATTGGCACTGGCACCAATTAATGTCCCATTCCCCCCTAAACACGCCCCCAACGCCAAACTCCACCACAGGGTTTCTAAATTACTAACACCCATAACCCCCATTTCTTTGATCATCGGTATCATCGTGGCTACAAAGGGTATATTATCGACGAAGGCCGAAGCAATGGCACTAAGCCATAGAATTACCATGGCAGTAGCCACCGGATTGCCATCCGTTAACTGAATCATGTCTTTGGCGAGCAATGAAATGATCCCTGTTTCAATTAATCCAGAAACAAGTACAAATAAGCCTATGAAGAAAAAGATTGTTAACCACTCGACTTTATGAAAAATCCGTTCAAGTTCATGTTCAGATTGCCCATAAGTCATCAGTAGCAATAAAATTGCTCCAGATAAGGCCACCGTAGCCGATTCTAAATGCAAAACCTGATGAACAGAGAAGCCAGCGATGGTTAAGAACAGTACAAATAAGGATTTTTTAAGCAGTAAAACGTCTTTAATTTGTTTTCTTTCATCTAGCGCCATCATTTTAATTTTAAGTTCTTCAGTGGTGTGTAGGCCCTTGCGGTAAATTAGCACTAATATTACTAAAGTAACCACCATAATAAAAAATGAAATTACTGATAAATTATTAACGAAAACTGCAAATGTTAACTCTTTCACTGCACTCCCAATCATAATATTGGGTGGATCGCCAATAAGAGTTGCCGTACCACCTATATTGGAAGTAAGAATTACCGCGAACAAATAGGGCATCGGCGTAATTTTTAACAGCTTAGTAATACTGAAAACAACAGGAACAACTAACAGTACAGTTGTCACATTATCTAATAATGCAGAACATACAGCAGTTAAAATACCAATCACAACAAGTATTTTAACTGGGTCGGCATTAACCTTTTTAGCTGCCCATATTGCTAAATATGTGAATAACCCGGTTTGACTCACAACCCCAACCAAAAGCATCATACCGATTAAAAGCCCGATTGTATTAAAATCAATATGATGAACCGCAGTTTCTTGGGTAATGACCTGAAACAGAATCAATAAGGTGCCACCTGCTAACGCGATAACGGTACGGTGAATTTTTTCTGAAATAATTAAAGCATATGCTACCAAAAATATTATGATAGCGACTAAAGACTTTTCCATATAAGATCTCCTTTACTTGTTCATTAATATTTCCACTTTATTCCTTTATTATTACTCCTTCATACCTTAGAACTTCCCCAGAAATGCAAAAAGAAGCCCGTCAGTGACAGACTCCTCCAAAAATTACGTATACAATTATCTCTATTTTAACCCCTGCGCTCATTATAAGCAACTAGTATAATAAAAGACTTGGCTTACTTGTTCTATTTTCCGATTCTTATAAATGGCAACTTCAAGTGCCATGCCTGCTTTACCCATCCATAATTCCTGATATTTAAGATCTCGACATTGTATTGTCAGTTTACGATATGGAAACAAGCCCTGTTTTACCGAAACACCTCTTTTAATCTTGCCTAGTTTTATATATAATGAATATGAAATGACCATTTACAACATGACTGAGGAGTGGTTTATCTGAAGACTAATTATCGTGTTGCTTACGACAAGGGTTGGGACGATCTTAAACAAAAATCACCCGTGGACGTTGCCAATAGCATGGACGTCACTTATCAGAGCGACAAACAGCAGTTCATTGTACCTTATTTAAATGAGAATTATATTGTCGACTGCCATAAACAAACCATCCATAAAGAAGTGGATGGCACGGTTCCTAGCATGGGGGCGTCCATACTACTCCTCCACTACCTCACATTTTTTCAACTCAAGGCCGAACTGGTCAATCAATGGGTAAGTTTAAAAGAAATACCCAACGGCGGTATGCTTTTCTATCCGGCCTTCTACAAAGAAACCATCGTCGGTCTGACTAATACCTTTGGACACCAACCGGCAGTCCTGCTAGAATGCGCTAAACGCATAGGTGGCCAACCGACAATTTTCGGTGATGCCTCGGCAGTCTTTAAAGTATTCCCAAAAATCCCACTCTGCGTGGTTATCTGGCAAGGTGACGAGGAAATTCCAGCAAACGCCACTATCTTGTTTGATCCATCAATTGAACACTTCCTACATATTGAGAGTATTATCGGTGTTGGAGGTTATCTCGCAACTAAACTGATTAAGATAGCGAAGCCAGAAACCCAGCGCGGTCATGAACTCTGGTAAAATGAATTGAAAGACTTATTAAAATTGCATCTATTACATCTGAAGTCGTTATGATATAGACGGTAAAATAAAGGGACGATGGTACTATCTGGCCGAATTTCTCCGCAAGATAATACCACCGTCCCCTGTCTTTGATATCATAGGAGTAAACATATTTTCACAAACAAAAAATGGAGGATTCGATGCAAAATAAGATAAGAGACCGCCTAATTGAACTGGCCGACGGGAAATACCGACAATTTCACAGCAAACTAGTCCCAGGTACAAATAACATTTTGGGCGTGCCCCTTCCTCATTTAAGGAAACTTGCCCAAGAACTTGCCAAAAGTGATTGGCAAACCTATATAGCGACGGCACAAGATGACTATAACGAAGAAATTATGTTGCAAGGTCTAGTGATTAGCTACGCCAAAGGAGATATTAGAGAAATTCTTAGTTATGTCACCAATTTTTTACCAAAAATCAACAACTGGAGTATCTGTGACAGTTTTTGCAACAGCTTGAAAATCACTAAAAAACATAAGCTGCTGGTTTGGGAATTTTTACAGCCTTATCTGCTATCACGAGAAGAATTTCAATTGCGATTCGGCATTATCATGCTACTGAGTTTTTATATTGAAGATGAATATATTGATCGAGTGATGATACTTTTCGATGGCGTGAAACATGAGGGTTATTACGTTAAAATGGCAGTCGCATGGGCTATTTCCATCTGTTTTATTAAATTTCCTAAAAGAACTTTATCTTATTTACAGAAAAATACGCTGGATGACTTCACATATAACAAAGCTCTTCAAAAAATCACCGAATCCCTACGCGTAGGCCAAGAAAGCAAGACGATGATCCGTACGATGAAACGTAACTAATAGTAGAAATGCAGAATACGCAAAAACCCACAGAGATCATTCTCTGTGGGTCAAAATTTTCTTGTAGCAGGGGTAGAAGAAGCCTATCTTGAGAATCGTAATGATGATTCTTCATAACGCCTCCTATATTATGTAACGTCATATTTACATTTTATTTTTCTCATCATAGACTACAGTTTCATATAATGTTGCAATATCTTCAGGAGAACCTAAATCGCATATCGGTACTTGCTGTACGATTTCCCCTTGTAATATATTCATAAGGGCATCTTTTGCATTATCTAATTGCATTGCATTTAACTCATCAATGATTTTGTATAATTCATTTTTTGTAGTCATTTATACTCCACTCTGCCGTTTAGCGGCTTTTATTTTTAAGGTCAACAACACTTACAGTTCCATCCCATTAAGTACATCTCTAAGTTTCTTCAATTCATCAGCACTCAAAGTAACACCTGTTCCCATTTTTTCATGCGCTGGATCCCATTCTCTGAGATCATACTTAGGCTCCTTATCATTCCAGGAAATAAGGTTAGAAACTTCTTCTAGCACTAGATCTCCACGAGTTCAATTGGCGAATTACTCTATATACACTACTATGCTAATATTAATTTTTCTAAGGATGCTAAAGGTGGTGACAGCCATTTATCACGATGGAAGATCATCTGTGCTTGGATTGAAATATCTATACCATTCCAATTTAATTTAACTAGTTCGCCACGTTTTAGTTCTTCTTCTACGACAATTTTAGGTAACAAGGAAATACCCAGACCATTTTTAACACATTGTTTAATCGATTCAAGACTACCAAATTCCAAAATCGTATTAGCCTTTACCTGTTTTTTCTCCAATAAACGTTTCAAATCCATCGGGTATCCACAATATCCTTCTGGTAAAAGAAGGGTTTGACCTTCAAGATTTTCTAGTCCCAGTACTAGCCCAGTAGACAATTCATGATCTGGCGATACAATAAATACCGTGTCACCGCGAAATAGTTCAATTTGCCGTAGTTGTTGCTGCTCTGATTCATCATTAAGACTAAAAGCGACGTCAATAATATTCTGCTGTAACCACTGGGGAAAATCAACACAGTTACCGACTTTGATATTCATTTGTACTTTTGGATAAAGTAACCGATAAGCTTTCAACAATGGCGGCAACCAGAAGGCACAAAGTGTTTCAGCGGCCCCAATATTTAACGAACCCGAAATTATTCCGTTATCACTGAACAAATTTTTAAGTTTCTCGGCATCTCTGACCATACGCTCCGCAAAAGGAATAAGTTTTCCCCCTTGCTCTGTCAAAAAAACTTTTCGGCCGATTCGTTCAAATAGTCTTGTATCAAGATATTGTTCTAATCCGCGAATTTGTTCTGATATCGTCGACTGAGAGTAATTAAGCATTCGGGCAGTTTCCCCGAAGTTAAGCAACCGAGCAACAGTGAGAAAGGTTTCTAAATGCTTCACATACACATCATCACATCCATCGGCTAAGTCGATTGTTTCAATCAAAACAGTCGACTTCTCAAATATTATATTCTTATGATAAGATATAATCAACTTCTAGGCAAGAAAAATTTGCTTAGTAAAAGGGGGCACTCATGCAACGACAAGTAGAACTCAGAAAAAGTATTACCTGGATTCAGGGGGCAGCCTTGACAATTGGGGCTGTACTGGGAGCAGGTATTCTAGTCCTACCAGCTATGACAGCCAATATTGCTGGACCAGCATCACTGATTAGCTGGCTCTTAATGGGACTTTTCTCACTACCATTGGTTATAGCAATTGGTTCAATGTCATCGCGCTTTCCTGATTCAGGCGGAATGGCTACCTATGTTCGCCAAGGATTCGGTAATCATGCTAGTCACATAGTTGGAATCCTCATGTTAACCGCTATGCCCTTTGGCATGCCAGTGACAGCATTGGTAGGTGCCCATTACCTGGGTAGTATTTTTGCTTGGTCATCAGCTAGCATACATTTGGCAGCGGCAGGGCTTCTGATTACTGCTATTACATTCAACTATAGAGGTATTGATCTTTCAGGTCATACACAAGTCTTTGTAGTTTCTTCTATTCTCTTCATTCTTACATTCGCTGTTTGGTCAGCTGTGCCCAATGTACATGTATCGTCCTTTACACCCATTCTACCACACGGTTGGTTTCCTGTCGGCCAAGCAATGACTCTTTTGTTTTTCGCTTTTATGGGCTGGGAAATGATTGGGAATTTAGCCGAAGAATTCAGAGATCCGTCGCGGGATATCCCTTTGAGCTTAGGAGTAGCCGCGTTGTTGACGAATCTATTATACTTTGCCGTTGCTTTCGTCACCATAGGAACTGAAGTCTACCTTTCGGGAAATCCTATAACTGCAATGATAACGCTGGTAGCATATCGCTGGGGGGATATGGCCGGGACGATAGTGGCACTATTGGGATTTATTGTATGTTATTGTCCTGTTCATACCTTCATCGCTGGTTTTTCTCGTCTTGTATATTCACAAGCACGAGATGGGCATTTTCCTAAATATTGGGGTCATCTACATCCGCGCTTTCAAACTCCTCACATAGCATTACTTGTATTCGCGCCAATTTACATCGTAATTCTTTTATTAAGTTATGAATTTTCTTGGGATCTAAAACCATTAATTAGTATTCCTTGCGCAAACTTCCTTGTCGTATATATGCTTGGAATGGCAGCGGCAGCTCGCACTCTTCCAAATAAACTTGGGAAAGTTTCAGCCTGGATTAGTGCTCTTCTATCAGGTAGTATCTTTTTATTTGCAGGCTGGTTTGTACTTTTCCCTATAGCCATATCCCTGTTGGTTATATGCCAACAGCGCTGGAGCAAAGCAAAAAGGTCTTCGGCAAATGACCTTATATAACATTTCTTCATAAGTGCCACAGCTTGTCTACTATATAAATAGGACCTTCACTATTAACGTCAGCGAATAGTTCTTTGCACATCTGACTTATTACATGTTACTTTTATAGACATGGCACCAGTTACATGTGATGGACTTCCTTAAAACCAGTCGTCAATCAACCGGTTCCTAATTACTGTACCTAGCTTCATAAACTTCATACCCGATGTAAATTTCACGCATAAACTTCCAAATTTTATAGGGTGCCACACAAATACCCAAACTCATATACGTTTACACGAAATTCCCATAATTCCTTGTATTTGTACATAATTTGATATGAAAATAGCATATTAGATATATTTTACTTTTTTTTGCTAGTAAAACCTTTGTAAGCGAAACTTGGCAACAGCTTCTTGTAGCTCCTGAGCCATGTTTGCAAGATTTTCACTGGAAGAAGTTATTTCCTCCATCGATGCAGACTGTTCTTCAGCTGCTGCCGAAACGGCCTGAGCCTCCACCGCTGATATCTTGCTTATATCCTCGATCTTTTTGACCGATCCCACAATTTTCTGAAATGCCACTCCAGCTGTGTTGATCACCTCGGCTCCAATTTTCACTTCCCGAGTGCCATCGTTCATGACCGCGACTGCCTTTTCAGTATCTCCTTGAATTTCCTTGATCAGTTCAGCGATCTTCTGGGCTGCTTTCTGAGATTGTTCAGCCAACTTACGGACTT
>Ga0209123_1003382_pt1 | contig 12003 bp, 9 predicted proteins | sample BarGraIncu00431A_FD_184500 | JGI IMG/M metagenome (GOLD analysis project Ga0209123, IMG submission 184500) | Arctic peat soil microbial communities from Barrow, Alaska, USA - Barrow Graham LP Incubations 004-31A (SPAdes) (version 2) | ecosystem: Environmental > Terrestrial > Soil > Wetlands >...
CAAGTATGGAATTTGCCGACTGGCATCATCGAACATTTCCGCCGTCACATTGAGACCTAGTTCATGAGCGATCGCTGGGAAATGGATTAAAATATTGGTACTACCACCAATGGCAGCATGGACTTTAATGGCATTATCAAAGGCATCCATGGTCAATATCTTGGAAGAGGTAATGCCTTTCTCTGACAATCTCATAATTTGTCTGCCAGCTAAGCGAGCGATGCGGCGAATGTCAGAATAGGTGGCAGGCATCAAAGCATTACCTGGTAAAGCCATTCCCAGAGCTTCAGACATACATTGCATGGTACTCGCAGTGCCCATGAATTGGCATGCACCACAGGAAGGGCAGCCAGTCAGCTTGTAATTGCGCATCTCAGCGTCAATGGATTCACCCTTTTTTTGTCTTGCTGACAATGGGCCAGCCAAACCAGAGGTACCAATTTCAGGACCCATGCGCATAGAGCCACCAGGAATATGAATTGTTGGCATATCCATACGTGCGGCAACCTTCATGTGAGCCGGCACAGCCTTATCGCAACTAGAAATCAAGATCATGCCATCCCACGGTATAACTGAAGCGTGAATTTCAACCATATCAGCAATGATTTCCCGTGATGCCAGGATATAATTCATGCCATCATGACCTTGCCCCCAGCCATCACAAATATCAGTAACATGGTGTTTAGCTGGTCTTCCTCCTGACTCGTAAACTCCAATGCAAGCTTCCTCACTTAAAGTATCAAGATGAAAACTGCCAGGGTGGCTTTCGCCAAATACATCATCAACTAGGATATGTGGTTTATTGGTGTCTTCCTCTGACCAGTTCATTCCCATTCTTAGGGCATCTACCTGGGACCATAGGTTTCTAGCATCTTGGCATTTCTGTGTCATGACAACCCCTCCTATTTTTTTATGAAACCATTGGGAACAATTTCCTTAATTTTAGTTATGTGCCAACATAACTATTTAATCCTTTTCTCAAAAGATCCATGAGGCACGACCTCCCTTCGTTTATCTTCTTGTGACTTATTTGAAATGTCACTTTGGCAAAGAAAGATTTTATCTAAGTGACATTGTTATCCTTATTTTTTTGTATGGTAGAATGTAGGTTGTGCTACCACTAAACACAAGAGAAGGAATCATTCTGATCTAATAACATTTAATCCTTACTCCATTATAACTATGTATTTTTTACATTTTCTATCGTATCTTCAATATGTTCCCTCATCAATTCGCTGGCCGTAAATTGATCGCCTCTTTTAATAGCATCTAAAATCATTGGATGATATTTAAAGGCCAATGATGGTCCCATCAATTTTTGTATATTCAACTGATTTGATAACAACAGTTCCTTGGTGATCATATAAACCTTCATTAACACAGAGTTTTTAGCACACTTCACGAGCATTTCATGAAAATATGAATCGGATTCTGCAAATTTTTGGGCATGATAGTTATCACCTACCATTGTATTCATAATTTCAGCTAGTTTCTCAAGTTGCTCAATCTCTGCTACCGTTGCTCTTTGCGTTGCCAATTTGACACTTTCAATTTCAATTATTTTTCTAAATTCAAGTATTTCCAGGATTCCATCATTATCTAACATGAGCATGGGAATAAGAGCATTCATAAACATGCCAGGCGACAACTCACTGACAAAAGTACCTTCACCTTGTTTTGAGCATAAAATCCCAAGGGCGATCAGTTTTTGCAACGCTGTTCTCACCGAATTTCTGCTAATCCCAAACATATCTTTTAATTCATTTTCAGCAGGTATCTTATCTCCTGGTTTCCATTCACCACTAATAATATTATCTTTAATTTGTTTAAATACTTCATTACTTACACCATTATTTTCAATTTTCTTGATAACCATCTCATTTCTCCTGACGAATATAATCTACAAATGTAGTATGTTCTACAAGTCATATTCTAAATAAGTTTTATTTTTCCTGCTTACTAATAATATCTTTTTATTATTTTAAGTATTCAGTATAATACTACTTACATTACCTTGTTGATCACCAGAACGTGGAGTCATTTCGTAATTTGAACAACCACATCGGCAAAAAACAAGCCTAAACCCATCTTGCGGGGGTTTAGGCTGTTGGTTTTACAAACTTTTATAACACCATTTTAGAGTTTAGACCCGACTGACGAATCTGCAAGAAGTTTCTCCGTTTTTTCTGCTTTTACACAAATCGAATATCCTAATATACTGCCCAGAAGTACACTCACGCCAAGGAATACTAGTCCACTAGCAAAGCTGCCTGTTGTATCTTTAATCCAGCCTACTGCAAATGGACCGGCAAATCCGCCAAGGTTACCAATGGAGTTAATCGCCGCAATTCCCGCTGCCGCAGCAGTTCCTGTCAAAAACGTGGAGGGAATTGTCCAAAAGATTGGCATACAGCCATACAGTCCGATACTACTGATCGATAGGAACAAAATGGTCAAAACTGGGTTCCCACTATAAAATGCACTTGCAAGGAGACCTATGCCAGCCATCACAATGGAAATGGTCATATGCCATTTGCGTTCTTGATGTTTGTCCGAACTATAACCGATCCACAACATACCTATGGCAGCGGCTACAAAAGGAATGGCCGCAATCAGCCCAATTTGAGCAGATGAATTATTACCAAAACTTTTCACGATCTGTGGTAACCACATGTTGACACCATAAATACCGATTACGATGCATACATAAACAACTCCGAGCAACAGAACTCTTGGATTTACCAATGTTTCTAACAGACCGGCTTTACTATGAACAGACTCAATCTTGCTACGTTCATCATCAATTTGTGCCTGCAACCATTGTCGTTCATTCGGTTCAAGCCAAGTAGCTTTTGCTGGGGTGTCTGTGAGATAAAAAAATGTAAAAATTCCGAACAAGACGGACGGAATTCCTTCGAGGATGAATAACCACTTCCAGCCTGCCACTCCCATAACTCCGTCCATACCGAGGATCCATCCAGAAAGAGCTGAACCAATCATGAGCGCAATGGGTTGGGCGAACATAAATCTTGAAACAATAACCCCTCGATACCGTGCGGGAAACCAAAAAGTCAGGTAGAATATAATGCCTGGGAAAAAACCAGCCTCGGCGGCGCCAAGTAGAAAGCGTGTTATTAAGAAACTTGTAGGTCCCTCTACTAGAGACATGGCCGCAGAAACTATGCCCCACGTTATCATTATGCGGGCGATCCAAATGCGAGCGCCAAATTTTTGCAAAGCAACGTTGCTTGGGACTTCAAATAGAAAATAACCTACAAATAAAATACCGGCACCCCAACCAAACATTGTTGCTGTGAACCCAAGCTCTTTGTTCATTGTCAACGCTGCAAAACCCAGATTTACGCGATCGATGTAACATAGAAGATAGGCGAATACCATAAAGGGAATAAGTCGCCACGCCACCTTATTTATTATAGCTTTTTCTTGGAGTTGTTCATTCATATTATTTCCTCCTTTATAATTCCAATCTTTTTTTTCATAATGCCCCAATCATCCGAATCTGACTACGGAGATAGCCACCTCTAAATATCACCACCCTCTTCTAAATAGCCCCAACCTTTTTATTCATTTGTTCACATACGAGAAATCAGTTCATGGCGATTATTATAAAAAATTCCTGCCAAAAAGGAATGAGGCTTGTTCGATATTACGGAATCAAGTTTTGTTTTTTTGTTTATATTCGATATATTCTATATATTTTGCTTATTTCCTTCTTTTTTTAAAAATTTTATATAAAGAAGTTACAGAATAAGAAAGCATGATAATTTCTTATTCTGTAACTAATCCTTGCAGGACAATCTCTGTAGTTTACGGAGATTGTCCGTGCATGGAGGGTACAGCGCATCTTGCCAGGGTTTAGGCTTTTTGTGATACAAAATGACGTGTACGACATTTTGTACTTTAAGAGTTTAGAGTTTGGATACGATTGGCAAATCCGAATGAAGCTTTGCGGCGTTTTCTGCTTTTACAAAAACAGAATATGCCAAGATACTGCCAAGAAGTACACTCACACCAAGGAATACTAGTCCACTGGCAAAGCTACCTGTAGTATCTTTAATCCACCCAACGGCTAAAGGACCGACAAATCCGCCAAGGTTGCCAATGGAATTAATAAGCGCGATTCCCGCTGCCGCAGCAGTTCCAGTCAAAAACGTGGAGGGAACCGTCCAAAAGATTGGCATACAGCCATACAGTCCTACACTACTGATCGATAGAAAAAGAATGGTTAACGCTGGACTCCCGTTAAAGAATGCACTGGCAAGTAGACCCATGCCGGCCACCACGATGGAGATGGTCGTATGCCATTTGCGTTCTTGATGTTTGTCAGAACTATAACCAATCCACAACATACCTATGGCGGCAGCTACAAAAGGAATGGCCGCAATCAATCCAATTTCAACAGAGGAATTATTACCAAAACTTTTTACGATCTGTGGTAACCACATATTGACACCATAAATACCGATTACGATACACACATAAATAACTCCGAGTAAAATAACTTTGGGATTTATCAATGTCTCCCAAAGACCAGCTTTACTATGAACTGACTCGATTTTGCTACGTTCTTCATCAATTTGTGACTGCAACCATTGTCTTTCATTAGGCTCAAGCCACTTGGCTTGGGCTGGGGTATCCGTGAGATAGAAGAATGTGAAAATCCCGAATAAGACCGACGGAATTCCTTCACATATAAATAACCACTTCCAGCCTGCCACTCCCATAACGCCGTCCATACCGAGGATCCATCCAGAAAGAGCTGAACCAAGCATGAGCGCAATGGGTTGGGCGAACATAAACCTTGAAACAATAACTCCTCGATACCGTGCGGGAAACCAAAAAGTCAGGTATAAGATGATTCCCGGGAAAAATCCAGCCTCTGCGGCGCCAAGTAAAAAACGTGTTACCAAGAAACTTACAGGTCCTTGTACCATCGCCATGGCAGCGGAAATTATGCCCCACGTTATCATAATCCGTGCAATCCAAATGCGAGCACCAAACTTTTGCAGGGCAATATTGCTAGGAACCTCAAATAAAAAATAACCTATAAACAAAATACCAGCACCCCAACCAAACATTGTCGCTGTGAATCCAAGTTCTAGGTTCATTGTCGACGCTGCGAAACCAAGATTTACTCGATCGATGTAACATAACAGGTAAGCCAATACCATAAAAGGAATGATCCGCCACGATACCTTGTTTATAATAGCTTTTTCTTGCAATTGTTCATTCATACAATTTCCTCCTTCTATTATTACAAATACTTTTTCAAAGCGTCTCAATAATCCAAGTCTACTACCCAGATTATCACACTATGAGCACCACTACCCTTATCTAAGATTTTCACCTCGATGGAATCAAACTTTCTTTATTTATTACTAGCCTCCTCAGTTCTCATACGTGAAATTAGTTCATAATTATTGTCTTTAAAAAAGCCTTCCGTCGAGGCATGACTTGTGTTGACGCGACATTTTTCATTTATACGTGCGCACTACTGATTGTTCTTAGTTCGACATTGTAGAACTAAATTCTATTTAAGGGTATATTTACTTTATTCGTTCTATTTCGACAAATCCCTGCCTCACATTTGTTTTTTTAAATTTATATGTGTGAATTGATGGAATCATCCTTTCTGCTCGACCCAAAAAGCCTAAACCCTGTCAGGATGGGCTTAGGCTTTTTACTGTATGGTGCTTTTCTTTAACCTTGTTTAAAAGCCTTCACTTTTTGATTGAAAATCTCGTAAAGTAGCCCTACATCGGCAGCAAATGAGATATATTGCACTCCCCATTTTTTCCATTTGATTGCGCTCTCTACGTCGTCAACAAAGAAACCAATTGCGACACCGGCTTGACGGGCCAGTTCCATGTTTTTCTGCATTTCTTCGACAAGAGCTGGATGGTCAATTTGTCCCGGAATGCCGAGGGACGCTGAGAGATCGTAGGGGCCGATAAACAGCACATCAATTCCCTCGACTGTGAGAATTTCGGCCAAATTATCGATTCCTTCCTTCCCCTCCACTTGAAGGATGACAGCCGTCTCTTGGTTGGCATTGGCAAAATAGGTAAATTTATCGGTAGCAGAATACTTGGCTGCTCTCACGTTAGGATTGCTGCCACGTGCACCTTGAGGAGAAAATTTAGCAGCTTTCACAGCCGCTAAGGCTTCCGCCTTAGTACCAATCTGCGGAACTTGTACACCTTCGGCGCCAATATCTAAGGCTTTGGCAATGAGCTCAGGCTGATTACCATAGACTCTAACTACTGGACTGACTCCTGCCAGTTTAGCGGCACGCACCATATCCACTGCCCTGTCTGATGAAAGTTCTCCGTGTTCGGTATCGATAATGGCAAAGTCAAATCCCGCTAAACCCGCAATCTCGAGTACTGCTGGATGACAGAGATTCACGAAAGGTCCGAAAAGCTTTTCTCCATTCTTTAACCGATCTCTTAAAAGAGCCATGAGATACAACCCCCTCCCTTATTTGATTTATACGTAATTACATAACCTACTGATGGCAGTATCACTATATCCTAATGCTTCGGCTTTGACAATCTTGCCATTGGCAACAGCGATGACTTCTTGTAGAAGTTCTGCGCCCATTTCTTCTACGGTTTTTTCGCTCCGAATTACAGGACTGGCATCAAAATCCATATTTTCTTTCATTGATTCATAAGTTGATTGATTGCCGGTCATTTTGAATACTGGCATAATGGCATTGCCTGTTGGCGTGCCTCTTCCTGTCGTAAATACCATAACTTGCGCTCCGCCAGCGGCAATGCCTGTGACCGAAGCAATATCATAACCAGGAGTATCCATAATCACTAGGCCTTTTTTAGTGGGGCATACGGCATAATCAAAAACCTCGACAATAGGCCTGTGGCCACCTTTATGAATGCACCCTAGTGACTTCTCTTCTAAGGTGGTGATACCACCGGCTTTATTGCCTGGTGTTGGATTACCATTGCGCAAACTTTGCCCTACATTGGTCAAGTGGTCTTCGTAGCGCTCAATAATATGGTAAATTTGCTGGGCAATCTCTGGCGTGGCAGCTTGTTTTGCTAAAATATGTTCGGCCCCGATGAACTCCGTTGTTTCACACAGAATGGAGGTCGAGCCTAAATCAACGAGACGATCACTCAGATTACCAACAACGGGATTGGCTGCCAGTCCAGACGTCGGATCAGATCCGCCGCAGTTGGTGCCTACGATAAGCTCCGAAATGGGAAATTCTTCTCGTTTTACCCTGGAGGCATCCTCGATCATTTGCAAGGCATATTCCACGGCTTTTTTGATTGTAGATGTGGTGCCACCTTCTTCTTGAATGACCAGTTTTTTGAGAGGTTTATTGGTTTTTGAACGGATTAACGCTTCCATATCATTGGGTTGAGCGTTTTCACAACCTAGGCCAATCAGAACGGTGCCATATACATTGGGATTGGCTGCCAGCCCTGCTAACACTTGTTTTGTAATTTCTAAATCGTCTTCAACCTGAGCACAGCCATTTTGGTTAATAATATTGATGGTTCCCTGGACTTGCATGGTGACCATTCTACACGTTTCACTGGAGCAGGCACAAGTCGGCAAGATGAGTACGTGGTTACGAATACCTACTTTCCCATCAGGTCTTCTATATCCTAAAAAATTCATTGCTTCTATCTCCTTCCTATTTTGCAATCGTTTCCCGTATACTGACAAGATTATGGGAGTGGACATGTTGTCCCGCTGTAATCGAAACCAGGGTACGTCCAATGCTTTCGCCGTATTTGTATACTTCTTGCCCTGCTGCCATATCGAACATGGCAATCTTATGATAAATAGGAATATCTTCTGTGGCAATAATCTTCCGGACCTCCCCGTTTACCTTGACGAGGGCTAGACATCCTGCTGGCAAAGCTTCGATAACAACAGCTACACTGTCCATATTTTTAATAATAATCGTGTTGATTTTTTCTGTCATTAGATATGTTCACCTCCACAATATTTATTGGATAACACTATTCATATAATGCAAGTAGTGTGCCAATAAATTAAGAATATTTATAGAATTTAAAATACTTACGATAATTATTCTATTAAATAAATGCAATAAAGGCCTGGCTTATGCTAAGTCTTCCTTGTATTTACGCAAAAGCAGAAAGTATTAATTTTTCTGTTTTAAAAAAAAAGCAAATACCTAGCACACGGATCAATAATTTCAAAAATGAAATTATTCTATTTCATTTTTGAAATTCAGCTTCCGCCACAAGGTTGTTTTACTGATACCATAATCACGACATAACCGATCCTTATCCCCATGGTATCGCTCCAGCATTTTAAGGATAATCTCTGATTCCATGTTTCTTAAATCCTTGCTAACATGAATAGTTATCTCCTCACCAAGACCATTCTCCCCCAACTTAAGAGTAAGCATTTCTTGGATAAATTCCTCCCGCAGTTCGCCTTTTTCACTACAGATGACCAGTCTGTTGATAAAATTGTGCAGTTCTCGGGCATTGCCATACCATTCATATGCTAGTAGCCCCTGAAAGATATTATCGTTGTGCCAATACAGATTACGATTCTCTTTGATACATTCTTCCTTCAAGAAGGATATAGCCATGGGCACAATGTCCGCTTGCCGTTCCCTCAAGGGGGGAAGTTTAATGTCCAATACCGTTAAGCGATAATATAAATCTTCGCGAAAACGGCGGTTTTCGACTTCATCTTTTAAGTTGCGATTTGTAGCGCTCAGAATACGAACATTTACGGGAATGACTCTGTGCCCACCGACTCTTCTGATTTCTTTCTCTTGCAATACACGCAATAACTTGGCCTGAAAACTCGACGATATCTCACCAATTTCATCTAAAAAAACAGTTCCACCATGAGCCACTTCAAACAAACCTATTTTCCCGCCTTTACTCGCCCCAGTAAAAGCTCCCTCTTCATAGCCAAAAAGTTCACTCTCCAGCAAGCTTTCATTTAAAGAGGCACAGTTGACTGAGACAAAGGGTCCTCCCGCTCGTTTACTGCCATTATGAATACTCTGAGCAAAAACTTCTTTACCTGTGCCTGTTTCGCCGTAGATTAATACCGTTCCATCTGAATTAGCATATTGCCGTGCTAGCTTTATTATCTGTTGAATTTGCGGACTGTTATTTTCAACTTTTGCAAATGTGTACTTAGCAACCAGGCCTTTTTCATTGAGTTTCGTACGGATATTTAATTCAAGTTGTTGAATCTGACTCACTTCTTCGAAGATGGCTACTGCACCATGGACTTCTTCATCAATTAAAATTGGAATGCGATTGCTAATGATTGTTTTATTATTAATGTCCAGCAGGATATTTTTTTCTTTTTTTCTCCATTTAAGGGTTTCTGTCAACTTACTTTCAGGTATACATTCACCAAGTGGTCGACCTAATACATGGGTTTTAGAATAACCAAATATTTTCTCTGCCGCAGTGTTATATAAAGTAACTTGTCCCTGTTTATCAATGGTTAACACTGCCTCGGCAATCATATCAAGAATGGCTTCCATTTGTTTGACGCGAGCTTTCTCCCTTTTGCTCGCATCTAATACTTGCTGAGCTTCCTGAAGACCAAAAAGCAATGACTCATATCCCGACTCGAGTAGCTGACCGCATATTCCATTATTCGTCGCATGGCGAGTTGCAGTGACATCGCCGATAATTGCTTCAAAACCTTCCAACATTAACGCTTGCACTTTAGCAGGGATTTCCTCTACATCTTTAACCGGTTCAAAAGACAGGGAAACATCCATAATTTTACTAAAATGTTCGTTTTTTACGATAATATTCTTGGTGGTAATAAATGCAATTTTTTTAAAGCCATGTTGATTGATAAGACTAATGGCATTTAAAATATCAAAAGAAGTTACTGGTATATCAACGACGGGAATATCTAACCTTTCCCTTAAATATTGGGCCGTCCCGCCTCGCGACAAAACAACCTTTACCCCTTGCCCAATGAGAGATTGGATCTCATCCCAGTTTTCAGCAAGATTACCAACAACGGTATCAAAAGATATGTCAATTTGGCTTTTTCTCTGTTCAGCTAATTCTCTCAAACTCGGGTAAGGGGCAACCAATAGAATCTCTGCCGACATAAAAATACCTCCTACAGTAAAAAAAAAATGAACATAACCCAAGAGCGTTTGTCGCCTTAGTTTGTTCATATATATAACTATTGTTTATCGTTTCTAATATACTCTTTTCCCTTTAATTTAGTCAATGAAAATATTGAAAAAGGCCAAATATTACATTTTGTAACATTTGGCTCGACCAATTTATTGCTATATATTTTCACTGAATGGCCAGTTGCTGCTAATACACGGAAGGGCAGGCAATTATTCTAAAGACTTTAGCCACACTGCAATCTTAGTGGCAAGTTCCCCATGCCGACCAACAAATACATGATCAGCCCCCTCCACAATCTGCAATTCCTTTATACAACTGCACTCTTGATAAAGCTGTTGAGATCCCTGCATTGGTACAGCTACATCAGCGGTACCATGTATAATCAACAACGGCTCGACGCTAGAACTCGCCACCCCAATGGTCGAATATTTTTTTTGTAATAGCTCTCTAACAAACTCCGGTTCCAACGAAAAACCTTTGTTATAAAAATTGGTGATTGTTTGTCCATTGACTGCTTGTTCCCATAATTCATCACCCAAAATAATGTTCCGGAAGTTTTCCGCAGCATAAACAACTGGTGCTAAGGCAATACGCCCAGCCAACGTTCCAGAATGCCCCTTAAACATCAGTGTTATCAAACCGCCTAGGCTATGACCTAACAAATAGAGAGGGGCATTTTTCCATTCCGCCTTGTTCTTTACCCAAGAAACAACGTTTACAAGATCTTCTTGCCAGCCGGAGATGGTAGTATCCAAAGCAAATACCCCTTCACTTTCTCCAGATCCGGCAAAATCAAACCGAATTACACTCATCCCTCGTGACTCTAAATCTTGGGCCATGTTGCGCATTAACTGATTAGCCCCCACCTTATCACCTGTAAAGCCATGGCAAAAGATTACTACTGGAGCGTCCTGCATCATTTTTTCATTAGTATGAACCATCGCCGACAATCGTTTTCCCCGACTATTAATCCACTGATGTTCCTTCAAAGTAACCACTACCTTCCCCATTTTTTTTGTTAAACCCCTGACTATTGTCGCCTTTTCAACCTTATTATACACAAATGTATCATTGAAGTATCGATCAGGACTTACCTTCCGCTATTCCCATTAGTTTTTGACCAATTACTCTTAACCCTTCGAGCATTTGAGCTATTTCTTGTGTCGCTTGGGCTTGTTCTTTGGTTATGGTATTGCTTTGCTCAACATTTGTTAGCACTTGGCCAACGGAATTACGAAAATTCTTTAACATATTATTGATATTACCGACTGAGCGATTGCTTTCATCGGCCAATTTGCGCACCTCATCGGCCACAACAGAGAAACCCCTTCCATATTCTCCCGCCCGCGCCGCTTCAATGGCAGCATTTAATCCTAATAAATTGGTTTGTTGGGCTACACGTCGAATAATGTCGAGGATTTCTGTGGTACTATTAACTTCACGGCTAGCCACCTGGGCAATATTAGCAGTTTTCTCACTTGTTGCGACAAGTTCCTGGGACGCGGCAGTCAACTGTTCAATGGCAGCAGCAGCCTGTTCCAGCGCAGTATAAATCTCAGTAACATATTGTTGTATCAACGCGGCCTTTTCTTTATCGCGGGCACGTTCAGACTCTTGAGCCCGTGCAATTTTCAAAGCCTCATTTACGGCCCTTCTGATGGATGCTAAACCTGAATCAAGAAATTCAGCTACTAGACCGCAGCTCTTAGCAATATCCAGTCCCGCTTTATCGCAGATGATGCCTTCCACTCCCACTCGGGAAAGTTGCTCCATATTTTTTTTAGCTTCGTTATTATCCCGGCAGGGGCGTATGAAAATGTCCAGGTTCGAGATTTTAAGA
>Ga0209123_1003383_pt1 | contig 12003 bp, 9 predicted proteins | sample BarGraIncu00431A_FD_184500 | JGI IMG/M metagenome (GOLD analysis project Ga0209123, IMG submission 184500) | Arctic peat soil microbial communities from Barrow, Alaska, USA - Barrow Graham LP Incubations 004-31A (SPAdes) (version 2) | ecosystem: Environmental > Terrestrial > Soil > Wetlands >...
TGCAGTCAATGACGATTTTTCCCAAGACTGCCTTTCTTCCCTCTTTGCTTTCAAAGACAACACCCTTTACTTCGTCACCTTCAACTAAAGCTTTGCATCCCCAGCTATGCAGATAGACATCCACACCGGCTTCTTCAACCATTTCATTAAGCACAATCTTCAAAATTTCCGGGTCTGCATAAGCGCCATAGCAAATTTTATCTGCCCAGACGAAGGAGAAATACTTGCGCCATGCATTCATTAGTTCAGGATCACTGCTACCAACGTCTTCTTTGCTTGTATTAACAACGCCGCCAGGCTTTTTGGCGAGTCTTTCCAGTAATTCAACATTCATTCCCGCTTGTTCAATTTGTGTACCCGTACTTAGATGAGGAATTAATACAACGATACCGCCGGTTGCCATACCACCCAGGTGACCATACCGCTCCAGTAACACAACTTTTTTTGCTCCGTTTCTTTTAGCGGTGACTGCCGCAGCTATCCCTGAAGGTCCTCCACCCACCACTACGATGTCTGCTTCTTCCATTACTTGTATACTTTGTGCGGGTTCCAAAATCGTTTTTTCCATAATCAAATCCCCTTTCTTAATAAAATAGTATTTATAACGTTAGCATACCTGGGTATGTTAACGTTATAAGACGATTCTGCTTGTTCGTTGCTAATTACTCTCTGGTTTTAAGATACAATCGCGATTTTCTCCAGTTCGGTAGCAGTTGACGTTAACTGTTGCATGGCAGCTGTTATTTGTTCGGTTGCTGTTGCCTGTCGCTCGCCAAGTTCAGCAGTACTAATTATTGTCTTAACCACTGCTTGTGTTTCATTCTGAATTATTTGCATGATCATTTTAATACCCTTGACTGACTCGGAACTGTTTACCGCCATTTTGCGAATTTCGTCAGCCACCACGGCAAATCCTCGCCCTTGCTCGCCTGCCCTAGCGGCTTCGATAGCCGCATTCAAACCCAGGAGATTTGAATTACTGGCAACCTCACTGACAAATCTTAATATATCATCTGTCTTGTGGATTTCTGTAAGTACGGTCTCGCCACCGATTTTTATTTTACTGAGGTCTGTAGCTAGAAAGCTGGCCGTTGTTGCCAGTTCCTCAGCAGTAGCGCAAATTTGCTGGGCTGCGGCAACAATTGATTGGGCTGCACCATGAAGTGTATCCTGAATTTCCATCGACGTTCCCACACTTACTGCTCCTGAGAGTTGCCCATCTTCTTCGAATATCGGGTCAGCTACCACCTTAAGCTTCATACCAAAAAAGCGTGCCGGTAAAATCTTTGATATGCTCTTCTTAGTGGCGAGACAATCCAAGACCACTCCCCCGGTAAGAACAGTACCTATTTTCAAACCGGAGTCAAATGTTTTGGCAGGAATGGATTGAAGGATTTTTGCTTCGGTATCAGTGACGACTATATTGCAATCATAGATGTTCAGTTTGGCGTAAGCCTCTGCAGCGGCGACCATAGCTTCTAATTTTTTAATAACGTTCATCCCCCAGCTTTAATAGTTAGGTTAGTGGCCACGTTTGGGCATTTTATCAGGCATCGGCAGTTCCTTAATAGTCATTGCACATACCACTGATATACATACAAGGGCTGCCGCTGTGACGAAGACTTCTTGGAGACCTTGGTGCATACCGGCCCTAACAATTTCGACGGCCTGCTGAAAGAGCTGATGTCCCTGCGGTCCAAGAGCGTTAAATGAAGTTTCTAAATCCTTCATCGCAGTCGCGTTAACCAGAATTCTCGGATTATGGAGAGCCGCATTCTGCGCAGTGGTCATGGATGCCGCCAGGGCCGGAGTAATGTTGGCATTAAGCGTCGAGGTAAAGCCGTTGTTCATCACTGAACCGAGCAGAGATGGAGCGAGTGCTAGCCCTAGTGCAGCAAAGTAATACAATGTCCCGGCCGCCTGCCCTGATTCCTCGGGTTTAAGGCCATTAAGGGCCGCAATAGGGTTAACCGCTGGCATAAAACCCCCAAAGAGCCATTGGATACATAGGAGTGCCGATAGGAGAACCAAATTAATGCCCGGTTCGATACGACTGATTATCAACAATGCGATGACGCTAGACGCAGGACCCAGAATGAGGAGCCACTTATAGCGTTTCGTTTTGCTCATCAGCCAGCCACCAAGTAAACCAGATATCATCGGCACAGCTGCCGCCGGACCAATCACAGCGCCACTTGCAGTAGCACTAAGTCCTAAGACAGCCTGGACGAACAATGGAACATAGATAATCGTGGCCATTAAGCCAAATGCCATGAAGGTTGCGACCAATGCCGCGGTCATAAACGGTCTATTTTTAAGTAGGCTCGGCGAAATAAGTGCATGAGGTGTCCGGCATTCATGTTTGTAAAATATTACGAACATGACAAACGCGAAGGTGATCAATCCCAGATTGCCAGGGGTTCCCCATTTGTACAGCGAACCCGCCCACGAGAAAGCCAGTAGTAAGGGAATCGACGCTATTGCGAGTAGCAGGGATCCAATGTAATCCATTTTAGGCTTAGCGTTATTCCGAATATTGGGAACTACAAAATACACCAAAGTCAACGCTAATAGCGCCAACGGTACCGGCATAATAAAACTCCACCGCCAACCGAACGTGTCGGTAATCCAACCAGCCAAAACTGGCACGACAGTACTGGCTATAGCCGTCATCACCATCGTAAATCCGCTGTATTTGCCCCTATTCGCTGGTGCGAACAGGTCTGCAATAAGCGCAAAGGTCACAGCCTGTATGCCACCGGTGCCAATGCCGACAATCCCTCTGGCGGCGATAAGAGCAGTAAAAGATGGACTGATAGCACATATAACGAGGCCAACTGAAATGATTCCCAGCATGATTATAAATATATTTCTGCGACCATAGGAATCGGATAACTTGCCCCAAACAGGAGCCATGCACGTTGCCACAAGCATATTAATGGTGAAAGCCCAAGAATACAGATGCATACCATTAAGTTGCCCGGCAACACTCGGCATGATATTCGTGACTAAGGCTCGGTCAACATAGTAAATCGAATAACTAAGCATAACACACACAAAAGCAAACAGCGCCTTGTTACGACTCAAATCTTCCCATGGAGTTTGTTTAATAACTATGGTTTGCTGAGAGGAATTTACTGTATTACTTTCCATTTACTTTTTTCCCCTTCCGGTGAATGCCGGCGACATGATTTCAACTGAAATTCTATATGCATGAAAGATGTTTTATTTGTACAAATGATATCTAACCAAGGTTAGATATCATTTGTACAAAAGAATTATAGGTAAGGGTCACGTCATACCTTTATGCATTTTCCGAACCACAATGAACCAGTGGATAAACCCTTAGATCAACAGACTAGAAGATTAATTTCTTCATTCTCTAGACAGTAGGATTTAATAGAAATATTCAAACTTCATCAAATAACACTGATCAAGACGCTTAGCAACCAAGGTGGTCGCAGCCCTATTTTTGATATCAATGAGTTGGTAGTCAAAAGATATTAGGAAGTTTTTAGCTAAAACCTTTTGATAAGCCAGGTACCAAGCATTCACATTATCAGAGCCCTTGGAATAAATATTGTAGTTGCCCCAGCCGCTATTCGATGCCGCACCAGGCCCACTATTAGTATAAGAAATAGAGGTCATCATACTGTAACCACCGACGCCAGCAGGCAATGTACCGGGATCGATGCTATGATAGGAAACCATCCATGCATCAGTACCAGGCTTCTTTACATCAACTAAGTTTGAGATAGGATAAAGGAATGGCATGGGAACACCATTACTGAGTTGTAGGAACCAGCCCTTAGGGCTTTTCGTAGGCATACCAATGGCTTTGTCAAGATGAACACTCATATATTCGCCTAGTAAATTCAATTTCCCAAATTTTTTGAGAACAGACAAATCATAACCCTTTGATGAATCGAATGAACCTAATGCAATATTCATATCAGCTTGAGTGGTCGGGATATCGGAATAAAATACCGAAGTTTTCACTGACAAGGAAGGATCTGGTTTGAATCCTAGTTCCATTGAATACATGGTATTAGGAACAGACATCACCCCAGCGGTAGCTGCTTTGATATTGCCGACATAACCTTTAACATCAACGACACCAATTTTTTTCTTCATTACAACAGCGTCAGCATTCGTTGGTTTGCCGTACAGAGCGGCGCCAAAAGCATCCAAGGCATAGCGGCCCAGCCGGAGGGAATCAAGGCCAATGAAGTCTTTCATTGTAACATTCATGACGTCCATATTCATAGTCTCGGTATTACCAAATTTGACAGGGGAAGTCTCTATCTGAGCGTTCCAAGTAATCTTATCATTAATATCCCCTCGGAATATTAATCGCTCACGCATATCAAACTTATCGGCTCCCTGTAGCCGCTTATAACCAGGCTGCCCTGGTATGTCACCATAGTATCGAATCCGAGTTTCACCATTAAACCAATTGTTGGTTTTTTTCTCAACTGTACTCGTTCTTTTCTCCAACTTCGTAACGCGAACGTTTAAACTTTCCAGTTCATCCGCGTATTCTTTGGTCAGTTTTTCAATGAGCTTTTTTTGCTCGGCATCCGCCTTATCCGTTTTCGAAATGATTCGCGCTACGAGTATCGCCATTTCGTACCGGGAAATAACCTTGTCACCGCTAAACGTGCCATCGTTATAGCCTTCGATCAGACCCGCTTTCGACAACGAAGTTACCGCGCCATAAGCCCAGTGTTTCGCAGGAACATCAGAGAATGGATCGGCCGCAAACGCGGTACCAAAAATACCCATAATAAACATGGTTACCAATAGAATAATGTGCGTCTTTTTTCTCATTTTTCCCCATCCTTCATTTCTGATTGAATTCTTTAGATCATTGCTTGGAATCTAGTATTTTTCGTCAGGATCCGGATGCTACCATACTATTTCTACCTAATCAAACCTCCTCTTCTGCAGCTAGTCCATTAAGTACATAACATAAATAGAAAAGAGCTTCCCAAGATGATATGTTCCGCAATGTATTCGCAGAAAATTTCGCTAATATATTACGTTATGTGTATTTTAACATACCTAGGTATGTCGGTCAATCTATTTTTTATACCTAGGTATGTTGGGTCAATGTATTTTTTAGAACTATCAGTTTTTTTATAGCTAAATAGTGTTTATACAAACAGGAAAAAACTTGCCTTTCTGATTTTTTTTGGTAGAATGGGGTATTAGTACTATTATTTAAGGAGGTGATTACATGAAACCTCGACTGATACAATCCATTGAGACAGAGCAAAAAATCTTCGAGACGGCTTTATTGCTATTTGATCAGAAAGGATATGATAATGTATCAATAAATGAAATCTGCCAACAACTAGGACTTACCAAAGGTGCTTTCTACTATTATTTCAATTCTAAATCAGCAATTTTAATCATGAAATATCGATTTAATGAAGAATCTTTAAAGAAATACTATGAATCAATAGCTTCTGATAAACCTATGCAAAAACTAAAAAAAGTAATTGGAAGATTCATTACTTATCCCAAAAAAACTTCTCTTGAAGAAATCAAAAGCGCGTTTAAAATCCAGATTGATTCTCACTATCAATATTTTGTTGGTGGTGATAGTTATGTTCAGAAAACCATTTTGATGGAGATCATTCAAGAAGGACAAACAACAGGCGATATTAGAGATGATATGCCCGTTGAACTTATGGCTGATATTATTATCAGATATAAGTTTGGCTTATATATCGAATGGTGTATCAAAGATGGTCACATGGACATTGATGCACAAGGACGAAGGGATTTTGACGCATTAATAAGCTTTTTTACCCAACCGCCCCTTGTTAACCAGATCCCCCCAACGAATAACTAGCAATCATATAAAAAGTCCGGTCATTCAATATTGAGTGATCGGACTTTTTATATTACTTTGTATTGGCGGTCATGCCAACATTAAATGCATTGATGTTCATCTCTACAAATTTTGGTTTTACGTTATCGGCTATTACTTTTTCCCAAGCAATATCTGTTAGCCCCATCGCCTTAACCATTGCACCAAACAATACAATATTCATTGCTTTCACATTGCCCAAGCCTTCTGCTATTTCACTAGCATTTAAAACAGTGGTATCGACATTTTCTTGTAAAATTCCCAATACACCTTCAGGATACTCGGCTTTGCCCATTAGAATAGGAGCAGACGCAATTTTAAAATCATTAACAATAACTTTCCCTGTAGGCTTTAAATACTCCAACCATCGCAAGGCTTCCATTTTTTCAAAAGCAACTAAGATATCAGCTTCCCCTTTATCAATAATTGGCGAAAAGACTTTTGCACCATAACGAACTTGCGTCGTAACACTTCCGCCTCTTTGTGCCATACCATGAACTTCAGACATTTTTACATCGTAACCAGCCTCAACTAACCCTGTTGATAAAATTTTACTTGCTAAGATTGTTCCTTGTCCACCCACACCAACTAATAATATATTTTTCACTTCTGACATATTACTCACCCACCTTGCTTATTGCTTTTACAGGACATACTTGCAGGCAAACTTCACAACCAACGCATTGTCCTACATCAATTTTTACTGTTTTAGTTTCTTTATTGAAGCATAGAGCTGGACAGCCTGTTTTTATACAAACCCTACAACCGATACATTTTTCTTCATCCACTATACAAGATCCCATGTAATCGCCAAACTCTTTTTTATCTTTTGCGGATTGTTTCTTAAGAACACATGGCCATCTGGTAATGATGACTGAAGGCTCATCTAAGGCGATAGCCCAATCTAACGCTTCTTTGACGGCCTTCAAATTTAACGGATTAATTACTTTTATATGATCAATACCAATGGATTTAACAACTTCCGGAATATCGATAATCTTTGTTGGCATTCCCTGCAACGTGAATCCAGTCCCCGGGTTCTCTTGATGGCCAGTCATTCCTGTAATCCTATTATCCAAAATACACGTAATAATATTACTTTTATTATATGCTACATTTAACAGACTATTGATGCCCGTATGAAAAAACGTTGAGTCACCCATCGTAGCGATAACTCGCATATTTTCATTAAATTTATTAAATATTTTCTGCGCGCCATGACCGATACTTGAAGAAGCACCCATACAAATCGTACTATCTATCGAATTTAATGGATCCGCTCCAGCTAACCCATAACAGCCAATATCACCAGAGATCATGACATTTTTAACCTTTGCTACTTCATAGAAAAAGCCACGATGAGGACAGCCTGCACACAGAATGGGTGGTCTGCTAGGAACTAGGGAACTATCACATTCAATTAGAGTATTTTCTACGCCAAGTAAAACTTTTCTAATAATTTCTGGATTTAATTCTCCGCAATTAGGAATTTTTTCTTTCCCGATACATGCAATTCCAGCGGCTTTGATTTGTTCTTCCATGAAAGGCTCTAGTTCTTCAATTACATACAGTGTTTCTACTTCTTGTGCAAATGCTCTGATTTTTTCCATGGGAAGAGGATATGAAAAACCAATTTTAAGATAAGATGCTGTTGTGCCAAATACTTCTTGGGCATATTGATACGCAGCACCCGCTGAAATAATACCGATTTTTTTATCATTCCATTGAATAAAATTCAAAGGCGTTTCATTCGAGAAGGCTTCTAATGCTTTGAGCCTTCCTTCTAAGATGACATGCAAATTTCGGGAAATAGCAGGAACCAAGTAATATTTTTGCAAATTTTTAACATATGGTTTCTTAGCAGCTTGCTGACGTTCACCAAATTCAACTATGCTTTTACTGTGGCATATTCTAGTGGTCATTCTGAATAATACAGGAGTGCCATATTTTTCACTAATTTCCATTGCCGCAACAATCATATCCTTTGATTCTTGACTATCACTGGGTTCTAACATAGCAATTTTAGCGAATTTCGCATAATAGCGATTGTCTTGTTCATTTTGTGATGAATGCAGTCCAGGGTCATCAGCAGATATTAAGACCATGCCACCATTAACTCCTGAATAGGCAAAAGACAATAATGGATCAGCAGCAACATTAACGCCAACCATCTTCATCGCTGCTAAGGATCTTGCCCCTGCTATCGATGCGCCAATGGCAGCCTCCATAGCAACCTTTTCATTAGGAGCCCACTCGGCAATGATGTCTTTATGTTCAGCAAGATTCTCGAGAATTTCGGTACTAGGCGTACCAGGATAAGCGGATGCGTATGCGATACTTGCTTCATAGGCACCTCGGGTTACGGCTTCATTACCTGTTAATAAATGTTTCATACATGATCCTCCTATATTTCTTTGTTTTTTAAAGCCCCGCCTGCCAATAAACAAGCCAGTGCAATTGAATGTAATTTTGCTTCGGAAGAATCAGCCCTTGACACCATCACAATAGGGTGAGTGGCTCCCAGAATGACACCAGAATTTTTAAATTTAGCATAAAAAATTAAGGCCTTGGAGACAATATTGGCGGCTTCAATGGTCGGAAAAATAAACAAGTCAACATCACCAGTTATTTTGCTGGTAAGCCCTTTATGTTTAGCAGCTTCAGGATTTAAAGCCACATCCATGGAGATGGGTCCCTCAATAATGCTCTCTGGGCAAAATTCTCCTGCAACATGTTTATCTACCAACACCTTTGCATCCATGGTCGCTGGCATTTTAGGGTTGACTAATTCATTTGCTGCCAAAATAGCCACCTTCGGTTGCTTGATTCCAAGGGTATGTAGTGCCATGATACAACTTGTTATGATATCTTCTTTAGCCTCAAGGTTAGGTAAAATATTCATTCCACCATCACTGTGATATTGAAGCTTTTTCCCATTAGGATCTTCAAAAGCAGCAAAATGACAAAGAGTGCGGCCAGTGCGTAACCCAACTTCACTATCAAGTACAGATTTGAGGAAAATGCCACTGTTTACTAGACCTTTCATGAGCACTTGAGCTTCTCCTTTGCTCACCAATGAAGTTGCGGTCAGTGCTGCCAGCTTAAGATCTGGTTCATGTACAATTGGCGTATCAGCGGGTAAACCAACCTCTGCAAGCAATGGCCTAATAATCTCAGCGTCACCTACAAGAATTGCTTTGGCTAAACCCATGCTCATTGCATCTTTAATTGCTTCCAGCACTTCTTTGTCCTGTGCTGCTGCAACACTAATTACTACTTGCCCAAACTCTTTGGCTTTTGTTATAATTTCTTCATAATTATGCAACAAAAAAAATACCCCCTTATGTTGTTAGTAGGACTGTGCCTCTTCTTCGCCCTGTAACACGCGAATAGCCCCCTCAGCTAATGATTCCAGTTCTTCCTCACCAGGAACAACAACTACTGGCGCAATAAATTTTACTCGGCGTGTGATATCGGCAACAATGCGCTGCGAGTAGGAAATTCCGCCAGTAAGGATAATTCTGTCCACTTCGCCAGCCAACACAACCGACATGGCACCAATTTCCTTGGCTACCTGATAAGCCATGGCATTTAACACTGCATCAGCGTCTTTATCACCGCTTGCGGCTTGCCTCTCTACATCTCTTGTATCTTTAGTACCAAGATAAGCGTACATGCCACCGGAGCCCAGAATTTTTGTAAGCATCTCTTTTTCAGTGTACTTACCGGAATAACATAGTTTAGCCAGCGCTTTCGCAGGCAATCCGCCACAACGATCCGGTGAAAATGGTCCTTCTTCCTGCGCATTATTAACATCAATGATCCGCCCCTTCTTATGAGGGGAAACGGAAACACCTGTACCGAGATGAGCCACTACAACATTGATCTCATTATATTTTTTACCCATATCCTTAGCTACTTTGCGCGCAACAGCTTTACTATTGAGAGCGTGAGACATACTAATTCGTGGTAGGTCAGGCAATCCGGATAAACGGGCTTCTGGCTCCATCTCATCGACAGATACTGGATCGACAATAAAGGCTGGTATTCCAAGCTCCTTTGCCAAGTTATAAGCCATAACAGCTCCAAGATTAGAAGCGTGTTCGCCTCGTACTGCATTTTTTAGATCTTCGACCATTTGTTCACTCACTGCATAAGTTCCACCCTTAAGAGGTTTTAATAAACCTCCGCGCCCAACAACTGCCTTTAGGGAATCAAGTGGTATATTGGCTTCTTTTAAAGCATCAGTAATGAGTTTCAGTCGATAATGATATTGATCAAAAACCCGTTCAAAATCTTTTAACTCTGAACCTTGATGTTCCACCGTCTTTTTCAATAATACGGTAGTACCTGCAAAAACAGCATATTTAGTTGATGTTGCACCTGGGTTGACTGCCAAAATTGTATCCATATATTTCTCCTCTTAATTTGGAATATACACATTTCGCACATAGAGTACCATTCATCAGATCTTAATTCATACCTGTTTGTAACAAACCAGATATCCTTACCACCCTAACACTAATTATTGTTCTTGTAAATAAGATACCCTAGAGGTTCGTTTTGCAAAAGCCAAAATACCACCAAGGGCAACAGAAAGGAATGCAGCAAATAAAATCCGATATTCTGGGGGCAACAAAAACGTAATAGTATGGGCTGGTATCCAGAAAAAAGGTATGGTTTTCAACAATATAAATTCGATAAATCCTGTTAGATCTGCTACCCTTGCTACCTCATCTATTTTAATAAACCTTAACTTTTTGAAGTTCCCCTCTGCCAAGTCAAGATAAGTATCTGTAATCCGGTGAAAAAAGAATAAAAGGGGCGCAAAAAACACATTAATTGTGACACTAGTCCATAGGGCTGTGGTGAATGCTGCGCTACCATTCCGGGTTCCAAACAACAACCCTTCCTTAATTGCATTTTCCACACCAACAGAGTATATGGAAAAGGTAATAACCGAAATGACTCCTAGTAATCCCCACACGCAGGAACGGTAAATTTGTCCTCGAGGGCAAAGCCAGTATCCATTGACAATCCGCACTCCCAATAATTCACCCATTGTTGCCAATATAGCAAATTTAATAAACCCCATAACGTATGGATGTACTTTTGTAACAGTAATTACAAAATCATGTGTGACTGGGTAAAACAGAATTACTCCTATACTCCCTAAAATACCCATCCATGTAAAATCATTTCTTAGCATCTTCCTACCCCTTTATCATACTGCGGAACTTATCGTTCTTAGGTGTCAAATATACTATAAGTTCAGCCTTCTGAGTTTAACAATCCTCTTTAGGTGCAGAACTATGCTTACTGAAATAGATCAGAAATTAAGTGAAGTTTGGCAAATAACGTTGGTAACAAATCAGCCACCAACCTTATTTGCCTTACTTATATTATCAAACGCCTCAACCTGATCCTAGAGCTTGGACCCTATTTCTTCCATTGTGGGTATTTGATCATCACTGAATTTGCATTCCAAAACTTCGGTTTTTATATTAATATCTAAGACAGATAAACGCCTTGGTTTCTTAGAACCTTCTGAAGCTCTTTAACATCAATATTTCTTGGCTGTACATTGGATTTTAATGCAATCACCGCCGCCGCCCCGGCTGCTTCGCCTGTTGTGATGCAATGAGGAATGAGATTGGTCCAGTTGTTGGCCTCAACATCCGAAGAAAAACATCGGCCTGCAACCAACAGGTTATTTATTTTCACTGGAACCAACGCACGATAAGGTATATGCGTCGCTGATTTTGACACCGATAAATCAATGGCTGGTACTACCGAAATAACATCCTCATGTCTCTTAGTCTGTTTAATGTCATCATAAACAACTTTGTATTCACCTGTTAATCTTCTGCTACCCCGTGTACCAACTTGCGGTGCTGTATCATGAAGAAAAGAATTTTCATTGAAACCCGGTACTTCTTTTTTCAGGTAGTCAATGACATCAAGAACTGTCCTTCTAACCTCGAACTCGACCTTAGTCAAGTCTTTAATTTTGAGGCAATCTCTATTCGGAATCCAATTATTTACCCACATGACATCATTCCTAGGAGTAGGAAATGGTAATGTACGGAAACCAGCTATTTCGTGGAGTTTCTGGGCTTTTTTAC
>Ga0209123_1003384_pt1 | contig 12002 bp, 19 predicted proteins | sample BarGraIncu00431A_FD_184500 | JGI IMG/M metagenome (GOLD analysis project Ga0209123, IMG submission 184500) | Arctic peat soil microbial communities from Barrow, Alaska, USA - Barrow Graham LP Incubations 004-31A (SPAdes) (version 2) | ecosystem: Environmental > Terrestrial > Soil > Wetlands >...
AACACCTTGTATGAGTATTTGCGAGCCTTGCGCAAAGAAGGCGTTGTGCATATTTGCGCTTGGGAAAAAGACGCGACCGGTCGCGAGAGTTTGCGGGTGTTCAAGCTTGGTGCGGGTAGGGACCGACCACGCGCCAAGAAGTCAAAAGCACAAGTGGCAAGAGAGTGCCGCAAGCGCAAACAGGACGCCAAACTGTTCACTTTTATGGTGGAGATAAAAGTGGCTGATCCGACGCCAATGGGTCGAATCAGTGTTCAAAGCGGCTCACGCCGCGCTAGAGGTGATTTGGTCCTCGACAGGAATCACAAACAAGGCTGCAACCCGCATGAATGCTTGATTCTTGAAAGCTAGTTTCAAAAAGTACCATCAAAAATACCGTCAATAATTTTTGTGTCTCGCGTTGTTGCAGTTTTGACACGGTGTGATTGATGGTGACACGGTGCCGCAAATTACTCACGCCGATCATCACTGGATGCACAGGCAAAAAAACCCAGCATGTTAGTGCTGGGTGTAATCTCTTTCGAGCTGCGCTCAGGGAGGTGAATCGCAGGGGCTTGAGGCCCGGGTGAGCTGTAACACCAGCGTCAGCCAAAAGAAAACCCGCACATGGCGGGCTTGGTGGTCTGGCGTCGCAGTGGTAGTTCTTCCACTTTTCCATCGGCGGCAGTCCTGCTTACACAATCATGGCTGACCTTTCAGCGCCAGGCTCACGCGGTAGCTGGCATCGTCAGCAATTCCGGCCAGGCCGTTGATGGTGCTGACCTGACTGGACAAGTTGAATAACAGATTCGAGACGCTATCACCACTTTGGAATGAACCGGCTTCGGTGTCACTGGCGACCATGCTCCCAAGCCCCATCAGCACATCGGCCAGCACATTCGTTTCAAGGATGATTTGCTGCGCCGCCCCATGGGCAAACCATTCAAGTTCATGCGCGTGTAACTCTGGTGCCGACTTTTGCCACAGCAGCGACATTGCTCCAGCGGTGGAGAACACGGGCATCTTTGGAGCGGTGGCCCCGGTCTTTGTGGCGCTCATGCTGTAACCTCGCCCAAACTGACTTTGCGGACTTGGCGCCGGGCATCACTTCTGCGGCGCTCTGCCTGGTCGATGTAATTGCAGCCCACCTTTTCAGCCAAGGAGTTGATATGGTCCTCTGCCCCCATGGCCTTGTCCAAAATAAGCGTCAAGACGATGCCCATGCTTTCAGGGTCGGCATAGGCCGCTGGTGTTTCCAGTGATGCCAGTGCCAGTTTGGCAATGGCCGCTATCTCGCTGAATGCGCCTTGCGCCACGCTGTCCATTGCGGTGACTGTTCTGCGCAGTTGCTTGGTTGTCGGTGTGGCCATGGCTCAAGCCCTCCCGCTGGTGGTGGACTCGGTGCAAAGCTGCTTGAGGTGCCGCGCTGCGCTCATGATGCGTCCGGTGGCCTCGTTGATGCGACCGTGGGCAAGGTGCCATTGTGCGGTTGATATGGCGTTGTGGACGTGCTGGTGACGCGCGATAGCGTCGGTGGATTGCCCGGTGGTGGGCGTGGTGGTGTTGACCATGGTCATGGTTTCGGCTCCTTGTTGAGACTGAAAAACCATTCGCCGACTTGATAGATCAGCAGAATGGACGTGGGGTATATCAACACAAAACAAGTTGTGCGGCCATCCTTGCGGGTAGGCCCTCCCCACGTCCAAAACCATAAATTTTGGGCATGAAAAAACCTTGCTGACGGGAAGGTAAACCGCTTGTTTTGTGGTGTTGATAGCACCGAAACGAACTGTAGCACAGAGCGGGAATACAATATTTTTGGCAAGCCCTTCGTGGAGCGGCATTCCCCAGGCAATTGGAGCCTGGTTGACCCGAGCCACTTAGGGCTGCTTCGTTTCAGAGCTTCACTGTTTGAGCGTTGGATTGGCAACCGTCCACTACTTGCGAGCTATCAAGCTGCCACTCCGGGCCATTCGGTGAAATAGCTGTTTACGCCGTGACCAAAGAGTGGTGAAGAATGAAAACAGAGCGAGCTTTGAGCGAACAACAGGGGGATGTTGTGAAACTCCAGTGGGTTCACCTGTCGAAGTATGTTGCCGATTCCGGCGACACGGAGGGGGCGTCGAAAATCGCTTGCGCACTGGAAAACGCCCTCAAGCAGGACGATGTGGATGACTTGTTGGCATCCCTCGGCTTTTAGCGCTTTGGGCGGTTTCTTGCCTCTGCATCGAACTGAGCAATCATAAAGCGGTCTATCGTGAATACCCGATTAGCCTGCAGCTTAACTGGGGTGATCTCCAAGAGCTAGACGCATGTCTTCTCGTAGACGAGAAAGGGCGTCATTGACTTCGCTTTGAAATCGCTCGACTAGCTTCATCCAGTGTTCGATATTCGGATTCTGAGAACCGGGGCGAACTACAAGCGTGAACTGATTTGAAACTTGCACAAAGGCCTGATCCAGCCGCTCGACTGCCGCTGCGATGTTTCTTGGAAGAAAAACTTGATGCTGTGAGAATGCCGGTTTGAACGCTTTGTAGGCCGCTTCGACAGCGTTCAGTTGGTCACCTGAGTTTGTACCCGCGGGCTGAAAGATGTCGATGTATGTTTCAACGGCATCTCTGACAGGAATCAATTGAGCGTGAACAGCCGCAATGGCTTCGACACGCTTCTCATGAAGACGACCGAAGGTGAGATTCTGTTGGGAGGCTTGAACTTGCAGCTTCGACTTGAGCTGCTCTAACTCAACATCGGCATGACCTTTCAGCTGAGCTTTCAGAATTTCTAGCTCCTTGGAGTTCGAAGATTGAAGCTGTGCTTTATGGCTCTCCAACTTTGCGTCGTACTCCGACCTGATTGCAGCTCTCAGGCGCTCGGTGAGCAGATCTTTGAATAGGGCTGCTGCTATTCCTCCGAGGACAACGGTGACCGTTGCGGAAGTGAGGATCGTTTGCAACCAGTCTTGCACGGGAATTTCCTTTGGCGAGCAACAGGAGGGGCTTCTGCAGGCTAACGATTAGCGTTTATCCGCCGCGCTGCAATGCTCAAAGAAACCATAGACACCTCCCGCGGCAGATAAACTTTGTTGGACTGAACCGCCTGCTGAGGCAGTCGCGATAGGGGTTTGAAAGCTTCACCCCATTTGTTTGGTCAGATTATGCCCGGGCTCACGCTGCACCCGGCGTGCCAGCGTTGCGGCGAACACACTCCGGCGCCGCTGTCGCACCTGAACTCACCCGAATTGAAACTATTCGCCAGTCAAGCTAGTTGTGCCACCTTCACAAGAATAGTTAGAGCCAGCAGGGTGTCCTAGAAGTTGAGCTGCCACCCATGGACCTAGGTTGAGTGGAAGAACTACCACTCGTTCAAATGTTGAACAGGTGGTAGAACTACCACTGCGAGCCCTGCATCCAGGCATTGCCAGGACATGAACCGCCTGTTTCAGACTGTTTTTTAACGCCAAATTCTTGCTAACAATTTGCTGCGTTTTGCTGACTTCTTGCTGCGTTTTGCTTACTGCATCCCCTGGTTTAGGGCTGTGAACTTATCGCGAACTCTTGTGAACTCTTGCGGCCATCCCAAACGGCTCCACGTTTCCAAGGTCGTGTTTCAAAAGTCGTGTTTACCTGGAAACCCACTGGAAACCAACGCTGGAAACCTTTGGTTCCTTGGATACCTCGCTGGATACCGAAGCCTTGGATACCTTCTATTATGCGCACCTGCTTTGCTGGCAACCGCTTGTCAACTTTTGGCAACCGCACCAGCCTGAAACATCGTAAACCACACTAACCAGGACGCTAACCAAGCGTCACGAACCATCCTGGAATTACAAGTTTTCTTAAGTTTTCTTGTCGCGCCAGTTTGAGGTTTTATGAGGTTATTTGTTGCTGACTTTTTGCTGACTTTCGTTGACTTCTTGGTGCGTCTTGGTGCGTCTTGGTGCGTTCGAGTGCGTTCGAGTGCGTTCGTCGATGTAATCTCGCTCCCCAAAATTGGGGACACTGAAATCGGCCGAAAGAACTGTGTTGCTAACATCTTGCGCACAAGTGCTAACAATCTCGTTGGCCTCACGCTCAAGCCGTCATGCCGCCATCATCCAGGTGCAGGCTTGGCCGGGGCAATGCGAGACGCAGCCAGAACAGGGATATTGCCTTGTCCTCGGCGTCGTACTCGCGCTGGGTCTGGTGGTCGCCGCAGGAATCATCGGGCAGTGGTGAGTGTGGCGCAGCCCCAGGCGCGTGAAATGTGACCATGTTGTAGCAGCCGCCATCATTGGGCGCAAAGGAGCAGCAAGTCGAGCAGGTTCGGTTTTGTGTGGTCATGGTGCTGTCCTTCGTCAGTGGTGTCCTTTGGGGCTATCCGCGCCGCAAGCGATCCCAGAATGTGAGTGAAGTCAGTTCGTTTTGAAGTTCTGCATCCGTTACCAGCATGGCCAGGGCTTGTGCCTTCTCCATTGCAAAGGTCGTGGCCTGCCCGCGCCGCACTGCGCCCTTGATCTGTTTGCCGCCTTTGTAGCCCCGGCCTTTGGCCAGAGTCAGCAGCTTGTCGAATGACGACATGGCAAAGGTCGCGCCCGCCGGGGCTGGGTGCCGGTGGTAGCCCATCACGCCCAGGGCAAAGATGGTTTGAGCCTTGGGGCTTGTCGCCAGCGCCACCGGCCCGGTGCTGTGGATCAGTTCAATCTCGGTGATGGTCATGATGGATGCCCGCTGATCTTCGTTACGCTGGTGGGTTGCATGGCGGCATCCGAGTACGCCCGCCACAATGCCGCCCCGGTGCCGCAGCGCAACCCGTACTGCACGCCCCGCCCGGCGGCAATGCAGGTCTTGCAATTGAGGTGGTGCTCCAGGTAGGCGGCGTCCAGCTCGTGCCAGCCAACCACATCATCGGTAGCCTCTGGCGAAGGATCCGGCATGGCTGCTACCAGGTCATTCGCAGCCTGTTTACTGGCGTTTGCGACAGTGACAGTTGCGACACTTGCGACAGTTGAGCCTAATTCGGGGTGATGTGTCGCAACTGTCGCAGGTGTCGCAGTCGCAAACACGCCCAATCCACCTTTTTTGATGAGATTCGCCAGATTCATGATTAAGCTCCTACCAGCAATGCGGGGTTGATCTGCACCATCTTTTTGCGCCCGTCCCTTGTCAATCGCGCCCGGCCCAGCTCCTCCAGCTCTTTGATGGCTGATGCGAATGCCCCTGTGTCGCGCAACGACCCCGGGCCCATCCGCTGCACTTCTCGCGTCGGGACTGAATCGGTTTGCTCGCGCTTGCAATAACCCAGCAGCCAAGATTCAAGTCGAATCGGGTTTGCCAATTCCGCAGGCATGGCCAGCTCACCCAGAAAGCGTTTCGCCTCGGTCAGGTGCCAGGCCGCAATGCGCCCGCCCGACTCCATGGCAGCCGCGTCAATCGGGCCAATGCTGCCATTGAAGGCGTGGAACAGTGCAGCGAGCCGCGCCGCGTTGTCTGCCGTCTTGCTGGCAACATCACGCACTTCGTAAAGGTCGCGCCCGTTGGACAACTGCGCCTCGATGGCGTTGTGAAAACTCACCCAGTACGCTTTTGCCTCCGGCGCCAGCGAGAGCATGGCGGGTGACAAATGGCCATCATCATCAATCGGCACGGCCCGGTTCAATATCGATGTGAGCCGGTCATTGAAGGTTCCCAGGGCAGGCCAGTTTGCTGGCGCTTCGGTAAACGGGCGAAAGCCCTGCGTTGATTCGGGCCACGACAACAGAAACCGCGCCAGAAACCCCGTGCCTCGCGCCAGCCCCTTCGAGCTGTCAAAGAACGCCCTGATCGTGGGTTCTTGCACCTGTAGGGCCATGGTCAGCCGCGCCCCCCGGACGGTGAAACTCTCGGATGTGCGGCGAGATGTTTTCAGCTCTGCGCCATCCCAAAGCTGGTTCAACATGGCCATGTTGCGCATGGCCGAATCTTTCCCCATTGCACTACCGCCAAGCACGGTGCCCGCCTCGCTACTGAGCACGCCACCTGACGGCCAATGCGTTGCCAGATCAAACGCCAGGGCTTCCGGCGTGGCATCGCTGTAGATCAACCGGGGCACACGCGGCGGCATGGGCTCATCCCGGTCCAGTTGCTGCAGCTCATGCAGTTGGCCGGTGCCGGGCTTGCCATCTTTGGCGAGTATCTTGATCTTCTCCTTCAAACCGCTGCGCTTGGCCTCCCAGACCTCGCGTTCTGTTTTGTACGCCGTGATGAAAGGTTTGGCGTCCTCTTGCGCCTTCGCCTCGTAGTCGCGTATGGCCTTGGTAAAAAAGCCGTCACACGTCGATTTGCGCTCACCACTGTCAGCAATGGCCAGCAGAAACAAACCGGTGGGGCCGGACAACTTGTCAGCCCGTTCCACATCGGTGTGCGCCTGTATCGCCAGGGACAATGCGGCCAGCGCAGAGGTGACGATCAGCGGAATAGGTGCCTTGACGAACCCGGCCACCTCCAGCACGGCGCAGCGCACCGAATCGGGCAATGCGTCCAGCGGGTATTCCTGCGGGTCGATCTTGGCAAACAAGGGCTGCAACTCGGGCCATCCGTCGGGCGCGACTTCACGCTCCGCGGTGTCCACGTCAACCAGGTTGAGTTCATCGTCCCAGTCTGGAAAGCGCGGTGGGCTGGCGCTCTTGGGGGGCGCCACCGTGGTCGAAAGGATGCCCGCTTCACGATCAAGAATGGCGGTGAGGTGGTCGTAATCTCTCAATGCGTTCATGCGAATGCCTTATTCAAGTGGTTGATTCGGCGTGCAGCAACAAGCAGCCGGGCACGGTCGGTATCGGTCAAGGTCACGCCATTGGCCAAGTTTCCGGCGGCAATGGCCGTCAGGGTCGATTCAAAGGCCAGCACGCGCATGGCCTCGGTGGCTGGTAATGGTTTGGGCCGGTGCGGCTTGCTGGTCTTGCCGTCGTCCTGCCAGGCGCCAAGTGCTTTGGCGGCATCAATGAAGGTCAGCCCGTGCTCGGCCATGTGATGCGCCAGCACGTCGCCGCCCTTGGCTGCGCAGGCCATGCATACCCAGGCGCCCGTTGCGGTGTTGATCCGCATGGAATCACTGCCTCCGTGGAACTTGCATTCGGTGGTGCGCCACTTGCCGCGTCCCGCCAGCACCAACCCTTCGGACTCGAAGTATTCAACCGGCTCTGGCAAGCGGTCTTTGATGAACTCACCCATGTGGCACCGCCTTTGCGCCCATGGCGTACAGCCCGACACGGTGCCGATCACCCGACTCCGTGACGACTGTGCGCCAGTGTGTATCAATGGCTTCTCCAGCATTGCGCAGCTGCATCACCCGGGCGCGCGGGTCATAGCAGTCCAGGTATCGCATGGCCTCGAAGGTTGTGATGCTGAATTGCGCCAGAGCAGCCCGGATACGTGCGCACTGCGCGGTGCTGGTGGTGCCGGGATGTGCCCGGCGGATGGCTGTAAGTGCGTGCCTCTTTTGGCTTGGGGTGCGAAGTGGATGGAGCGGGATCATGCTGCACCTCCCAGCGCCAGCGCAGCATTCGTCAGCGGCTGCACCGCATTGCAGGCCAGTCGGTATGCGTCCCTGCTGTTCCTTGCTGACTTCATGGCAGCCGTCGCCAGCATTTGTCCCACGATCATCAGCGCCTGCTTTTGCACTGGGGCGGATGCACGCTGCCCGGCTTCAACACCGGCGATCTTGTTCACCAACTTGTTGAAGTTCATGTGATCAAATTTCTCACTGGCTGAGCCCGCCGCCAATTCTTTGATCAGGTCATGAGCAGCATGGTAGGTGGGCATGTACTCGGTCTGGCGCATGTCAGTTGCTCGTCGAGCGTTGCTGAAGGCTGCAATCAACTTGGATTTCAGCGCCACAACGGCCTCGCTGTTACGGCTCAGACTCAGTAGGAAATACGCCTGATTTTCGTTCAGTAGGGCGTAACGCTCTGTTTGGCCCGTCTTGCTACCCGTTGAAGCTGTTTTTTTAAAAAGCACCTTACCGAACGTTTCAAACCGGCACAGGTACTTTTCGATCAGCGCGATCACCGGACGGTGCTTGTTGCCCAGGCGCTTCGCCAGAGCCTGCGAGGTAACCCGTGCTCCGGTCGTAGTGGTGGTCAGCACAAGGTCTGTGCCGGTAGAATCAGTTGTCGAGACTGAATTGGTCGCCGGTGTGGTTTTTCCCCCGGCGGCTTTTTTATTGGTGTTGATGTTGGTGGTCATCGTGGCCACCACTTAAGCTGTTGCCTGTGCCGTCATCCAGGCACGTACTAAACCCACATTCCAAGCTGTCACGCGCTCAGATAGTTTGACCGGCTTGGGGAATGTGCCCGCCTTTACCTTGCGCCACAAAGTAGGTGCAGAAAATGGCAATGGTGCTGGCTCCTCTGGCCGCTTGGGGTCTTGCACGAGCTGCGATGCCCGAGCGAAGCCACTATTAGGCAGGGCGTCGAAAAACGATGCGTGAATGGATTCCTTGACCGCCGGAATGCCGGTAGCAATTGGAGTTTTTGCTGTGACTGGTTTTAATTTCTTCATGGCTTTCTCAAGTGACACAACACACAACTTGATCAGAGCTTTGCGTTATGCGGTTATTGATTCGCGAACATGAAGAATTGTGGTTTCGTGAAACCCAACGCGCAAACCTTAGCGGTGGGATCATCAAGACTCACAATGAATCACAAGCCTGCATTGAAGTCTGTGCTATCAATTTAATAGTCAGGCGAGTTAGCATCGAGAATTCCAGAAATCGCTCGCTTGACAAGATTTTTAAATCGTGTCAAGAACCATCACAGGAATGGATGCAAAGCAACTCGATACTGAGGGCCGTCGCATGAAACTCAATCTTGATGCACAGCGGGAATGCCGACGCCTGGATGCTGAGATTCCCGCTGCTGAGAAGGAAGAAAAACGGATCAAGCAGCCCGCCTTGGCCGATGTCCAAAACCGGTTACTTCAGATGCGGCGGAGTTTCCGGGAGCAGAGGTGTTGATCTTTTTGTCATCATCGTGACCGTTCAGGCCGCGCTGCAGCTCTTAATCCCGGCCACCACCGGTGACATTCGTATCCCCCATTTGGGTGATAGACGTTTGCCTCGGCAAACCTGAAAATGGGTCATTCGCATTGACCACATCTGGCGCTGGTTTGTGGTTGCACCGATGTGCCCAGCAATATGCAGTGGCAGACGATTGCAGAGAGCAAAGAGAAGGACAAGTGGGAGCGCAAGGGGTGCGGGAAGTTCGGCCAAATGGACCCAGGTGGCCGCCAAAAATTCTAGTAAAAACAAGGACTTATATATGAAATCAACACTCCAGGTGGCCGCCCAAAAACAGATTCCTCTTGATCTAGGAATTGAGGTTCAAAAAGACATTAACGGCGTAGAAATGGGCGTGTTGGAAAACGGGATGCCATTTTTGACCCAGCGGGGATTGTCAGAGGTCGCGGGTGTAAACCGCAGCGTCATTCAGGCGATTACGAAAGAGTGGGAAGAGCATTACGAGGACGATGTAATAGGCAAAGACCGCATTTCATTTTTCAAGAAATACTTGTTGTTGAATGGTTTCAATGAACCAGCCCTTCACCTGCAAACCGTTCAAAATGGCGTCATTCATTACGCATACCCCGATATTGTCTGTATGGCGTTTCTGGAGTATTACGCCTTCGAGTCGAAAAGTGACGGCACCACAGCGCTGCAAAACTATCGGAGGTTTGCAACATTCGGGCTTGGAAAATTCATCTATGAATCCCTTCAATACACACCCGGAGATAAGTGGAAGTTTCACCATGACCGAGTGTCATTACTCAAAGACAGTGCTCCAGATGGATATTTCACGATCTTCCAAGAATCCACAGGACTCATCGTTGATCTGATTGCCGCGGACCTTCCGGTTAACCACCATACAGTTTCCGATATTAGTGTTGGATCTCATTGGGCGAACTATTGGAAGGAAAACAAGCTTGAAGCTGAGTTCGGTGAGCGCATTCTCTATGAGCACAACTACCCCGCCTATTATCCACAAGCACTAAGCAATCCACAAAAGCCGAATGCATATCCTGATGCGGCATTGCCAGTTTTTAGGAAGTGGTTCAAGCAGGTTTATCTCCTGACTAAGTTCCCTGCCTATATGTTGACGAAGGCGAAACTCTTGCCAGGTGGAAAGGCGGCTGCAATGGAGATCGGAGGAATGTACAAGAGCAAGGAGTTGCCCGCGCCCAAAAGCTAATCGATGGAGGTCGGGCCATGGCACTCAGTCAGGCTTGACTGGCTGCGTACATAGATCCCATATAAAATGCATATCCGACATCTACCCCCATCCAAACCGCTTCGGCGGTTTTTTTACGCCTGTACTTCCCTTTTACGCGCCTAGCGCGGCGGTCGTGCTTGGAACACCCGGAAAACCTGTAAAAACAGAGGTGTTCCAGCACAAACACGCATAAACAAAGGCTTAGACACCCTGAACACATGGAACACATGGAACGCCATAGAAAATACTTTCTTGTAATCAATGTTTTCTGTTTTGAAGCTTCTCAAGCCTTCTTAAACTGGATCACTTCTGCACCAATTCGCAACTTGTCCAGGTAGTCGGCCCATGTCTGCATCATCACCCGGCGTGCAGGCAGGTGTGCCGTGCGGTTGTAGGCCCGTCCGTTGGCATCCTTCACCGCGTGGGCCAGTTGATGCTCGATCAGGTCCACCCGCTGATTCAGCACTTCATCCATGATGGTGCGTGCCATGGCCCGGAATCCGTGGGCACTGTGTACCTCTTTGGCGTAGCCCATGCCGCGCAAGGCTGCATTGATGGTGTTTTCGCTCATGGGGCGTTCACCCGTGCGCAAGCTGGGGAACACATAGCGCCCATGGCCGGTAAGTGGCTGCACGCTGCGCAGTATCTCCACCGCCTGCGTGGATAGGGGCACGATGTGGTCGTTCTTCATTTTCATTTTGCTGCCGGGTATGCGCCACTCTGCGCCGTCCAGGTCGATCTCAACCCATTCAGCAGTGCGCAGCTCACCGGGGCGCACAAAAACCAGTGGGGTGAGTTTGAGCGCAGCCAGGGTGCAAGGATGCCCGCTGTAGGCGAATATCGAGCGCATCAAGTCGCCTGCCTGTTTGGGGTCTGTGATGGCCGCGTAATTCTTTTTTTCTGCTTTCTGCAAGGCTCCGCGCAAGTCGGCCGTTATGTCGCGTTCTGCCGTGCCCTCTGCCACTGCGTAGCGAAACACCTGCCCGCATATTTGGACGAGCCGCTTGGCACTGTCGAACACCTGCCGTGCTTCCATCTTGCGGGCCACTGCCAGCACGTCACGCGGCCCAATGGTGGATATGGGCATGGTGCCTATGTGGGGGTTAATGTCTTTGCGCAGCCAGTTCGTGACCTTGTCTTGCGTGATGGCTGCTCTGTCCGCTGAAGTGGCCAGTAGCCATTGCGCCGCCACCGCTTCAAAGGTGTTTGCCGCTGCTGCTGCCTTGGCTTGCTTTTCTTCCTGTTTGGCTGCACCGGGATCAATGCCGTCTGCCAGCAGTTCCCGTGCTTTTTCGCGCCGTTGTCTGGCTTTGAGCAATGAGACTGCCGGGTAAACACCCAGCGCTAGGGTTTTTTGTTTGCCGTCGAATCGGTAGCTCATACGCCAATACTTCCCGGCGTCTTTGACGTGCAGGTAAAGCCCCAGCCCGTCAGTGTGTTTTACCCCTGCCGCCGCGCCGGTTGACTTGATATTTTTAATAAATGTGTCTGTCAGTGCCACTTTACCCCCCGCTTTGTTGGTATCTGGTTTGTTGGTATTTCAAAATTCCAACAAAAAGCCCAACAAGTTGTTGGTATGTCATGGTAGCCCATGAAACCCTATGAGGCAATAAAAAACCCGCTGTAGCTATGAACTACGCGGGTTTTGAAGTGGTTTGATATGGTCTGAATTGATAACTTGGTCCCCTCGACAGGAATCGAACCTGTATTTCACGCTTAGGAGGCATGCGCACTATCCATTGTGCTACGAGGAGGAGCGCGCAATTGTAGGGCTAGCCTGCAACCCGCTTGGGGTTCAGTCGTA
>Ga0209123_1003386_pt1 | contig 11993 bp, 8 predicted proteins | sample BarGraIncu00431A_FD_184500 | JGI IMG/M metagenome (GOLD analysis project Ga0209123, IMG submission 184500) | Arctic peat soil microbial communities from Barrow, Alaska, USA - Barrow Graham LP Incubations 004-31A (SPAdes) (version 2) | ecosystem: Environmental > Terrestrial > Soil > Wetlands >...
CGAACCAGCGGGCTTTATTGATCAGTCTATTTATCCCATTTCATCTAATCTGGAAAAATTTATAAAATGGGATGCTCATTGGTATACTTATATTGCCGGACATGGTTACACGAATAAATCCATTGTCTTTTTTCCCGCGATTATAGTTTTCATGAAAGTTCTGGTCTACGCTGGTCTACATGTTGTTGTTGCAGGTTTAATAATCTGTAACCTATTTGCCTTCTTGAGTTTATGGATCATGTCTCTTTCCTTTAGGTTAGATTTCTCCGAAAAGGAAGTTCGATATGCCCTTTTATCCTATGCTGTTATGCCAACTTCCTTTTTTCTTAATAGCATCTACACTGAGCCACTTTTTATAACCTTCTCCCTCGCTTGTATCTATTGGGCAAGAATAGGTAAATGGTGGTATTCAGGAATGGCTGGTGCTTTGGCGACTTTAACTAGAAATCTAGGGATATTCCTTTTGTTATTTTTATTGTATGAATTTATAAAATCCCATCCTCGATTATTTAAGGATAAATACTCAATTGTTCCACTATTTTTGCCACCTGTGGCCTTATTATTATTTATGATTTATAATCTATATTTACTAGGAGATCCAATAGTATTTATCAGCTCTCAACAGAGTTGGGGCAGGCATTTAGGATTGCCATGGCAAAATATATGGAACAACTTGCCTTTGACCTTTGCTAATAATCCTGCTAATCAGCCCGGAGTTGCTTTGGACTCATTCCTTGTTATTATTAGTTTGGTGGCCTTGTTATGTACAACATTTCTGCCTAAATTTAAAGTTCACAGTTCTTATCTTATTATTGGCTGGGTATGGTTTATAATCCCTTTAGTTTTTACAGCGGCAGAATTACCACTATACAGTATGTCGCGTTTCATTTTACCCATATTCCCTTTATACTTATTTTTTGCTCAATTGCCCGAAAAAGTTTTTTATTGTTATATAGCTGTAAGTGCTTTTACTTTATTATTATGTACCTCTCTGTTCATAAACTGGTATTGGATTGGCTAAAATTTACTTTTAAAAGTGGTTTTCTACTCTTGTTTAACAATGAAAATACTCCCACTTTAATAAGTGGGAGTATTTTCTGTCCCTGTTGTATGGTATGATTATACAAAAAGATAAGGTCGATGGATTGTCGTGTGCTTAAGAAAATAGGGCATAAGTGTTAGAGTAATACGATAATTTAGAACGGTCTTTTGTCGTGAAAAGAGGTTTTGTCATGTTAGTTATTGTTGTTATGTTTGTTTTAGGCCTGCTACTTGGTTTTGTCGGTGCCGGGGGGGCGGGTGTAGTGATTGCCATATTAACCGTGGTTTTCGGAATTCCTATTCATACTGCGTTAGGGACGTCACTAAGTGCAATGGTATTTACCACGATATCTGGTGCCTACAGCCATTTTCGAGAAGGAAATGTTGTAATAAAAAACGGACTTGCTGTGGGTCTATTTGGAGCTATCGGTGCTTTCATTGGGGCGCACATTGCATCTCTGTTGCCCGGTCATGAACTTAAGTGGATGACAGCCTGTATGTTATTTCTATCGGCTATTTTGCTTTGGATTCGAATGTTTTTTCACTCAAAGGGGATTTTCTCGCGAATAGAAAATAAAACAGTTCCCAGTGGATTACGATTCTGGATAACGGCTGGCGGCTTGGGAATTGTTACAGGAATTTTATCGGGAACCTTTGGAATTGGTGCCACTCCGTTTATTCAAATTGGATTGTTGCTTTTCTTTGGCATGTCAATTCATCAGTCGGCAGGGACCACGATGCTTGTTATTTTACCGATTGCCTTATTGGGTGGGTTAGGTTATGTGACAGCTGGTTACTTGGATATGAGATTGTTTGTTCAAGTGACAAGTGGGCTAATGACCGGGGCATATATTGGTGCAAAATTCACCAAAAGCCTCCATCCGTCTATTTTAAAATTTGCCATGGTGGCCGTGCCTATTCTTGGAGGGCTGTTGTTAATGTTTGGTTCTTAGCATTCGTTATCTAATGTAAACGACACAAGTTTTGATTAATTTCCAATGTCATAATAACAAGTTGAAGGTGACTGGTCTATTGCCCTGGATGTGGCGCAAATCATCCCCTTATTTCATAAGATAATTCAAAGGGGATGATTGTATGAAAACAACAAGACCGCCACGAGAAATACATGATGCATCCAAACAGGGAGAAAAAGCTAACGTACATGCATCTTGGTCTAGTTCCAAGAAAAGCGGGTCAGCTACGGCCAAAGCCCAGCCAAAATCATCGAATAAATAAGTAAGTGATAGACGGCACCTTGATGGTGCCGTCTTCTTTGGCGGGGCATTTGTAAGTAAATAGTATAGTGTGAGACATAAATGATATAATTATTATTTTGTGCTAGCCACATTCGAGAGTCTTGTAAATAAGGGTAAATAATTTGTTGGCACGTTCTGTCCAGGAATTGTCGCGGGCCAATCGAATCCTGGCATCCCTTCCTTTATCAATCAGCTCAGATAAGTTTTTAGGCAGTGTATTTGACGTGATGATTGTAACGAATTCTTGCGGAATTTCAGGCAAGGCAGTACTCAAAATCGGTTGACCACTTGCTAGGTATTCCCAGAACTTCACTGGGTTGACTCCCATTGTCATCTCAGTCAGCTTAAAGGGAATGAGGCAATAACTGAAGTTGCTCATATAACGGGGTAAATCAGCATATTTTTTAGGACCTAAGTAGTGTATGTTGTTACTTGTGAAGGCAATTCCTTTCTGCTGGAGTAAGGGGCCGATAAACACAAATTCGTAATTCGGCAGGCTACGGCCCATTTCGTTAATCAGAGTTCTGTCTAACCAAGGGGCGATGGCTCCAATATAACCGATGATGGGCTTATCGTGATTAAAAGGGTGCTGATCAATAACATGGCGTGTTTGAGCAACTTGAAAATGATTGTAGTCACAGCCGTTCGGGACTAAATAAACTTCAGATCGTGTAGATTGGGTTGCTCGTTTGACAAGTGATTGGGCGGAGGCAATCACTATGTTAGACCGTTGTACCGCCTTAGCATAACTCGGCAACCAGTTTGCAAATTCCCCTAATGGCTCATCCACAGAATCAAACAGGACAAGATCGACAGGTGCTTCTGCTAGTTGTTCAACATGTGGTGGATAAGTGAAATAGGCGATTAAAGGAGACTGGGGGTAGGAGGACCTAGACCATTGTAGAGCGTTGTTAAAACTTATACCATTGGCAAGTACAAGATTATCGCTGATGTAAGAAAAACCCTTCGTATGACGTTTGTGCATGTTTATATTGCAAAATACACATACACATCCCAATTGGGATAATGCTTTCAGTAGTTGTTGCGGGCGCTGATGGAGATGATCCCAGTCAATGGTAGGTGGATATATGATAATAGGTTTCATTTTATCACCCTTATCATTCTATTCTCTACTGTGGGAAAGGGCTCTATACCATCGAGAAGCTGTATTGTAAAAATGGATATTTGGTGAGGTGAATCATAAAAGGCCCAATCAGAATGTTTATGGGAAAAGCACAAGCAATAGCTGAAATCAGCATGGTTGCTTGTGCTTTTATGTGTTGGTTATGTTTAGGCAGATAAATTCCGCCTGCTTTTTATCTTCTAAAGATTGCCTAATAATTTTTGCAAAATGGCAAATTTGGCATTGCTATAAATGGTGTTCGCATCTAAAATACACCATTCCCCATTAATTTTTTCTAAACCCACTGGTTTAATGGAAAAATTAGTAGAGTTTTGTTGTTGCATTGTAGCCATAACTACGGCATAATCACCTTGGTTGGCAACAGTTTTTGTCGATAATAAAGTAGAATTCCTCATTGCTTGTAGCGAGGAATTATCGCCCACAGTATTAGGTGCTAGATATTCTTTGGCATCATTCATACGATCTGTTTGTACTGCATTAAAAACCGTTCTTACTACCGCATCTGGAGCTAACCCAGTGATTCTAGGGGCACCAGTACTACCGTCACAACCAGCCAGGGCAAAAATGCTCACAAGCAAGATTACAACTGCGGTAATATGTAGCTTTAATTTGGACATACATCGTCACCTCTCTTATATATTATAGAAACTATACTCAGTTTAACATAAATTGACTACGTAGTCACCAACCAATATCTGGATCGATAATAAAAGCTTAACTTGTATGATATAATAATGTCGAGTTTTGGAGAGATGGAAGGTGGCAGGAGATGTGGAATATAGGATAGATATGCTGTGGGCAGGATTAATATTGGTAGCAGTACTCATAATATTTACACTAGAAAAGCCCAGTGCAATCCTCTGCCCCATTTGTTAGGGGTGGCGATGGCATCTAATATTGGCAGTGCCGCCACACTATTAGGAAATCCCCAGAATATTTTAGTTGGAAGCTTATCTGGGATGTCGTTTAGCAGCTACTTTCTAGTAGCAAGTCCTGTGGCACTCATTGGGTTAAGTGCTACATATGTTGCAATATCTTATTATTGCCGGCAGGAACTGGCAGGAAATTTTATTACGCCCACTACAAATACATATCAATATTCATATGTATTTGATCGTCATAGAGATTGCTAAACGTGAACACGTAACCGTAACTGCTTGGGATTACTTCAAAGTGGGATTTCCCCTCACCATATTGACGATTGTGATCGCAGTATTATGGTTAACCATTTTTGGAGAATAAAAATACTTAGGAACATAAATTAAGATGATGACGGCAGGGATTTAAGAAAAAGTGTATAACTATAAACTTTATAGATAGGCAGGGAGATCAACGTTGATCCAGCGACAATTCCCCACACTACGGGACATGTTGCAGAATAAGGAGGCATAAATGAAGTATAAATTTTTAGGTAAAACAGGTGTATTGGTTTCCGAATTGTGTTTTGGGACGATGACGTTTGGTAGTGAAACCGATGAAATGGAAGCAACACGTATATTCAACAAGTGCAGAGAGGCTGGAGTTAATTTTTTCGATTGCTCGAATAGTTACAGTGAAGGCAGAGCGGAAACGGTTTTGGGCAAGCTTATTCAAGGTTGTCGAGATGAAGTTGTCATAACAACGAAAGTAACACAGCGAGTTGGCAAGGATATCAATGCTATAGGATCGTCACGGCGCCATATTATGCTTTCGGTAGACCAAAGTCTTTCGCGGTTGCAGACGGACCGGATTGATATCTATTTTATTCATTATTTTGATCCATTTACGGCAATTGAGGAAACCTTGCGGGCACTTGATGATTTGGTACGGCAAGGAAAAGTATTATACCTAGGCGTAAGTAATTGGGCAGCTTGGCAGATTGCCAAGGCTTTAGGGGTTTCAGAAAAAAATAACTGGGCGCGTTTCGAATGCATAGAACCTATGTACAATTTAGTCAAAAGACAGGCCGAAGTTGAAATTTTACCCTTGGCGGGGTCGGAAAAATTGGGGGTTATACCCTATAATCCTCTCGGCGCAGGTTTATTGACCGGGAAATACTCACAGGGCTGCAAGCCGGCTTCAGGGCGAATTATTGAAAAAAAACAGTATAACCAGCGCTACAGCGACCCCATATATTACGATATTGCTGAACGCTTTACTAATTTTGCCCAGAAATTAGGCGTAAATCCTGTAACACTAGCTATTAGTTGGGTGAAGTCACATCCTGCGGTTACCTCGCCGATCATTGGTGCAAGAAATGTAGAACAATTAGAAGCTTCACTGGCGGCAGCTGACTTTGACATGACGCCTGAAATTGTAGACCAGATAACGGCGCTGTCCGTAAGTCCCGGCAATGCAACAGATAGATTAGAAGAAGAACTTGATGTCAATCTTCATTTCAGAAAACGGTAATACGTTAAAGTAAGACTGCTGATTATTGGAGGTTTGGTCAATAAATAGAGGAAATGTACAATATAAATTAAGGTATGCGTAATTAAATGGATGTAAATAACCTTCGTCAAATCTTTGATGAAGGTTATTTTGCTTTAGCCGCAGAGAGCTACATTTCAAAACGGTCATATTGTATTATGTGCCATTTAATAACAAATTTCTGCAAAGAAAATCAGTTATGCAGGATTTTCATATTTTAAGGGTAAATAGAGTATAATAAGGAATTCTATTTTACTCTATCCGAAAGTATAAATTTCGCGAACTGCAGAGGGTTTATAATAAATAATAATCTCTTCTCTGTGTTCTCTGCGCCTCTGCGGTTTAATAAGACGCGTAGAGCTTTTATTATCCAAAGTTACGGATTAAATTAATTGTAGTTGGGATGATCGTAATGATAAACTAACATTCTTCACTTTAATGTAAGGGTGGTTTAATTGTGAGAAATAGGAATTAGAGAGTGAGGCCTAGTAATAAAATGAATCAAAATGGAACGAAAAAACGAGTCTTAATATTAGCAGTATTGATGGCATGTATTTTATTGATCTATTTGATGAACCCGAAACCATTGCATAAAATAATCCACTTGCTTTTGGCGGGGGATATGGGGGAGAGCATTCATTATATTCGCTCATTTGGACCCTATGCCATGCTGGTGAGTTTTGGTATTATTGTCTTTGTTAATAGTGTTGCTGTTTTGCCTAATATTCTCATTTTAGCAGCCAACGGTATTATTTTTGGCATTGTGAAAGGAACGTTGATATCATGGGTAGCCGAGTCTGTAGGTGTAATTATCAGTTTTGCTTTTATGCGCTATTTTTTTCGGGATTATGCGCAACAGGTTATCGTACGCAGTAATGCACTACAAAAAGTAAATAAATTTAGTGGTAAAAAAGGCTTTCAGATTATGTTGATTGCTCGTGCTATTCCATTTATTCCCTCCGGGCTGATCACTGCATTAGGCGCGCTCAGCGGCATTAGTTGGAGAGACTATATTCTAGCAACCCTGATTGGCAAATTACCGTCTGCTTGGATTGAAGTTACGTTAGGACATGACTTAGCTTCATACCGAGACCATACGATGCGATTAACCTTATTGATATTAATTTCGGTAGCTGCCTACGGGGGTTATTTGTGGTACAAAAAAAAGCAAGACTCAGCTTAAATCCACTTTGGCTGATTAAATAAGTTGTGTTATTCTTATATTAAAATTTTCTGATCAGTGCTATTAATTTTTTATCAATTATGACGATATTTATAATAGGGGGATAATACAAAATATTCAGATGATAGGCATGAAGAAAGTTGTTGCGTACGTGGACACGCAAACAAATAACTACGAGCAAAACGCAGAGGAACATTTTGCACAATTTCTAAGAGTAGTATTAATTAGGGGAGGATCTTTATATGGCGATCAATCCAGTTCCAATGTCGCAAAGTGGGATTGCTAATGTATCATATGCTTCTAAGACCGCTATTGTCAGCGAGGCTACCGCTGATACAACCCCAATAACCTCTGATGGAGAAGCTGCTCTTTACGAAAGATCAGATCAAACGAAAACTAACTCTAAAAAAGCATATACTAAGGATACAGTGACACTGAGCGAAATTAGCAAGCAAGTTGAGATGAAATTTGCTTCTTTGCGTGCAACAGTTGAGAACCTTTTCAATATGCAGAATGTAAAAACAGGCGAGGCCCAAGGATTAAGTTATAATCAGATCATGGAAAAGTATGATGGGAAACTGAAGGAGTTTTATCAAAACCAGGAAGTGGATGATTCAACCCGCTTAAGTGCGCAACAGGAGATTTCTACAGATGGTTTTTGGGGTGTGAAGCAGACATCAGACAGGGCGATAAATTTTGCAAAGGCTCTTTCGGGTGGTGATCCATCCAAGATTCCGTTGTTAAGAAAGAGCATAGAAGAAGGTTATAAAGCCGCCGAAAAAGCATGGGGCGGTGAATTGCCAGAAATCTGTAAGCAAACACAAGAGGCCACACTGAAAGGACTTGATGACTGGGCTAATGAGACCAAGCAAAACGTCTAGATATATTAAGAGTAAACAATAAAAGAGATAGAAATCATTTTAGAATGGGATTTCTATCTCTTTTGTTTGTGTACCAGAACTTTAGATTAATAAGACGGCCGTGACTGTTGCTACAATGATATACAAGTATAACAGCAGTTGCTTGTAATTATCCGAACACCTTACGAAGGAATTGTCCAAAATTTGTAGAAGTTTGGCAGGAATGTTCGTGTTGGATACTAAATATAGACGTAATAAAGGATGACTAAAATTAATGGGAAATAGCAATGTTAAAGTAAACGGGGGATCGTTATGAATAAAGGAAATAGTATGAATCCGGAGGAGACAAGTGTAACGATTGAAAGCCAAGTGATTAATGTTCATTATAGCCACTTATTTGATAATAAGCACATTATAATGATATTAATTGATTCTGAGACGCTGAAAATTGTAGATGCAAATGCAGCGGCCTGTTCGTTTTATGGATTTAGCCGTGAGGACATGCAAAAAATATCAATAACAGATATTAATACTTTAACAAGTGAACAAATTGCCACAGAACTTAAACTGGCAATAAGTGAACAAAGAAATCACTTTTTCTTTCAACATCGTTTATCAAACGGTGAAATTCGTTGTGTAGAGGTTCATAATACTCCTGTCAGGCTTGAGAATAAGGAACTTATCTATTCGATAGTGAATGATATTACCGAACAGAAAAAAGCAGAAGAGGAAAATATTAAATTTAACATTGAACTAGAAAAAATAGTAACAGAACGAACCAACGCCCTTGGGGAAATCAATGCACTGCTTGAAGAAGAAATTTCTGAGCATATTAATACTGAGGAACGATTACAACGGAGCCTTGAAGAGTTTGAAGATCTTTATAATCATTCACCTTGTGGCTATTACTCCCTCGACAAAAATGGCTTTTTTGTGCGTATTAACGATACAATACTTAACTGGTTAGGTTATACCAGAGAAGAGGTAATCGGTAAAAAAAATTTTATGGACATTATAACCTCGGATAGCTTGAAAGTCTTTTTGAAAAACTTCACAACGTTTAAAAAGGTTGGCTGGGTAAAGGATTTGGAATTTGATTTTATTCGCAGTGAGGGCACAATTTTTACAGTACTTATTAGTGCCACAGCAGTCATGGATAGTCATGGCAATTATATAATGAGCCGCTCCTCTTGTTTTGATATTACGGAACGGCGGAAGGTTAAAGATGAACTCCGTGATGTAAATGCCAAGCTTGAAACCATGGTGGTGGAGCGTACAAATCAGTTACAGGATATGAATGCGGAACTTGAAGAAACCAATGCAATGCTTGAAGAAGAAATTTCTGAACGAGAAAATATTGAAAGCGCATTAAAAAGAAGTGAAGAACTTTATCGCAGTGTATATCACAATTCCCCCCTTGCATTTGGGATTTGGGATAAAGAATATCGGTTTGTTGACTGGAACAAAAAAGCAGAAGAGTTCTTCGGCTGGTCGAAGGAAGAAGTGATTGGCCAGAGGTTTGTAGATTTTTTAGTGCCAACAGAAATCAAAAAGACCATAACTGATATTGCCATGAATATTATAGATACGAAATTAGAACGCGTTACTTTCAATGAGAATATAACTAAAAATGGGGAGATCCTTTTATTCGAATGGCATAATTCGCTACTTCATGATGGGTTAGGTAATCTAATTGGTGCCATATCAGTAGGACTGGATAAAACTGAAACCTGTAAAGCTGAAAAGACAATTATAGAGGCTAAGAAGCAGATTGAAGTAGCTAATTGTGAACTTTCAAGAATCAATGATTCCCTTACAGATGAAATAGATAGAAGGATAGAAACGGAAGAGACACTGATCAAGGCAAAAGTTGAAGCCGAGCAAGCAAATATGGCAAAAAGCCAATTTCTTGCCAACATGAGTCATGAAATCAGGACTCCCATGAACGGAATCATAGGTATGACAGATTTGACACTGATGACAGATTTACAGGCAGATCAAAGAGAATATCTTACGATTGTAAAGTCATCGACTTCATTATTATTAAGGGTATTAAATGATATTCTTGATTATTCAAAAATTGAAGCTGGTAAAATGGATTTGGAACGAGAACTTTTTGATATTAGGGAAACAAGCAATGAAGTTGTTGATTTGTTTACCGTTGCCGCAAAGCAAAAGAATTTATATATTACACTAATTATTGATGATAACGTCCCCTGCAAGCTAATTGGTGATTCCATCAGATTAAGACAGATACTTTCCAATTTAGTTGGAAATAGCGTGAAATTCACCCCTAGTGGCGGCGTAACTATAAATATATCACCAGTGGTAAAACTAGATCAGAATATTGTATTAAAATTTATTGTCGCCGATACAGGTATTGGCATTCCCAAAGATAAGATTGATAAATTGTTCAAACGGTTTAGCCAAGTTGATGAATCAAGCAGTAAGGGATTCGGCGGAACTGGTCTGGGACTTGCAATTTCTAAAAAAATTATTGAAATGATGGATGGAGAAATTGGCATGGAAAGCACGGAAAAAGTGGGGAGTGAGTTTTTTTTCACAGCATCCTTTGGTGTAGAAGGTGATTCGGTGGGAGAATTGTCAAATGATACGAGGATTGTTGATTATGTACAAATTAACAACGAAGCTAAACCGAAGGTACTACTTGTTGAAGATGATGAAGTGAGCAGAAATTTGGCCACTATCTTGTTAAGGAAAAAGAACTTGGAGGTGTCCTTGGCTAAAGATGGACAAGAAGCGGTAGTTATTTGCGAACAGGAAAAGTTTGATTTAATCTTAATGGATGTTAACATGCCATATTTAGATGGTTACTCTGCAACAAGATTAATTCGATTGAAAGAAGAAAACACGGGTCGCCCCACGCCAATTATTGCAATGACGGCCTATGCATTAAGGGGAGATAAAGAAAAATGTTTAGCAGCAGGTATGGATGGTTATATTTCAAAACCAATTGATTTTAATGAGCTTTTTCAGTTGATTGATATTTGGCTTGAAGATAAAAGAATGACGGACAAAAAGGGCTGATGTTATGATTGTGCGAAACTATGTCATGCTGGTGCAATGGAACTGAAAAAAATTACTAACAATAATCAAGGGAGATAAATCCAAAAATGAGCATGCAGACACGAATTTGTGTTCTGCATGCTCATTTTTTCTTTATCAGGAGTCTACTCAAATAATTCTTTAACCCTACTTAATTTTTGACGAATTTTTTGACGAATTGCAATGTTTTGTGGGCAATGGCTTTCACATTTTCCACACTCGATGGAATTTGAGGCATGTGCCTTAGTGCCCGGCCGGAAATTATACATTTATTTTAAGATCAGATTTTTTCGTTTCTTTCTTATGTATTCTTGCCACTTCAACTGGGCTAAAGCTCCATATTATTAAACTTTACGGGGCCATTAGATGCTGTGAAAAACATTTTTGTCCCGATACCTGGTTTCGATGAACACCATATTTTCCCGCCCAGTTGTTTCACAAGCACTCTAACATAAGCTAAGCCCATTCCATCTCCAGGGACGTCCTGCTTTCCCACTCGCCGTAGACTCTCGAATATTCTGTCTAGATCGGCAGCAATGATGCCACAACCGTTATCTTCTATGGTAAAAAGATATTCATCGCCTGCATGGGTACAGGATAATGCAATCTTACCTTGACGATCAGTGTCCAGATATTTGATGGCATTATCCAGTAGATTGCTGAAAATCTGTTCCATAGCCAGTTGGTTGGTTTCCATTTGAGGTAATGGGCCAACAACGTCTATCTGAATCCCCTGTAGTCCGATTTGATGATGGAAGGAACGCATTACATTGGCAACAAGTTCTCCGATGTCAACCATATTATAAATCATTTCGCGCCGACCTAAGTTGGCAAGCTTGAGCAGTGCGTCGACCATCCTGCTCAGCTTGTCAACCGATATTTCAATAAAATTGAGCGCATCGGGTATTTCCTTCTCCATCAAAAAAACAGCTTTTCGCTGGTTATTTTCTGGAAGCTGGGATGTTGCCTCACATATAATTTGTTTTAAATCAATCAATGAATAGCCAAGCTCCCGGGAGAAACCCTTCAGATTA
>Ga0209123_1003387_pt1 | contig 11991 bp, 13 predicted proteins | sample BarGraIncu00431A_FD_184500 | JGI IMG/M metagenome (GOLD analysis project Ga0209123, IMG submission 184500) | Arctic peat soil microbial communities from Barrow, Alaska, USA - Barrow Graham LP Incubations 004-31A (SPAdes) (version 2) | ecosystem: Environmental > Terrestrial > Soil > Wetlands >...
CTGCTAAAATCACAGGCAATGCTTATTGGTGTCAACTTTGCACCAATTATACCCAAATGCATGGTAAATCTGATGCGATTGTGCAATTCATGGACACTGGCAGCGCCGAGATAAAACTGACCCCCTAGCGACACCTTCCCCCCCGCTGCCGGCTGAAGGTAAGATAGCCAGCCGACATTGGTGGGAACCCCTCCGATTTGTCCTCCATAGAAAAGTCGCCCGCCGGAAACTCCGGTGGGCGACTTTTTCTGCGCTGCCGGTTGGGCACCCTTACTTCGGGAACCGGCTCATCGTGTTTCCTCCGTTTGCCGGCTGCCTCTCAGGTACAGCCGCGCAGCACGAAGAACAGCAGTAGTAGCGGGATGGGGATGCCCAGGAGCCAGAGCACAACCCAGCCAACTTTTCCTTTTTCTGAACTGAGCATACATCCTCCCTTCCGGACGCCCCCTTCAGTTTTCACCTTGGGTTTCCGCGGCCTCCTGGGCGCTGAGCACCTGGGGGGCCGCGGTAGCTGCCTTCCCTGTTAGCTGAAGGAGTCCGGTTTTTTCCCAAAGGTAGGCTCGGCTTTGGCCTCCCCCTCCGATCCGACGTCCTCGGCACCCGACTGTTTGAGAATTTTCAGCGCCCTTTTCTTCCAGTCCGCGTTGTCGCAGTGCACCGAAAGGAGGATGCCCCCCTCCTTCAGGCGTCCCTCGTAGCGCTTGGCTTCGTACTCGGGGATGCCCATGCCGATCAGAGCCCCGGCAATCCCGCCGATGACGCTCCCCGCGCCGACCCCCGCCAAGGCTGCGACGATGGGGCCTGCCGCGATGAAGGGGCCCACCCCGGGGATCGCCAGAGCGCCGATGCCCGTGAGCCAACCCAGGGCGCCGCCCAGGACCGCTCCGGTCCCAACCCCCGCCGTGGTCCCTTCGGGCGCCTTGGTATGTTTTTCGTGCGCGAAGTCCTTCGTGCCGGAGCTGTCCGAAAAGAGGACGGATACATCCTCGTTGCGAAAGTTCGCTTCCTGCAGCGCCTGAACCGTGTTTTCCACGTCCCGGCGGGTCCGGTATACTCCGAAGACCGCGATTTTTTTATCCATGAGTTATTCTCCTTATTTGACTGGTGCTATCTCCAGCTCGTTAACGACCTTGCCTTTGCCGGCCACCTTGGCCGCGGCTTTTCCGACAATGCTTTTTTCCTGCATCGTGCGGACCGGTCCCTTCAAAGTGACCGTGCCGCCCTGCGTGATGATCTTCACGTTATGTGCGTACTGCGAAAGGGTCTTGTTTTTCGTCACGGCCCGGCGGATTTCCTGGCTAATTTTACGATCCGCCTCGTTTTCACCCTGTTGGTCGGCCGTCGGCTGATTTTGCTGCAGCTCCTCTTTGTTCACCTTACTGTTGTCGGCGTCCGTAGCCGCAGTAGCAGACGCGGGGTGGCTGAAGGCGACGGAGGCCGTTAAGGCGCAGGCGACTACTAAAGCTATCTTTTTCACCATTTTGCTTCTCCTTGTCTGGGAACAGTTTATTTTTTCCCCGATTTTGCCGGCTCCGTTTTCTTTGCCTCTCCCTGTTTCGGTGCCTGCACTCTTTCACCTTCCTGCCGCTCGATGCCCGAACCGCTACGGGCCTGTTCCGTACCGGGACGAGCGGCGGGTTTCGAGTGATTGACACTACCTTTTTGTCCGACCTTTTCCTTATTTTTCGAGTCCATGGTTTTCTCCTTTCTGGATTGCGCCAAAGCGTGGCTTTGGCTAATTGGCGCTTGTTAATATTATAGCTTTTGTACACTTTCTTGCAGAACCAGGCGTTGCATACCAGGCGGTTTACCCTCCGCGCCCGGGGAAAAGTTTCCGATACAGGTGATAGGGCAGCATGAAGGCCGGCAGGGGATCGTCCTTCATGAGCCAGACCCCCTCCTCAATGCCACGCAAAGAGCGCAGCCAGTCGCCAAGCCCCAACTGCCGCTCCAAAAGGTAGCGGCAACTGGAGACCAGGTCGTTACTCTCCACGATCCACCTGCGGCCCTCCGGCACCCGGGCCGCGGGAACGCTTTGGTCGGTAAGGTCGAGGTACATGGCGCGCACCGTGTCCAGCCCGTTTTCAGCGACGAAGAGCCGGGAGGTGGCACCCAGGCGCGGGTTGACGTCCAGGAGCTTGTACTGGCCGTCGCGCGCGTCGAAGCGGTAGCCAAGATCAAGCGGACCCCGGTATCCGACCGCCTGCATGAGCCGCAGGGTCTGCGCTGCCACGGTCTCGTTCGCCAGGCAGACGCCGAGGCAGGTGCTGCCGCGGTGCACCGGGTACTGGCGCAGCTTTCGGCCGGTGGCCCGGAAAAGACATTGGCTTTGCTCGTTGAAGTAGCCGTTGAACATCCAGATGGTGTCGTCGCCGCCGGGGATAAACTCCTGCAGGAGGAGGGCCGGCGCGCCCAGAGTCTCGTTGAGTGCAAATATCCTCAGCAGTTCCTTTTCGCCCGTCACGATGGCGACCCGGGCTTTTCGGCCCGGCTCGACCAGGAACTTGTCGTATTCGCCCTTCACTACCAGCGGGAAGCCCACGGCTTGCACGAACACCCGAAGCTCCTCGCGCGATGCCGGCAGTGCGGTGAGCGGCGCGGGGATGCCGTGCCTAAGGCACAGATCGTACATTTTCTTCTTGTTGAAAAAGGAGTTGACGACGTCGGCCGGGGGGGTGGCCAGGGTGTACGCCTCGGCAAGTGCTGCGGCATTTTCCGCCAGGAACAGCGCATTCTCGTCCGAGGTCACGACCAGGACGGGACGGGTCCCGATTTTCCGGGCACAATCCATCAGGAAGGAGACCGAATCGGCGGCGGGGGCCCGGGAGAAATCCCAGCGGAACACGCCGCGCAGATAGCGGGAGCGCGCCGCGGGCTCCCAGACATTTTCGTGCACGCCGTACACCGGTATCCCTTCCCGCCCGAGGCTGCGAATGATGCCTACGCCGCCGTGCTGGGAGGAAGCGAGCATCAGCACGGGAACCGCATAGTTCCCGATGGTTCGTGAATCGTAATGATCCATGACGCTTTCCTTTACCCTCAGTACCAGAGCGGCTCCTGCCAGAGTGGGAGGCGGATTCCCAGCTTTTTCCGGCACGCCGTCTCGTACAGCGCATAGGCCAGCGCCACGTCGTCGAGCCCCATGCCCATGTGGCAGTAATGAATCCTCTCGTCGCCTTCCCTTCCCGGCTTGGCGCCTTGCAAAAGTTCCCCCAGGTTCGCGTAGATGTCCCGGTCGAGCAGCAGACCCCGCTGGTACATGAGCGCGGGAGTCATGATGCCGCGGTGCTTCACCGTCCCCCAGTCGTCGGTGACGATCTTACTGCACTGCTCGATGACTGCGAACTCGCATTCGTGCCCGGAAAGCTGGACTGTCAGGGCACCTGGCTTGATGTGGCGGGCCAGCATCAGCAGCTCGTTGGCGGTCGTGATGGTGAGGGCCACATCGGCGTCGGCAAAGGCCGCCTCGATGCTCGGCACCACGTGCACCGGGGCTCCCCACCTGCGCCGGCAGTCGTCGGCCACCTCCTGCGCCTGGGAGGGGCGCCGGCCGAAGAGGGCGATCTCCTCGAGGTGCGGCAGGGCAGTGAATAAACCGAGGATCTGGGTGCGGGATTGTACGCCGCAACCGACGACTCCGGCCTTGCGGGTGTTTCTCGGGGCGAGGCACCCGGCCCCGAGACCCGTCATGGCGCCCGTGCGCATGGCGCTTATCAGGGAGCCTTCCATGATCGCGATCGGGACCCCGGTGCGGGGACAGTTCAAGTGGATGAGCGCGCTGGCGCGCGGCAGGCCCTGGCTGCGATTGGCGGGGAAGCTCGCGACCCATTTCATGCCGACGCACTGCGCGGGCGTTCCGATGGAGGCCGCCAGGATATTGAAGCGTCCCTCGTTTTCGCTTTCCGCCGTGTCGCGCGGCCGCAGCACCGTCTTATAAGGTTCGCGGACTTGCCCCAGGGCGAACAGAGCTTGCGCCTCGCCCACGACTTTCATGGCGCGCCCCATGTCCAGAACACCGGCCGCCAGCACGGCTTCCTGGTCGAGGTACAAGAATTCGAGGGGTTTTCCGGCGCTGCCCCGCTTTGCTTTGGAACGATTCGGCGACATATCGACTCCTGTTCTAGGAGAATTAGCTACTCATAATAAATGGTAGCTACCCTCGCCCGGGTGTCAATTGGTGCTTACCCCCGGGGTGTGCCCGGCATTTCGTCGCACCCGGTTTCGCTGCACCGGTGCATCTCCAGGTGCTGCCGTAAGCTTCTCCCAAGCCGCTATTGGGGAACGGGACCGTCTGCAGGAGGAAATCGCTATGGTAAAATGGGAGGGCAATTGACAGGAGAAAATAATGGAAAAGGACCTGCGGGAACTTAGTCTAGACGAGTTGGAACATCTCAAAATTAAGCTGGAAACCCTGCTCTTTAATATCCAGTCCTTCGAAGAGGAGAAAAAAGTGCTCGGCGCCGAGCTGGAAACCTTGCGCATCAAAGCCGATACGCTGAAAATAAAATCGCTTCAGTCGTTGATACACAAAGTTAAAATACTAGAAGACGGAGACGACATACTGGCGCTGCTGGATCGGGCGATACAATTTAAAGTAGCGGAGAACGATCGAAAGCTCCCCAAAGTTCTCGACCTCCCGCTCAAGCCTGTATAAATAGCTTTTCTTTTTATACCTTCAACCGCGTTTTAACCGGGGCCCACATGAGGCTAGATCCCGCACCTCTGAAGAAAACCCTCGTGGCGCTCTGGTGCCTGTTCTTTTTCCAGGTCCTGACCAACTATTTCGGAAAGCCCTTCTGGGTGAACCTGACCGAGAGCGAACCGGTGGGTCTCTACCGGATGGAGAAGCTCACCAGGGGAATCAGGCGCGGTGACATGGTGGTCATGAGCATACCCGGCCAGTTTCAAAAATATGTCTACGGCAGGAAATGGATCCCCAAGGTGTGGCCCCTGCTGAAGTACGTGGGAGCCGTCCCCGGGGACCAGTTCTGTTTTCAAAATGCTACCTTCCTGATCAACGGGACCCCCGTGGGACCGGTGTACCAGGTCGACAGCCAGGGTCTCCCCCTACCCCGTCTTCAAGGGTGCAACCGGGTTCCTGAGGGGCATTTCCTCCCGGTCGCCACCGGTTTAAAAACCTCCTTCGACGGCCGCTACATGGGACCGGTCTCCCAGACAGAGATCCAGGGGCTGGTGCGGCCCGTCTGGGTATTTTAAGCGGAGGGAAAGCCGTGATCCTCCTGGCAGGCCTCATCTACTCCGCCGCTTTCCTCTCCCGGTGCGGTCCGTCCGTGGCATCGGGCACCACGCAGGCGATCATTCAGGTCGAAAGCGGAGGAAACTTCCTGGCTATAGGCGACAACAACCTGAAGAAGAGTTTCCTGCCCAAACGAAGAGCGAGGCGGTGGGTCTCGCAACACAACTCATCTCTCAGGGCCATACTGGGACTCATGCAAGTCAACAGCTGCCACCTGGCATCCGGGCGCCTGACGCTCGACGAGCTGTTCGACCCCTGCCGCAATGTCGGGGCCGGCACGACGATTCTTGCCGATTTTTACCGCCGCTATCCGAATCGGGACCCGGACCTTACCCTGTACAATGCGCTTTCCGCCTACAACACCGGCCGGGCCTGGCGGGGCGCGGGCTACGTGAACCGGATCCTCGCCGCCGCCGGGGTCGATTACCGGGTGCTGTTCGTGCCGGCCGGAAGCGCCGCGGCCGCCGCGGCGCTCACCAATCCGGAACCCGCCAAAAAAATGAAGGCCAAGGTTAAAAGTTCCGCTGCGCCGTTCTTCTTCAAAAACACCACAACCGCCCTGTCCGCGCGCAGGGGTTTCCCGACAGGCAGATAGATCGAAGGTTTCGGTGCGCAGCACTCTTGCCTTTAGGTCCTGCCCGCCCGGCCCGGCTCATGAACTTAAGTGCCTGCTACGGCTAATATTTGACGCTGCAAAATGTAGCGGTATATTGCCATTATGTTTGTTCGGATGAATTGACAGCCGATGCTTCGGAAGAAACATCGAAAGAGGTTCGAAATGGCCACTTGCTCCAGATGTGACGGCGTCTGCACAATCGCTTGTCCCAGATGCCTACAATACTCACAAGACAACCGCTTGGTATCGTTTGATCTTGGAGATGAGGACTGCACCAGGTGTGCAGGATCGGGCGAGATTATTTGCCCGACATGTAAAGGAAGCGGAGCAATTTATCCTACTATCTAGTTTGGCTTGGTTTGGGAGGAAAATTATGGAAACGTGTCCAAAGTGCAACGGTGACGAAACGATAGAATGTCCAAAGTGCGAGGGAACCGGCCTGATGTCTCCGGGACCATTCGCGGGCGTGGCCGATACCGACTGCGTCAGATGCAATGGGTCGGGTGAAGTCAATTGCCCGAAGTGCAAGGGAAAAGGCGAGCTGTAACCGGCCTGCGGCCGGTAGCGCTGGCGCAGGAACCAAAAGAAAGCCCCGGGGATACCGGGGCTTTCTTCGTTTCAGCGGCACAAGTCCCGGCCACCGGCTCGAAATATTAAAATCTCTTAAGCACGCCCCCTCCCCTCCCGATAAGAACTAAAGCTCCCCGGAAAGCCAGCCACGGGCAAAACCGGTTCCCGTTTTTTTTGAGGTTCGCCCGATGGCGGGCAGCCCCCACCGGTAGTGCTGGCGCTGCCCGACAAGAGCCGGAGCTCCGAAAAAGGATAACCGCCATGCTCTCCCTCTCCCCCGGCGGCATGAGTGCCGCTCACGCCGCCAGATATTTCTCGCAGGAGGATTACTACCTGCGGGGCGCCGGGCCGAGCCGGTGGCTCGGGAAAGGGAGCGCGGCCCTGGGCCTTGCGGGGCAGGTCGCCGAAGCCGACTTCCGTAACCTCGCCGAAGGAAGAGCGCCGGACGGCACCCGGCTGGTCGCCCTCAAGATCACTCACGACCAGTTCGGCCAGGACGTGGGGCAGCACCGTGCCGGCAACGACCTCACCTTCTCGGCTCCCAAATCGGTGTCCATCGGGTACGCGGCCGGAAACCCGGAGCTGAAGGAGATCTGGGACCAGGCAGTCGTCTACACCATGGGACACATCGAGGAACATTACAGCCAGTCACCCCTGATCAGACCGTCAATTTACATGAGATATGTAAACGATATATTTTCCGCCAGATAAAGTCTGCCAGAGCGAAAAATGAGAAAACGGTCGTGATTACTCATCATGCTATTTCACCGCAGAGCGTCCATCCTCAATATTCAGGGGACCCACTCAACGCCGATCTGTGGCTCCACGGCCACACGCACCATAGCTTTGATTACCGGATCGGTATAGTGGACCCCGTTTGCCGAGTAGCCAGGGACGGTTACCCGTCCCCAGCCCTCTAAGAACTGTGCATGCTAGTTTCCCCGCACACAGCTCAAGCCTAACCAAGGCCATTGTGACCCGGTGACTCAACCGTTTTCGTCGTTGGATAGTACGTCAAGCCTCGGCGGTCGAACCTTGCCAACTCAGTTTGCTCACCCGCCGTGCTTCGGCACGCCGGATGAAGTATTCTGTGAAGGCGGGGTCATATGGAGTCGCGTGGGCTTGAATCTTGATGTGCCGTGTGATCGGTACGCTCGCCACAGAAAACAGATCGAGGTTGGTGGCCGATCCCTGTGCATCCCGGATCGCTGCGAAGAACACCCACTGGCGCAAGCTCTCACGGCGAAAGTACCGCTGCCGTTTCCATTGCGCCGATTTCTCGGGGTGCCGACGACTGATCCAGGCGATCAGCGCCAGAAATATCTGGTGGTCCACATAGGCAAAGGTCTTCTTTGACACCACGTGACGATAGTAATTGGCCCAACCCCTCAGCTTGTTGTTGAGTTGCTGGATCAACCCTTTAGTTGTGGCGGAGCAGTTCGCTTTGATCAGTTTTCGAATATCATTCAAGAAGCGTTTCACGCCTGGCTTGGATGGCATAATCAACAACTTGCCATCGTACTTTCGTACATTGAATCCGAGAAAATCAAAGCCGTCGTCGATATGTGTGATGTGTGTCTTCTCCTCGGAGAGCTCCAGATCACGTTCCTTCAGAAATGCCACCACAGCTGGTTTCACCTGCGTTTCCAGGGCCTCTTTCGAGGTCCCGGTGATGATGAAATCGTCAGCATATTTTACGACATTGACTTTTTGATTGGCTGAGACCGCTCGACGGGCGATTTCTTCCAATCCATCCAATGCCATATTTGCCAAGACGGGTGAAGCAATCCCGCCTTGAGGGGTGCCGGCTTCTGTCGGATGCACGACGCCTTCTTCCATGTAACCTGCAGCCAACCATTTCTTGAGGATGGTCTTATCCATAGGAATATGGTCCTGTAGCCAAGAGTGACTGATGCGGTCAAAGCAGGCTTTAATATCCGCCTCGAAAATCCACTGGGCTGATTGCTTGCGGCACAGTACCGCGAAGCATTGCCCGATGGCGTCAGCAGTTGAGCGTTTGGGCCGGAACCCGTACGCATTCGGATCCGCCAGAGTTTCCGCGACCGGTTCGAGTCCCAGCAGATGAAGCGCCTGTTGAGACCTATCGATCATGGTGGGAATACCGAGGGGCCGAAGTTTGCCGTTTTTCTTGGGGATATAGATACGCCTCAGCGGTTTTGGGCAATACCCTCGCCGCTGTAGTGACCGGGCTGCATTGAGTTTCTGCGCCGGTGTTTTCCAAACGATTCCATCCACTCCGGGCGTTTTTCGACCGGAGTTACGTGTCACGCGTCGCACAGCTAAGAGTTTAGCCGAGAACGCATGGGTCAGGAGCCATTGCAGGGATTTGACCTTGCCCCAGCGCCTTTCCCGAGTTGCCTTCGCGATACGCATCTGTAGTCGTTTCACCTGTTGCTCAATAGCACGCCAGTTGATGGCGTCCCAGTTCGCAGCCTTACCCAAGATCGCAGTGCTCTTGACGCTGCGGGGTAGCTGGTCCTTTAAACCCGGAATTTGCTCACTAGGGACTTTAGCTGCTGGGCCTGTTCACCACTAGGTCCAGTCGCTGCCGCAGGACGTCTTGGAACTGGACCTCGCCCAGCACGGCCGAGACTTCGCTGACGATGCTGGCGTTGGCCGCGTCAATGTCGCGGATGGTATCCTCTAGGTATCCTGACGAATTCCTAAATCGCCCCTCCATCTCGACCAAGCTCTCCGCCAGTCCGTGAAAAAGGGACTCATCCTTGTCACGGCAGATAGTGAGGCGCGCGTTCTCTGTCTCAGTCTGCGCCTGGGCCGCAACCTTGGTGATTCCGTCCACAACCTCCCGCGCCGTGTTGTTGGTCTGTTTGGATAGCCGTCGTACCTCGTCTGCCACTACCGCAAACCCCCTCCCCGCCTCCCCGGCGCGAGCCGCCTCGATAGTAGCGTTCAGGGCCAGCAGGTTGATACTGTCCGCGATATCGGTAATATTGTTAACCAGCGAGCGCAACTGCTCCAACTCGTCCGAGAGCCGCTGAATCCGGGACAGGTTTTCGTTGAGTTGCGCGGAATTGTTTGCCGCGATGGTATTGATGGCCTCGATCACCTGTTGGTTCTTGCTCACCTGCTCTCTAGTCGCCCGGACCAACTCCGAGCTCTTCTCAGAGGACGCCCCGATCCTGTCCACCTGGTAGCTGCTTTTTTCGTGGATCTTCACCATACGGTCCACGACAGCTATAACAGCCTGCTCGGTGCCTCCGATGGCCTCGCGTAACTGGCTGCTCAGGAAAGCGTAGTAGGAAGGGAGGTCTGTACTGACCTGTTGGAACTGTTTTTGGATGCTCTGCTGCTGGGAGGAGCAGAGCCGATGGGTGCAGACGGCACCATTCACGAATGCGTTGAAGAATGACCGTAGTACGAGGACGGAGATGGTGATATTGGCCAAGGAAACCCATAGGATGGTCAGGGCGAGGTCTTTATTCGGCCCGAGCGTCAGGTGACGACTGATGATCGGATGAACATAGAAGGACAGTAGAGAGAGCGCGCCCGCACCCAGAACCTGATACAGGATTTTCCTCTTTATTGCCGTGCTAACTGGAGTGAGGTGGTTATCGTGGGGCAGATTCTTGTCAACTCGCATTGTATTAAATACTCCTTCCCCCGGTCCTGGGCCTGCCTGCTCCGCGACGCGCCATCTCACTTTCTCCTTCCCGAAATCCCTTTCATACGGTCATGGTCGTTCATTAATTCTTCCAACCCCTCCAGGCAGGCCGCGTTGAAGGGTCTGATACCGCTGGACTGAAAGATCGTGTTAAACTGCCGGCCCCCGCTGGTATCGTTGCGTCGGATTATTTCCTTATACAGCTGATTACGGAACTTTTCCGGGGGATATTCGGCGAAGGTCAACCTGGCCAGCCTGAAATCCCTGCCTCACACCGTGCAAATCACCGTTGCGGACAGCACCAACACCGCTATCGCCATTGTGCAGCGCTACCTTGACACACGCGGCAACAGCACCGATTTTCTCGACGCGGGGAATACCTAGCTTACAGTTTGAACTGCTGCACCAGTCGCTGTAATTCTTCTGCATTCCCGTGCAATTGTGCTGCTGCTGTGGCTGATTCATGAACACCGGTGGCTGTTAGCTGAACGACCTCAGTGATCTGCTGCATGTGGCAAGATATCTCGTGCGTGGTGGTGGTCTGTTCCTCCGCAGCTGTGGCAATCTGGTTAACCTGCATTGCCACGGTGTTTATGTGATCCAGGATGTCGCGAAGTGCATTGCCCGATTTAGCAGATTCCATAGTGCCCAACTCCACCTGGCGCACGCCCTGTTCCATGGCTGCGACGGCCCCCTTGGTCTCGCCTTGGATGGCATTGATCATCTTACTGATCTCTTGGGTGGCACGGGTGGTGCGTTCGGCCAAAGCGCGAACCTCATCGGCAACGACCGCGAATCCCCTGCCCTGTTCACCAGCACGGGCCGCTTCGATGGCGGCGTTAAGCGCCAGCAGATTGGTCTGGTCGGCAATGTCCTCGATGGTACCTATGATCTCACCGATCTGATCACTGCGCGCCCCTAACCCCTCCACTGTCTTGGCCGATTCCTGCACTTTGTCGACAATCTGGCTCATGGCAGCTATGGTGGCTTCAACGACCGATGCCCCGTTCTGGGCAGAGAGCGCAGCGCGCTGGGCGCTCTCTGCTGCCATATGGCAATTACGGGCGATATCTCCGGAAGTGGCTGACATCTCTTCTCCGGCGGTGGAAACGGACATCGTCTTCCCCGCGATTTCATCGGCCCCGCCGGCTATCCTCTCGGCGGTAGAGTTTACCTGCCCCGCAGCTGCGCTGACTTCATGGGCCGAGGCCATTACCTTAGAAAGGGTATCCCTCAGAGCAGAGGCCATGGTCCCTACGCCCTCCAAGAGCAGCTCAACCTCGTCCACAGGTTTATCTTTGTGAAATGTTTGTATGGAAACAGAAGTGAAATTTCCGGATGCATATAATTCGGTCTGGCACACAACCTTCCGTATCGGCAGAGAGACCCCTTGCCGAATTAAAATGGCTAGCATCGAGATCAAGAGAATGATGAACAGAACTGAGGCCACAATGATGGCATTTCTGACCATGTTGGCGACTTCGTTGAATTCGTCCTGGTAGGTACCTACCCCTATTATCCAATTCCACTCCTTGAGATGCCGGTATGCCACCACCTTTATCCCCCCCTCCCCTAGTTCGATCACAAACCCGTCACCTTTGTCCTCATGACTGTAATTCGTATTTCAGCCACACCCCGAGATCTCGGCCATTTTACGGTGTTCCCGATTTTGGGCTGCCGATGTACCTAAACAGTACACCTGGACAACGAATCATCGCTTTTATAGCACAAATGGTGCCACCGGATAAATGTGATCGTATTTGGTCGATTGGAGATATCTAGGAGTCTGTCGGACTGGGCATTGAAGCTGCCGTGAAGCCAGTTATCAGTCCGACCGACACGGTTGTGATTATTCTTGAGTTTCTACCTCACAGCCGAGTGGGATCTTGCGGCAAGTCTGCGAAG
>Ga0209123_1003388_pt1 | contig 11991 bp, 7 predicted proteins | sample BarGraIncu00431A_FD_184500 | JGI IMG/M metagenome (GOLD analysis project Ga0209123, IMG submission 184500) | Arctic peat soil microbial communities from Barrow, Alaska, USA - Barrow Graham LP Incubations 004-31A (SPAdes) (version 2) | ecosystem: Environmental > Terrestrial > Soil > Wetlands >...
AGCAAACCGTAGATTAAACCACCCATGAAGGAATCTCCACCACCCACCCGGTCAACAATGTGTGTGATGTCGTACCTTTTGGATTGGTAAAGTGTACCGTCTGCATATAAAACACCGCCCCACGTATTGTGGTTGGCATTGATGGAACCACGAAGTGTGATGATTATTTTTTTTGCACGAGGAAAACGACTTTTCAGTTGGGTGCAGACCGATTCAAATTCTTCTGCATTCACTTCACCACCGGTGTTATCCACGTCAAAATCTTTTGGTTTGATACCGAAGACTTTTTCTGCGTCTTCTTCATTCCCCAGAATAATGTCACAACCTTCAACCAAAGCAGGCATTACTTCCGATGCCGTTTTTCCGTAATTCCACAAATTCTTGCGGAAGTTCAGGTCTGTTGAAACGGTTATTCCCATTTCATTACAGGTTTTGATTGCTTCCAGACATGCGTCAGCAGCCCCTTGAGATAGAGCAGGAGTGATGCCTGTCCAGTGAAACCAGTTGGCACCTTTCAAAACTTCTTTCCAGTTGATCATCCCAGGTTGAATATCTGCTATGGCAGCATGGGCACGGTCATAGACCACTTTGCCGGCACGTGCAACTGCTCCTGTTTCCAGGAAATAAATACCTAAACGTTCTCCTCCGAAAATGACATTTTTGGTGGAAACTCCATATTTATGTAGGTTCATTAAACAGGATCGGGCAATATCATTTTGAGGCATGCGGGTCACAAATTCTGCTTCCAACCCGTAATTAGCCAGCGAAACAGCGACATTAGCCTCACCACCTCCAAAAGTAGCGGTAAATGCAGTTGCCTGACTGAAACGTTCGAAACCGGGTGTTGCCAAACGAAGCATGATCTCTCCAAATGTCACTACTTTTTTACTCATTGTGATTTTTCGTATTTAAATATTCTATGCAAATAAAAAGAAAATAATTGGAATCGTCGTTAAACCACCAATTTTGCCAGCATATTACCTGCTTCAATGATCTCGTTAGCGTACACGCAAATTAACGAAATAAAGCCAAAAGCCACAATACCTTCGGAAAAAAAACTTGAATAACCCGTATTCAAAAAAAGTCAATAACCCGGAAAATGTTGGATAGAGGGATGCAACGCAGTAGTGCGCCCTCTATCCATCATTTTAGAAGGAGAAGTAGGATTTTGCATTGTAGTAGGATATATTTTCCACCATTTTCCCCAGAAAATCCATTTCACTCTCCGGCAATTCCCCATTCACCACATCCGTTCCAATCAGATTGCATAGGATGCGACGAAAATATTCGTGACGTGGATAGGAGAGGAAGCTTCTGGAATCGGTCAGCATCCCGACAAAGCGACTCAGCAATCCAAGCACGGAAAGTGAATTCATCTGAGCTGTCATGCCATATTTCTGGTCAAGAAACCACCATCCGGCACCAAACTGAATCTTTCCGGCAACAGAACCATCCTGAAAATTTCCAATCATGGCAGCCACCATTTCGTTGTCGCGTGGATTCAGATTGTAGATAATGGTTTTGCAAAGTTTGTTTTCGGAATCAAGCCTGTTGAGAAATTTGGTCATATTTTTAGCGACATTCAAGTCACCGATGGAGTCAAAACCTGTATCCGCACCAATTTTTGAAAATAAACGAGAGTTGTTGTCGCGGATTGGGCCGTAATGAAGCTGTTGTGTCCAGCCACTGTTGTAGTCCATGATGGAGAACTGAACCATCATAGCCGATTTAAATTTCAGAATTTCTTCTTTGGATAAATGAATACCACCATAAACCTTATTGAATATTGCGTCAATTTCTGCCTCCGTATAATCTTCCGCATAAAATTCTTCCAGGCCGTGATCGCTCAGTTTGCAGCTCACGGAAGCAAAAAAATCGTGTCGGACCTGCAAAGCACCCATCAAATCCGAATAGTTGGAAATGCTGACACCCGATACGTCGGACAGTTTTTCAACATAGGTACGGTAAGTTGCCGGGTTTTTAACAGCCATGGCTTTGTCCGGACGCCAGGTAGGCAGAACTTTTACTTCAAAACCCTCCTTTATTAAAGCGATGTGATGTTCCAGGCTGTCAATCGGATCATCCGTGGTACAAACAACTTCCACCTTAAACTTTTTCATCAGGCCCCGGGCTGAATATTCCGGTGTACGCAATTTTGCGGTACACTCCTCATAAATTTCACGGGCCGTTTCTGGTTTCAGAATTTTATCAACTCCAAAACCTTTTTTCAATTCAAGGTGGGTCCAGTGATACAGTGGATTGCGCATGGTATAGGGCACCGTTTCCGCCCATTTTTCAAATTTCTCCCAATCAGAGGTATCTTTGCCGGTGCAAAAACGTTCATCGATGCCGTTGGTGCGCATGGCACGCCATTTATAGTGGTCGCCTTCCAGCCAAATCTGACCGAGATTGTCAAATTTTCTGTCCTTTGCAATGAATTCCGGGTTGAGGTGACAGTGGTAATCGATTATTGGCAAATGAGCCGCATGATTGTGATAAAGATATTTTGATGCTTCATTATCAAGCATGAAATTTTCATCCATGAAATTCTTCATGATACTTAAATTTATAATATTGGGAATGGAGAACTGTGCATTTGAGACGAATATACGAAGTTTTTTCAATATCCAAAAATCATCGTTTTCTTAGAATAGACCCGCTTAAAAGTTAAAATTATTTACTTTAAAAAGGCTAAAGTTGTTAAAATGATTTAAGTAAAAAGTACTTAAATTGTTTAAAACAAAAAGGCCGCTTTTCACAAAGCGGCCTTTTTATAGGTTTTCAATAGGTATTAGTTCTTAAGGTAAAAAAGATTGTATTAGGTTAACGGTGGCAAAGATTGACCTTTTTTCACAACTCTCCAAATAAAAAAACATATTATAAAACATGTTTTTGAACTTAATGTTTGAATTGTGGCACAATTCTGTGTATTTTTGTGGTGAGCACAAATTTAAACAGTTTTAAACATCTTACAAGTTTTTTATGGGCGAAAATGAAACGATTGAAGAAGGCGCTAAGAAAACGCTCAACTTTATAGAACAGATTGTAGAGAATGATCTGAAAGAAGGAAAGAATGGCGGACGTATTGTTACACGTTTTCCACCTGAGCCCAATGGCTATTTACACATAGGTCATGCTAAGGCTATTTGTCTGGATTTCGGTATCGCCCAAAAAAATGGTGGAAAATGCAATCTTCGCTTTGATGATACCAATCCCGTTAAAGAAGACGTGGAATATGTGGATTCCATTATGGAAGATATCAATTGGCTGGGTTTTCAATGGGACAATCTTTATTATGCTTCGGATTATTTCGGAAAACTCTACGATTTTGCCATAGAAATGATTAAACGTGGTTTGGCCTATGTGGACGATCAGTCTGCAGAAGATATAGCCAGACAAAAAGGAACACCCACATCAGCAGGTTCAGAAAGTCCCTTCAGAAACCGTCCTGTTGAGGAAAATCTGAATTTATTTGAAAGAATGCAGGCTGGTGAATTTGAAGAAGGAAGTCACGTACTCCGTGCAAAAATAGATATGACCCATTCCAATATGCATTTCCGTGATCCGCTCATGTATCGCATTCTCAAGATGAGTCATCACAGAACAGGAGACAAATGGAATGTGTATCCCCTTTATGATTTCGCACATGGTCAAAGTGACTATTTCGAAGGAATCACCCATTCCTTATGTACATTGGAGTTTGAAGTACACCGTCCGCTTTACGACTGGTTTATTGATCAACTCAAAAACAGTGATTACCGACCACGGCAAATTGAATTCAACCGGTTGAACATTACCTATATGGTCATGAGCAAGCGTAAAATGCTTCAATTGGTCAAAGAAGGACGTGTTTCCGGATGGGACGATCCCCGCATGCCGACCATTTGTGGTTTGCGCAGACGTGGTTTTACACCCGAATCCATCCGCAATTTTATTGACAGCATCGGTTATACCAAATTTGATGGCGTAATCGATCAGGGATTGCTCGAACACAGCATTCGTGAACACCTCAATAAGATTGCCCCCCGTATAAGTGCCGTCCTTAATCCTGTCAAACTGATCGTTATAAACTATCCCCAAGGTCAGGTAGAATGGAATGAAGCCATCAACAATCCCGAAGACGAAACAGCCGGAACGCACATGGTTCCATTTACCCGCGAACTCTTTGTGGAACGGGAGGACTTTATGGAAGACGCACCGAGCAAATATTTCCGATTGAGCCCCGGCAGAGAAGTTCGCCTGAAAAATGCCTACATTGTACGTTGTACATCGTGCAAGAAAGATGCAGATGGAACGATTGAAGAAATTTACTGCGAATATATTCCTGATACCAAAACCGGACAAATTGATACCGCCCGGAAAGTAAAAGGAACCATTCATTATGTTACAACTGAACATTGTCTGGATGCAGAGGTTCGCCTTTATGACCGCTTGCTGGATGTTTCCAACCCGGCAGATGAAAAGGATCGCGATTTTCTGGATATGCTAAACCCGGATTCATTAAAAGTATTGAACAATATTAAGATTGAATCCGTTGTAAAAGATGCCAAACCTTTGGACCATTTTCAATTTCAACGTGTTGGTTATTTCAACCTGGATCCAGATTCAACTCCGGATCATCTGGTTTTCAACCGGACCGTTTCTTTGAAAGAATCCTGGGGAAAAATTTCGGGTAAAAAATAAGTTTTTTAATTTTTCTGCTAAATAGACTGTTATGCTGCAAGAAGACATGGACTACAATGTTCAGGAATTGGTTGAGCGTTACGAGCAAAACCTTTCCGAAGGGCGTGCAGGTTATTTTGACGTGGACGAACTGGAAGATATTTCTGATTATTACCAGAAACGCGGAAAGCATAAAGAATCCTCAGCCGTGGTGGAAATGGGTTTGAGCCTGCATCCCAACAGCAGCATTCTCATGCTTAAACGCGCAACACTCTATCTGGAAATTGGCGAAGCAAAGCGTGCCTTGCAAATTATAGACCGGTTGCCTGAACGAAACGATACAGATGCCAATCTGGTACGTGCAGAGATTTTCATGCAGTTGGACCGCCGCGATGAAGCCTTGAAACTTTTACATCGGGTGATGGATGAAGAACAAATAGAGAAATCAGCCCTCAGTCTCGATATATCCGGTATTTTGGTGGAAGAAAGCATGCACAGTGAGGCTGTCGAATTTTTATTGGAAGCGCTGGAATCGGATGTAAAGAATATTGACTTGCTTTTTGAACTGGCCTACAGCTATGAACAAATTGGCAATGTGGAAAAATCAATCCAGACCTATCAGCGCATACTCGATATAGATCCCTATTCAAGCGAGACATGGTTTAATCTGGGGCAGGCTTGTTTCAATGTAAACCGGTACGCCGAAGCCATTGAAGCCTACGACTTTGCCCTGGTTATCAATCCAAACGATTTATTGGCACAATTACAAAAAGCCCATTCCTTATTTCAATCCGGACAATATCTGCAAGCGGCCTATGCCTATAAAGAATACGGTATCAACACTGAAGTAACCAGTGCCGTCATGATTTACGAAGGTGAGTCCTACGAAAAGGCGACTCTTTTTGATGAAGCCATGGAATGCTATCGGATGGCTTTGGAGCTTGAACCAAAGAGTGTTGATGCTTGTACAGGATTGGGCATTTGCCTGATGGAAAAGGAAGATTTCAATGCCAGTCTGGTCTGGTTTGAAAAAGCCCTCCGTATTGATCAGTCCATCAGCGAAACATGGGTTTATGTGGCAGAAGTTTTTGTGAACCTCAATATGCCGGAAGAAGCAATGATGAGTTACAGACGCTCGCTGGATTTAGATCCGGATCAGGCAGACGTGCTCGGTTCGCTTGGAAACCTCTGTTTCGATGCCGGAGAATATGAAAAAGCATTGACTTTTTATCAGGAAGCAGAATTGCTTGACCGCGAACTGACCGGAATAAATCTTTTCTACGCCCTGGTTTATGCCAAAACGGGAGCAAGGGAAATGGCTGAAGATTATTTGGCCAAGGCTGTCCTTTTGGATGAAAATGCACAAAAAGTCTTTGATGAAATCATCAACGATACGGACGAGGAGGCAAATTTAAAATCATAAAGCTATGAGACAGTTCGGCTTGTTGGGCTATCCGCTTTCACATTCCTTTTCCCGCGGATATTTTTCTGAAAAATTCAAAAAGGAAACCATCGATGCGCTTTATGAAAATTTCGCATTACCATCCATTGAACAGTTTCCGGGGCTGATCGCTGAAAATCCGCAATTGGTTGGTTTGAATGTGACCATTCCCTATAAACAGGCTGTCATTCCCTATTTGGATGATTTGGATCCGGAGGCTGCAACCATTGGAGCTGTCAACACCATACGAATTGAGCGCAACGGTAACAAAAAGCCCAGGCTGGTAGGTTACAATTCAGATCTAATCGGTTTTAGAGAATCCATTCGTCCCTATGTGGAAGCTCTGCGAAAATCCTTTCAAATACATTTTGCAGATAAAGTCATTTCCAGCGAAGGTTTTGTACTGAAAGCCCTCATTCTTGGTACCGGCGGCGCATCCAAAGCCGTTGAACATGGTTTGAAACAATTGAATGTTGAAACACTATTTGTATCCAGAACTCCTGATGATGGACGGATTACCTATGAAAATCTTGACCGTTCCTATTACGAAGAATACCCTATTATCATAAATACGACGCCCTTGGGAATGTATCCCAATGTAAATAATTGCCCACCAATAGATTATAAATCCATTGGACCTCATCACCTGCTTTTTGATGCGGTGTATAATCCTGAAAAAACCCTTTTTCTTGAAAAAGGAGAGAAGCAAGGAGCAACCATCAAAAACGGTTTGGAAATGTTACAACTACAGGCTGAAGCGTCCTGGAATATTTGGAATGAAAAATAGATTGATCTTTAATTAGTTATATTTTTTTCAAACATCACTTAAATCTTATTTACCATGCTGACTCCCATTTTTTGGATTATCCCGGCAGCTGCAGTGTTGGCCCTGTGTTTTGCATTCTTCTTCTACAAGCAGATGATGAGGCAAAGTGAAGGTACTGATACCATGAAAACGATCGCTCAATTCGTTCGTGAAGGTGCCATGTCTTATTTAAAACAACAGTACAAAGTCGTTGGATTTGTCTTTTTAGGGCTGGTAGCCCTTTTTTCCATCATGGCTTTTGGATTTAACATTCAAAACCACTGGGTGCCTGTCGCTTTTCTGACAGGAGGTTTTTTCTCTGCTTTGTCTGGTTTTCTTGGAATGAAGACTGCAACCTATGCATCGGCTCGAACAACCAACGCGGCCATTACATCCCTGAACAAGGGACTGAAGATTGCTTTTAGAAGCGGTGCCGTCATGGGATTGGTCGTTGTGGGTTTGGTCTTGATTGATGTCTCGGCCTGGTTTCTCATTCTGACTCATTTTATTTTGCCCAATGTGCTTGATCCTACTCAAAAGTTGATGATTGTCACCACGACCATGCTGACTTTTGGAATGGGTGCTTCCACACAAGCTTTGTTTGCCCGTGTTGGTGGTGGAATCTTTACGAAAGCAGCAGATGTTGGTGCTGATCTGGTTGGAAAAATTGAAGAAGGCATTCCCGAAGATGATCCACGAAATCCTGCTACCATTGCAGACAATGTGGGTGACAATGTGGGTGACGTAGCCGGAATGGGAGCAGACCTTTATGAATCGTATGCGGGTGCCATTCTTGCTACCGCGGCATTGGGCGCTTCCGCTTTTGCATCCAGCAATGATTTGCTAATTCAGTACAAAGCTGTTCTGGCTCCAATGTTGATAGCTGCTGTTGGCGTTGTCCTGTCCATCATCGGTATCTTTATGGTTAGCACCCACGAAGGTGCAAACATGAAACAAATGATGGCGTCCCTGAACAGAGGTATTAATTTTAGCGCTGTAATGATTGCTCTTTTTTCCTATGTCATTCTGTATTTTTTGGGAATGGATGCATGGTGGCAAATCGGATCAGCTGTTGTTAGTGGTCTGTTGGTGGGTATCATCATCGGGAAATCGACGGAATATTATACGTCGCATTCCTATAAACCGACCATCCATCTGGCTGAAAGCGGACAAACAGGTCCTGGAACAGTGATCATCAATGGTATAGGACTAGGGATGATCTCAACCGCAATTCCAGTTTTTGCTGTTGTACTCGGCATCATTTCTTCCTATCTTTTTGCTTCAGGCTTTGATTTTTCAAATATCGGTATGGGGCTTTACGGTATCGGTATTGCTGCCGTCGGTATGCTTTCAACCTTAGGCATCACCTTGGCCACAGATGCTTATGGGCCTATTGCTGACAATGCAGGAGGCAACGCAGAGATGTCCGGTTTGGGTGAAGAAGTTCGCAAACGCACCGATGCACTTGATGCCTTGGGAAATACCACTGCTGCTACCGGAAAAGGTTTTGCCATCGGTTCAGCTGCATTGACAGCGCTTGCCCTTTTAGCTTCCTATATTGAAGAAATAAAGATTGGATTGGTTCGGATGGGAATAACCACCATTCAGGTTGGAGATCAGGTTATAGAAACTGCTAAAGCCTCTTTTGCAGACTTTATGGTTTATTACAATGCCAACCTGATGAATCCGAAAGTGCTTTGTGGCATGTTTATCGGAGCCATGATGGCTTTCCTTTTTTGCGGACTTACCATGAAAGCTGTCGGACGTGCCGCCGGTAAAATGGTGGATGAAGTGCGTCGTCAGTTTCACGCTGATAAAGGAATTCTTACCGGAGAAAGCAAACCCGATTACAAACGTTGTGTTGAAATCTCGACCAAGGGAGCACAGCGGGAAATGATTTTTCCTTCCTTGCTTGCTATCATTGTTCCTGTACTTACAGGTGCTTTTATAGGCGTTCCCGGAGTTTTAGGCCTGTTGACAGGTGGCGTTTCCAGTGGCTTTGTTCTGGCTATATTCATGGCAAACGCAGGTGGAGCCTGGGACAATGCCAAGAAGTATGTGGAAGAAGGTAATTTGGGTGGAAAAGGATCTGAGACGCATAAGGCTTGTGTGACGGGGGATACCGTTGGTGATCCGTTTAAGGATACTTCGGGGCCGAGTTTGAATATATTGATTAAGTTGATGAGTATGGTGTCGATTGTGATGGCCGGGCTAACACTATCCTTCAGCCTATTCTAAGTGTTTGTCTCTTACGGGAGCGCATTTCGGCGTTGCAGGGTATAAAATCAATCCTCACGTACGAAAAGTACGCTCCGGTATGATTTTGCACCCTGCGCCTTGAACTGCATCACCCGTATGAAACAAACGGGCGGTGGGGTTGTAGGGAAGAAAGAAAAAGAAAGAAAAAGCTGTATCGGTTGGGTTACAGCTTTTTTTATAGAAAAGGATGTTAAATATATATATTTTTTAAACAAAGGCTGAATGTGTTTTGTTATACTACAAATTTAATTAATTTTGTAATGTGTGCTGAGTGAAGAAAACATTAGAGTTGTAAAATGTTTTTAAGTAATTTGTAGCCGGAAGCGCTGGCTTTGAGTTGATGACCGGAATGAAGGGTAATTCTATAGTATTGTTTTTCATAGAGTTCTATTCTGGAGATGGCATCAACATTGACAATGAAAGAACGATGAATGCGGATAAATTTTGTGGGAGGTAAATTCTCTTCAAAAAATTTCATCGTTTGTTCTTTAATAAAATGATTGGAAGCTGTGAATATTTTTACGTAATCACCCTCAGCTTGTAAAAAAATAATATCAGTGACAGCGATGACATGAATTTTTTGTCCCACTCGAACTGTAATTTTTTCAGACCAGCCCAATGTTGGCACCGGATTCCCATAAGCTACCTCCACTCCAGGCTTATGAGAATCCGGTTTTTTTTGCTCCTCCAAATCCTCCTCCATGGACTCTTCATTGGACTCTTCATTTGATGATAAGTTGAATAAGACCCGTATTGTTAGGGTATACAAGAGTATTCCCATAATGGATTTCATAGGGATACTTTTGACGATTTCAGAAAAATCTTCGTTCGAAAAAGACACGTACAACAAAAAATAGTCGGAACCAAGCCATACGATCGTTACTAAAATAACTAATGCCGTATAGTTTATCAGTTTCTGAAGGCTATTGTTTCCAGTCAAACCGGCAAACCGGATGACGTACCATAAAAGCATGGTGAGGATTCCGAAAATCAATCCGGATATCAATCCATCGCATAAAAGAATCGTTGGAGAAATCGGTACCAGTGATAGTTGGCTGACCGTTACGGCCAAGCCAACCATCAGGAAGATACCTGTATATAAAATCAGGCGGTGCGGACTTTTAAAAGCCGGATATTGCATCATAGCTTAGTCCCGGAGTTTGCACTCACCGAAAGAACATTTACCATCGATGATCAGTATCCTGGAGTCTTCAGCATTGTAGGTCTGTGTCAATCGACTGTCAGAGAAGGTGCCAAACATAGAGTCTCCACGCAGTTGAACATTCCATTCGTCGGGAACAATGATAACCACTGAACCAAAAGATACTTTAATGTTCAGCTTGGTTTTTCCTTCAGCTAAAGTGGTCTTACGTAAATCAAGTATAACTTCTCCAAAGTTACTATCCACTTCACCACCTTTGAAAATAGGGTCCAGAACAATGTTTTTTCTGCTTTCGAATGCGGAACTTATATGGACAAAACCATCTTCGGATTCAAACTTGCCGGTATGTAAATCCGAGTTACGAAATTTTTCGAAATGTCTGTGCAGGCAACGAGGTCTGAACAACTTTTCCAAAGCAAAATAGATACCGCCTGAACTTATTATCCCGGCAACGATCAATAAGACCGGCCAGTAGATATGGGTGAAATCTGCCGGTATATTCAGTTCAGGCTGCATGCTGCCAATTTGTGGAATGATGAAGAAAATCCCCAGAGTCAGTAAAACAGTCGCCAGAAAATAAGATCGTTTAAATAGAACAAGTAAACCTAAAAGAATACACCATATAGGCCACGAAGAAAACAACGGTTTATACATTACCGGAAGAAAACCGATGTTTAAGCCTAGGAATACAATTCCCAAAAGAATAAGTATAATGGAAAAAGCTATAACATGTCTTTGATGGTGATAGTGGTGCGATTTGAAATTTGAATCCATAATGGTTGGGTTTTAAAGTTTCAGCAAAAGTAACCTGTCAATAATCCCAAAAAAAGCTGAAATCGACAAACTACCGGATAATTCCCGACGAAACCGGATAAATCAACGATTATACTTCATCCAGATACCGTTTGGATAGATCGTATGCATCGATGCGACGATCCCGAAGGAACGGCCACCAACGTCTGACGTTTTCCGAACGAGTCAAATCAAGGTCAACCAGCAAAACTTCGGGTCCATCCGCAGAGGCTTCTGCTAAAATTTCACCTTGTGGCCCGGCTACAAAACTATGTCCCCAAAATTGAATGCCGTTTGTTTGTCCCGATGGATCTGATTCATGACCAACCCGGTTTACTGAAACCACAGGCAATCCGTTGGCCACAGCATGAGCCCTTTGAGATATCATCCAGGCATTCAGCTGGCGTGATTTCTCTTCTTTGCTATCGCTGCTTTCCCAACCGATGGCTGTAGGATAAATCAATATTTCTGCCCCTTGAAGTGCCATCATGCGCGCTGCTTCCGGATACCATTGATCCCAGCAAACCAAAACGCCCAATTTTCCCAAAGAGGTTTCAATTGGTTTGAAGCCCAGGTCGCCCGGTGTAAAATAAAATTTCTCGTAATAAGCAGGATCATCTGGTATGTGCATTTTCCGATATTTTCCGGCAATCGTGCCATCCTTTTCAAAAACAACAGCCGTATTGTGGTATAAACCGGGTGCTCTTTTTTCAAAAAGTGAGCAAACCAACACGATGTCCAGCTCCTTAGCCAATGCTCCGTAAAAAGCAGTGGAAGGGCCAGGAATGGTTTCAGCCAAATTAAAAGCTGAAACATCTTCTGTCTGGCAGAAATACAGGGAATTGTGAAGTTCTTGCAAAACAACCAGTT
>Ga0209123_1003389_pt1 | contig 11982 bp, 10 predicted proteins | sample BarGraIncu00431A_FD_184500 | JGI IMG/M metagenome (GOLD analysis project Ga0209123, IMG submission 184500) | Arctic peat soil microbial communities from Barrow, Alaska, USA - Barrow Graham LP Incubations 004-31A (SPAdes) (version 2) | ecosystem: Environmental > Terrestrial > Soil > Wetlands >...
GCGTACAAGAACAGCGAACGCGCCAATCGGTGCTTGAGGCTGCCGGTCGGGTGCGTGGACTCGTCCTTCAAATACAGGTCAATGCCGCAGCGGGCAAAGCCGGGCAGGGGCAGGGCGATCAGATGCGTGTCAGCGCTGCGCTGGTAGTCGGCTTCAATCAGGGCGATGGCGGTGTGCAACCAATTCATCGTTCGCTTACTTCAGGCTGCCTGACAAAAACTGCGCCAGTCGCTCACTTTTTGGGTTGGCCAGTACCTGCGCCGGCTTGCCTTCTTCCTCGATCAGCCCTTTGTGCAAGAAAATCAGATGGTTGGACACGTCGCGCGCAAAACCCATTTCATGCGTCACCACCACCATGGTGCGGCCCTCCAGCGCCAGGGTCTTCATGACCTTGAGCACCTCCGACACCAGCTCGGGGTCAAGCGCACTGGTGGGTTCGTCAAACAACATCACTTCGGGCTCCATCGCCAGCGCGCGGGCTATCGCCACGCGCTGCTGCTGGCCGCCGCTCATGTGCGCCGGGTAGCGGTCTTCCATGCCGGCCAGATCAACCCGGGCCAGGTATTTGCGCGCAATCTCCACCGCCTGATCGCGGTGAACCCCCATCACATGCACTGGCGCTTCGATAATGTTTTGCAGCACCGTCATGTGCGCCCACAGGTTGAAATGCTGGAACACCATGGCCAGCTTGGTGCGCATGCGCTGCAGCTGTTTGGGGTCGGAGGCACTGAGCTCGCCATTGGCGCCCGGCACCAGCTTGAGCTCTTCGCCGGCCACCACAATGCGGCCCTGGTGCGGTTTTTCCAGCAGGTTGATGCAGCGCAAAAACGTGCTTTTGCCGGAACCTGAACTGCCGATGATGCTGATCACGTCACCGGCATGGGCGGTCAGCGATACACCTTTGAGTACTTCGACACTGCCGAAACGTTTGTGAATGTTTTCTGCCTGGAGTTTGAGGGTGGAAGTGGTCATGGAAAAAAAGGTTGGGTAGGCAGGGAACAAAAAAGGCTCAGGCCCCCAGCAACTCGCCGGTTCTAAACGGCGTAGCGCCAGCAATCTTGCCCAGTTCGCCGCCGGTCATGATGTAGCGATCACGGATGCGGGCATAAAAAACACCGTCCACCCCGGCAAGCACGCGATGTGTCTGGTTGGCAATCGGGTCAATCACCTGCGCCACCAGATCACCGAGACGCAGGGTTTGACCCACCTCGGCCGCAAACACCACCAGGCCTGGGGCCGGTGCCTTCAGGGTTTCGGAGCCGGCCAGTGGCGTGGGTTGGCACTTGAAGGCGGGCACCGCCGGGGCTTCATGGCAAGCCAATAGCTGGGTGTGTTTGAGCCAGTCAACAATGGCTCGCGCATCCTGTTGTGCCAAGGCATGGCTGACGTCGAGCTCACCGCGCAACTCGATGGTGGTGCTGCAGCAGCCTTGCGGCAGCGGCAGGTTGCGGCCCAGGCCGGCAAAAATATCAGCCAGCCGCCACCACGCGCCCGAGAGGCATTCGTCAAATGGCCCGCTGCCTGAATTCTTGGCCAGCAATATTGCCTCGCTGCCCAGAAAGCGCGCCAGCGGCTCCAACTGCGGCCAGCAGGCTTCTTCGGTGTAGAAATGCAGCACGCCTTCACAGTCGCAGTGCAGGTCCAGCACAAAGTCGGCGTCATGCGCCAGCGTCAGCAAGCGGTGGCGCAGGCTTTGCAGTTCGGTGTCGGGCAGCCAGTTGTCCAGGTACCTGCCAAGGGCCTGGCGCACCAGACCAACGTTCGCCTGCGGGTCGTCGCCCAGCGCATCGCGTACCAGTGGCTCGACGGCGCGGGCCAGGTCCGGGTAATGGCGGTTGAAGTTTTCCGAGGTAGCGAGATCAAAGCGGCCCATCGGCTTGTGATTCACCCGCTGCGCCAGCCCCAACGGATTGGCTACTGGCACCAAAATGATTTCGCCTTGAATCTGGCCCGCGGCTTCAGCCGTTTCCAGCAAGGCGCGCAAGTGGTGCGCCACCAGCATGCCCGGCAGCTCTTCGGCGTGCAGGCTGGCCTGGATGTAGACCTTGAGGCCGCTGCCGGGTTGGCCAAAATGAAAGCTGGTCAAGGTCTTTTGGCTGCCCAGGCTGTTGGACAGCAGGGGATGATCGATGCGAAGCATAGGGTGTGAGCTGTCCTTGAACTACAGCTTGCGCGGGGCCAGATAAGCCAGCAGGCGCCCCTCGCTGAACCTGAAGAAACCAATCAGGCAGAAAGAGGCGATGAGGTAGATCGCCGCGGCGGCCAGATAGGCTTCGAACGGCAGGTAGTAGTCCGAGTAGATGCGACTCGCCGCCGCCGTGACGTCCAGCATGGCGGGCACGGCGCTGGCCAAGCTGGTGGCTTGCAGCATCATCACCACCTCGTTGCTGTAAGCCGGCAGCGTGCGCCGCATGGCGCTGGGCAGCACAATGTGCAGCATCACCTTGAAGCGGCTCATGCCATAAGCCTGCGCGGCTTCAATCTCACCAGCGGACGTCTCCCGAATGGCGCCGGCCAGCATCTCGGCGGTGTAACCCGCGGTGTTCAGGCTGAAGGCCAGCAGCGCGCAAAAAAAAGGTTCCTTGAAATGCGTCCACGGCCACACCGTGTCCCAGCGTGCCTGAATCCACTCCAGTTGACCCAGCCCGTAATAGATCAGGTAGACCTGAATCAAGAGCGGCGTGCCCCGCATCACATAGGTATAGGCGCCCACCACCCAACGCAGCGGCGCCCACGGGCCGGTCAGGGCCAGCGCACACAGCAGCGCCAGCACGGCGCCCACCACCAGTGACGAAAATAGCAAGGCTAAAGTGGTCAGAATGCCGGTGCCGTAGAGCGCCAGGTTTTGGGGCTCGAAGATGACGGCAAAATTCATTACAACTGCACCCGTTTGGTACCCAGGCTGTAGCGGGCGTTGAGTCGGCGCAGCACCAGGAGCGACACCGTGGTGTAGATCAAAAACAGCGCGGCGGTGAATAAAAAGTAGGCAAACGGCGAGCGCGTGGCCGCGCTGGCCTGCTTGGCCAGATAGGTCATTTCCTGCAAGCCAATCAAACTCACCAAGGCGGTGGCCTTGATCAGCACCAGCCAGTTATTGGTAAAGCCGGGCAGGGCATAGCGCACCATTTGCGGGGCTGTGATGCGCATAAAGGTTTGTGTGCGGCCCATGCCAAAAGCCCAGGCGGCTTCTGCCTGGCCTTTGGGAATGGCCAGAATGGCGCCCCGAAAAGTCTCGGTCATGTAGGCGCCGTAGATAAAGCCGATGGTCAGCACGCCGGCCAAAAACGGGTTGATGTCCACCGTGGTCTCGCTGCCCATGGCCTCTAACAAGTTGTTCAGGCCGATGGTGCCGCCATAAAATACCAGCAGCATCAGCACCAGCTCCGGGATGCCCCGGATGATGGTGGTGTAGAGCGTGGCCAGCGCCACCAGAATAGGACGCCCTGAGAGTTTGGCGCCCGCACCTGCCAGGCCCAAAATAATCGATACCAGCAGGGCTGCAAGGGACACGCCCACCGTGAGTACAGCACCATACAAAATGGAGGTGTAGTAGGAGGAGCTCATCGGTGGGGTTGGTCGCTGGTGGCTTTACTTGCCGTAAACGTCAAACTTGAAGTACTTGTCGTTGATTTTCTTGTAAGTGCCATTGGCACGGATCGCCTTGATGGCGGCATTCAATTCGTTTTTGAGCGCCGCATCACCCTTGCGCAGGCCAATGCCGACGCCAGTACCAAAGTATTTTTCAGTGTAGAGCTCTGGGCCGACCAGGTTGTAGTCTTTACCTTCGGGCTTGCTCAGGAAACCACCGGTGACTTCCACAAAGTCGGCCACGGTGCCGTCCAGACGACCGGACTTGATGTCCAGATAAACCTGGTCTTGCGCTTCGTAGGGGACCACTTCAACGCCTGCGGTCTTGAGTTCGCCCATGGCGTACTTTTCTTGTGTACTGCCCTTGAGCACACCGATTTTCTTGCCCTTGATGGAGGCGGGGCCGGTGAATTTCACGTCTTTCTTCACCACCACGCGGCTTGGCGTGTTGTAGTACTTATTGGTGAAATCAATCACCTTCAGGCGATCCTCAGTGATCGACATCGAGCTGATGATGACGTCGTATTTCTTCGCCTGCAGGCCCGGAATCATGCTGTCCCAGACTTGTTCCACAAACACGCATTTGCGCTTGACCTGCTCGCACAGCGCGTTGGCGATGTCGACGTCGAAGCCGGTCGGCTTGCCGTCGGCGGTCTTGAAGGTGAAGGGCTCGTAAGTCGGGTCGATGGCGACCTTGAGGTCTTTGCCTTGGGCAAACGAGACAGCGCAGAGTGATCCCATGGCGATGGCCAGGAGGAGTTTTTTCATGAGTAAATCCTAAAAAAAGCCGCAGACTGGCCACGGCTGGGTAAGAAATGAACAGAGATTTCATTCTACGGTCTGTGAACCGCGAGAAAAGGCATGGTTTTCCATAGGCTGGGATGATCTATTCACCAAAATCATGAGCATGAAGCGGAACTGAACTTGCATCGACGCAGAAAATGACGGTCGTCAATTATTGTTCAAACTTGGTTTGCTCGGGACAGGCACAAGCCCAACTTTCAGGGTTTTGACGACGCCGGGCAGTCGCCCGGCAGACAGGTCATCAAGGACCAACTTTTTGCAGCGTCTTGATCATGGGATTTGATCCACTACCCGCTACGTCGGGGCAACAGGAAACGTTCCTGCGGCAAATCCTCGATGCCGCCAGTTGAGGCGGCCTGGCAGCCCGATGGGGCCTGGCGAGGCTTGTCCTGGCCAGGACTTGGGTGCGTCAGGGCAACGGCGCATAATCGGGCAAAGCTATTTGTATCGTTTTGTAAGCGCGCAAAAAGAGGGTGGCGCCCAACCCACTAATTTGCCAGGTTGCCTCAGTCATCGGTCGCTGGTATCTCACCATGAAGCACGCGATTCACTGGAATCTTTTGAGTCCCTTCATCCGCAATGCTCTCTTGTTGGCTGGCCTGATCAGCGCCGGTTTGGCTGTTGGGTCGCGCTATGGGTGGATTGTGCTGGGTGGCCTGGTGGCCCTGGCCTTGATCGTGTTGCAAGGCACACGCTTATTCATGACGCGGCGCAGACTGGCGGAACAGTATCGTTTGGTGCTGTTGCAAAAAAAGCGGCTCAGAGAAGGTGAATTCCGCTGGAAATTCGCCATTGAAGGTTCAGGGGACGGCCTGTGGGACTGGAACGTGGCCGACGGGACTGTATTTTTCAGCGCGCAATACAAACAAATGCTCGGTCTAACGGTTGACGAGATGGCTCATCAGTTGCAGGAGTGGGAGACGCGCGTTCACCCCGATGACAAGGCAGGGAGCCTGATTGCATTGCAGTCTCACCTTGAGGGACAGACCCCGGTGTATGCCACCCAATACCGCATGCGCTGCAAGGACGGCAGCTACAAGTGGATTCTCGACCGTGGCACGGTGGTCAGCCGCAGTGATGCGGGCAAACCCTTGCGCATGATTGGTACTCATACCGACATTACCGCGCACAAGCAAGTCGAGGAAAAACTTCAGCTGGCGGCCAGCGTTTTCACCCATGCGCTCGAAGGCATCATGATCACCGATGCGCAGGGACTGATCATCGACGTCAATCAGGCCTTCAGTCGCATCACCGGCTACGAGCGTGACGAAGTGTTGGGCCGCAACCCGCATCTTTTGAGCTCCGGTCGACAGAGCAAGGAGTTCTATGCCGTCATGTGGCGTGATCTGCAGGAGAACGGGTGCTGGTATGGCGAAGTCTGGAACCGGCGCAAAAGTGGTGAGGTGTATGCGCATCTGCAAAACATCAGCGCGGTGCGCGATGCCCAGGGCCAAACCCGGCAGTACGTCTCGCTGTTCTCTGACAACACCGCGCTCAAGCAGCATCAGCAGCAACTCCAGCACCTGGCCCATTTTGATGCGCTGACCGACCTGCCCAACCGCCTGTTGCTGGCCGATCGCCTGCACCAGGGCATGGTGCAGGTGCAGCGGCGCGGACAAGTGCTGGCGCTGGCTTTTGTTGACCTGGACGGTTTCAAGCTGATCAATGACAGCCATGGACATGAAGCGGGCGACCATTTGCTGATGACGGTGGCGACCCGCATGAAGCTGGCTCTGCGCGAAGGCGACACACTGGCCCGCCTGGGCGGCGACGAGTTCGTCGCAGTGATGCTCGATCTGGCAGATAAAGCGGCCTGCGAGCCGATGCTGCACCGCCTGCTGGCCGCCGTCGCCCAGCCGACGCAATTTGACGGGCACATGCTGCAGGTTTCAGCCAGTCTGGGCGTGAGCTTCTATCCGCAGGTGCAAGAACTCGACGCCGATCAGTTGCTGCGCCAAGCCGACCAGGCCATGTACCAGGCCAAGCTGGCGGGTAAGAATCGCTACCAGTTCTTTAAAGCTGAATAATTTCAGATCGTCTTCATGGGCCAAGGCTATATGCATCTTAGGCCGCTAGCCACCGTGAAGTCTGCGTGAGTAGCTACTGTTTTGATAGCTATTTCACCAGTCTTCCTTCACCGCCAGCACCGCGTCCTTGCCCGCCGCCGCGCGCCCGGCCAGCCAGGCAGTGACGGTGCCCGCCAGCACCACGGCCAGGCACAGCAGGAGCAGGCGGCCCCACGGCAGCATCAGCTCCATGGTCCAGTGAAAGCTTTGTGGGTTCACCACATGCACCAGCACCACCGACACCGCCAGCCCCAAGCCGAGCCCGGCGATGGCGCCCACGCTGGTCCAGGCGCTGCCCTCCAGGGCGACCAATTGCAGAATCTGGCGTCGGGTCAGCCCCAGGTGCGCCAGCAGGCCAAACTCCTTGCGCCGGGACAGCACCTGGGCGCTGAAGCTGGCCGCCACACCAAACAAGCCAATCGCAATCGCCACCGCTTGCAGCCAGTAGGTGACCGCAAAACTGCGGTCAAAGATGCGCAGCGAGGTGGTGCGAATCTGGCTGGCGGTGCCAAATTCGAGCAACTCGCTGGCGTTGCCCTTGCTGCCAGCAGTGGCAGCAGCATCTTCGCCATTGGCCTCCCCAACGCCCTGACGGACAAGCGCGCGCACCGCTTGCTGCACCGCCTCGGCCTCGCCCGGGTTGTTGAGCCACAGCGCCAGGTCGTTGGCGCGCTGGTCGCCGGTGAGACGTTCGAACACGCGCTGGTCCATCGCGATGGCGCCGCTTTGGCGGGCGTAGTCGCGCCACACACCCGCTACGAAAAAACTAGCTGCCTGCACCCTATCGACGGGGGCTAGAGCCCTAAATGATGCTGAAAGCGGGGCAAACACCGTGCCCCGGCGGGCGCCATGCAGGTCCACCATCGCCTCGCTCACATAGATGCCAATCTGCCCCGCTGGCACCGGCAGCGCATCGCCCACCAGCGGCAGGCTGCGCGCCGGGTCAGCCAGGTCGCGGGCGATCAGCGCCACCGGCGGCTGTGCCGGGTCCAGCAGCAGCGAGACCAGGCGTTGGGTCTGCACCTTTTGCACCCCCGGCAACTGGCCCGCAGCCCGCACAAATTCAGGCGTGAAGTACACCGTGTCACTGGCGCTCAAGGACCTGGAACTGCGCACATACAGGTCGGCTGGCAGCACGCGGTCCAGCCACACCGTCACCGATTCCCGAAAACTTGCCACCATCACCGTCAGCGCCACCGCCAAGCTGAGCGAGGCCACCACGCCGCTGACGGCCACCGCCGCCGACTCGCGTTGCCGGCGCGCCCGCTCCACAGCCAGCAGTGGCAAGGTGTGCCGCGCCACCCGTGGCGCCAGCCGGTCCAGCAGCACGCCAATCAGCCAGGGCAGCGCCGTGATACCGCCCAGCAGCAGCAAGCCGACCGACACGTAAGCCGCCAGTGGAATGCCAAAAACGGCTGGAGCCCTCGTCAATAGGGCGCTAGTAGCTATTAAAACGATACTGATCCAGTGGCTGCGGCGGGTTCCCTGCGCGCTGCCCTGCCCTTTGAGCGTTTGTGCCGGGGGCAGGCACTGCGCCTGCCGCGCCGGCCACCAGCCGCCCACCAAGGCAGCCACCAGCCCCAGGACGCCGTAGCCCAGGGCGGCCCAGCCGCTCCACTGCAACTGGGGTGAGACCCCGGAAAAAAAGCCGCCACCCAGATCGCCACCGAGCAGGCGCAGCGCCAGCGCGGCCAAGGCCGTGCCCAATGCAATACCGGCCGCGCTGCCAATCACGCCCAGCGCCAGCGACTCCCACAGCACCAGTGCCAGCCGCTTGCGCGCACTCAGGCCCAGCACCGCCAGCAAGGCAAACTGCTGCGCACGCTTGGCTACGCTCAAAGACAGCACCGAAAACACCAAAAATGCCCCGGTGAACAGGGCAATCAGTGCCAGCACGCTGAGGTTGACGCGGTAGGCGCGCGACAGGTCCTGTGCTTGCGTTTGCGCCTCGCCGGGCGGTGTCAGGCTTAGTCCGGGTGGCCAGTCCGGCGCGCTTTGCAGCGCGCGCGCAAAGGCGAGCGCATCCACGCCCGCTTGCAGCCTCAGGTCAATGCGGGTGAGCTGCCCCTGCTTGCCAAACAGCTCTTGCGCCGCGCCAATGTCCATCACCGCCAGCGCCGCACCGCCCGCCCGCACGCTGCCCGCCACTGTGACCGCGTGCATCTGCAGGCCACTCTGCAGCCGCAGCACCGAGCCCTGCACATTTTTTTGCGCCGCCGCGTTCAAAAATACGGTGTCGGGCGCAAACAGCGCCAGCCGGTCCGCATCAGCCAGCGGCCGCGGCATCAGGTCAGGCGCGACAAACGGCACCACCAGCGCGTCGATCCCGACCACGCGCACGGCCGCGCGGCGCCCGTCTGGCGCCTGGGCATAGCTGCCCAGCTCCAGCACCGGGCTGGCCAGCCGGACCTGGGGGTGACGCGCCACGCGGGCAAATACCGCCTCGTCAAAGCTGCCCCGCACACTGCGCAACTCCAGGTCGGGCTGGCCGTTGACGGAGCGCACCGCCTGTGAGAACTCATCCAGTGCCGACGCGTTGATCAGCTGCACCGAAAACGCCAGCGCCACCCCCAGCATCACCGCCACCACGGCGGCGGCGTTGCGCCACGGATGCTGGATCAGCTCCTGCCAGGAGAAGGTTTTCAGAAGGTCGAACATCGATGAAAAGGGGGCGGACTCGAATTAAAGCACTGCTGCTTGCGGCGCTACGCCTGAGCTGCCAGCGCCACCAACACCTGCTCTGGCATGCGCCTGGGGCGCAGACTGGCAGCCTGCACGCAGCCCACGCGAACACGTCCCTGCGCCAGCAGCGTGTCACCGCGCCAGGCCTGTTGCTCCAACTGCATAGAGGCCTGCCGCTGCGCCACCACCTTGACCGTGACCTGGATCAGGTCGTCCAGTTTGGCCGCAGCCAGGTAGCGCAATTGCACATCAGCCACCACAAAAATGGCGCCGGTTTGTGCCTGCAAAGCGCTTTGCTCCACCCCCAGGGAGCGCAGCCACTCCGTGCGCGCACGTTCGAAAAACTTGAGGTAATTGGCATAGAAAACCACGCCGCCCGCGTCGGTGTCCTCCCAATAGACGCGCAGGGTGAAAGGATTGCAGAGTTCAGGCATGGTTTCCATTCTAAAAAAAGAGGCTGGCAGCTTTTACAGGCTTGCCAGCCCATCCGCGCTGAGCCGCAGCACCCGATCAGCGCGGGTGGCGGCGGCTTGCGAATGGGTGACCAGTACCAGCGAGGCTTGCTGTTGACGGGCCTGCTCAATCAGGGCATCCATCACTCTTGCTGCCGTGCTGGGGTCCAGGTTGCCGGTGGGCTCGTCGGCCAGCAGTAATTTAGGCCGGTGCACCAGCGCGCGGGCAATTGCCACGCGCTGCAACTGGCCGCCACTGAGTTGCTGCGGCAGGCGCGCGCCCAGGCCGCCCAAGCCCACCGCCGCCAGCATGGCTTGCACCCGGGCATCGTCGTGCTGGCCCAGCAGCATCAAGGGCAGCGCCACGTTTTGTGCCACATCCAGGTGCGGCAGCACGTGAAACGCCTGGAACACAAAACCAATTTTTTCACGCCGCAGGCGCGCCAGCTGGTCGTCGTTCAATTGCCCCAGATCAAGGCCATCGAGAACGACCGAGCCGCTGTCCCACTGGTCCAGCCCGGCCAGACAATTGAGCAGGGTGGACTTGCCAACGCCGGACTCTCCCACGATCGCGACAAACTCGCCGTCGGGCACGCTCAAAGAAACGTTGGCAAACACCGGCACCGCACCGTAGTGCTTGCTTAAATTGGAGACCACCAGACTCATGGTTTACCTTGCAGCTTGTTCCTTGCATTGACAAAGTCGCGCGCCAACGCCAGCACCTGATCCAGCGCATCGGGCGCGTCACAGGCCACCACGCGGCGCTCCGGCATGGATCGCAGCCAGGTCAGCTGGCGCTTGGCGAGCTGGCGCGTGGCACAGATGCCCTTGTCGCGCAGCTCGCTCATCGGCCACAGGCCATCGAGCGCTTGCCAGGCTTGCCGGTAACCGACGCAGCGCATGGCGGGCAAATCAGCCTGCAGGTCGCCGCGTGCGCGCAAGGCTCGCACCTCGTCTATGAAACCGGCCGCCAGCATGGCATCAAAGCGCTCGGCAATGCGCTGGTGCAGCCAGGCGCGATCCTGCGGTTCGAGTGAAATCAGGCACCTGTCATTTTCAGAATAATTTAGACATTTTTGGCCTCTGGCCCCCGTCGCATCTTCGTTAGTTGCTATTAATTTAGTAGTCTGAAAGGAAGACAGCGGCTGCCCCGAGAGTCGGTAAACCTCCAATGCCCGGGCAATGCGTTGGGAGTCCGCCGGGTGCAGGCGCTTTGCGGTCACCGGGTCCACCTCGGCCAGCGCGGCGTGCAATGCGGGCCAGCCTTGTTGGGCCGCCTGCAGGGCAATCTGGGCGCGCGTGGCCGGGTCGGCTTTGGGCATGGGGTCGAGCCCGTTCAGCAGCGCCTTGAAGTAGAGCATGGTGCCGCCCACCAGCAGCGGCAGTTTGCCGCGTGCCGTGATGTCGGCGATGAGAGTCTGCGCGTCGGCCACAAACTCGGCGGCGCTGTAGGCTTGCAGCGGGTCGCGGATGTTGATCAGGTGGTGCGGCACTGCGGCCAGCTCTGCGGCGCTGGGCTTGGCCGTGCCGATGTCCATGCCGCGGTACACCAGCGCCGAGTCGACGCTGATGATCTCCACCTCATGCACGCGCGCAATGGCCAGTGCGGCCGCGGTTTTGCCGGAGGCGGTGGGGCCCGCCAAAGCCAGGTAGCGCGGCGGGCGAAGAGGGCGTGCCGGGTGCTCAGTGTTCATCATGTTGGCCTTGTCGTTGCACCAGCGTCCACGCCGCCAGCGCGATCAACACGCTCCAGAACCACATGCCCAGCGCCAGCGGCCGCACGCTGGCGTCCATGTGAGTGCCGAGCCAGCCGCCCATGGCAAAGGCGGTGATCATCATCAAAAAACCGTTCAAGGCGGATGCGGCACCGGCGGCCTGCGGGAACGGCCCGACCGCGCCGCTCTGGCTGCACGGCTGGTGCACCCCATGGCCGATCATGAACAGGTACTGCGGCAGCATGATGGCCCAGCCATTTTTCAGCCCGGCCAGCGCCATGGCGCCCATCAAGCTGCCCCCGCTCAGCGACAGTCCGCCCGCCAAGGCCACGGCCCGGCGCACCCCGAAACGCGCCAGCCAGTAGCGGCACAAAAAAGTGCCCAGCAGATACGCCAGCGCATTGGAGAACATCAGCAGCCCGTACGCGCTGGTGCGCCAGCCCAGCACCTGGATAAAGACAAAAGAAGACGCCGCCAAAAACGTGAACAAGCCGCCATACGAGGCCGCTGACAGCGCCGAGAACGCCACAAAAGTCGGGTTGCGCATAATGGCCAGCCAGGTGCGAGCCAGAGTGGCTGCTTGCAGTGCCTGCGGGTTTTTGTGTGCCACGGTCTCGGTAAAGCGCCAGGCAATCAGCGCCAGGCAGACGGCACCAAAAACGGCCAGCGCCAGCA
>Ga0209123_1003390_pt1 | contig 11982 bp, 7 predicted proteins | sample BarGraIncu00431A_FD_184500 | JGI IMG/M metagenome (GOLD analysis project Ga0209123, IMG submission 184500) | Arctic peat soil microbial communities from Barrow, Alaska, USA - Barrow Graham LP Incubations 004-31A (SPAdes) (version 2) | ecosystem: Environmental > Terrestrial > Soil > Wetlands >...
TAATATTCTAGAACGTTTTGAAGCTCTTAAAAGCTCTGATAAACAAACTACTTCTAGAACTACTAAGGAAGGGTTTATATATACTATACTAACATTTTTAGAAAATCAAGGACTTATAAATTATGTGCCAGTGGATGATATGATAACTACAACCTCGAAACTAGATAATTTTATGGATTGGAATATATTAAACAAAAATAACTACCTACGAGTAGTTACTGCTTTTGGAGGTGAAATCAATGAGTAAAATCAATGCTCTTAGAATTGTAAACTTTAGTTATAATAACAATTCAATGAAAATAGATGATGAGACTTTTGAGCTAGGTGGCGAGAGCACCCTTTTAAGCCTACGAAATGGTGGGGGAAAGTCTGTAATGGTCCAACTAATGATGGCCCCTTTTGTAAATAAGCGCTACAGGGATTTAAAAGACAGAAAATTTAATAGTTATTTTACAAAAAGCTCTCCAAGCTACATTTTAACTGAATGGGTTTTGGATGGAGGTGTTGGTTATGTGCTTATTGGTATGATGATTAGAAAAAGGTCAATTTCCTCAGATGATGATTCAGGTGAGGATCTAGATATAATAACCTTTATACATGAATATAGAAACAACAGCAAGTATGACATTAATAATTTCCCAGCAGTTGAAATTGAAAAAAACATTAAGAAAATTAAAAGTTTTACGAACACTAAAGGGTTACTCGAGGAGCTTAAAAAAGATAAGGACATAAACTTTAATTACTATGATATTACTGTACCAGCGCAAACTAAGAATTATTTTGATAATTTAAGGCAGTTTAATATAAATAACAAAGAATGGGAAAGTATAATAAAAAAGATCAACACGAGAGAATCAGGCTTATCGGAACTTTTTCAAGAATCGAAAAATGTATCAGGTCTTGTGGAGAAGTGGTTTATTAAAGTCGTAGAAGATAAAATTAATAAAGATGAAGACAAGATAAAGAATTTCAGTGAAATAGTTAAAAAGTATATATATCAGTATAGATATAATCAATCTAAAATACAAAAAAAAGATGCTATCGAAGAGTTTAAGGTTTGCGCAAAGGGGATATTAGCAGTAGCCGAAATATGCGTGGATCATAAAATTCAAAGTGAAGGTTTAAAAAATCAAATAGCTAATCTTATAAAATATTTAGAAGAGAGTTTAATATACGCAGAAATAGCGCAACAGGACCTCCTGTTTAAAATTTCAGAAATAGAAACCTATATTAAAGAAATTAGATATGAAGAAATATCCTCAAAGTTTTACTCATTTGAAGGTAAAGCTAGAAAAATAAATACAGATAACGAACTAGCTAGTCAGGAATTCTTAAATACTAATGAGAAAATAACTATTCTTAAAAAAAAGAAACAAGTACTCCAGTGCTCAAAGTTATATGAGGAATATGTTAAGGCATCAAAGGATGTCCAAAAATATGAGAACCAAATAGATATTGTTAAGGAAAAAAATAAGGATCTAAGGCCAGAAAGAGAAAATACAGGTTTTACTCTAAGGAAATATTATGAAGATAGAGAAAAGGAAACCTCGACGTTTTTACAAGAAAGTGATGAAAATATAAAGTCTACAAAAATAAATATAGATGATGCTAAAAAAGAAATAGATGACTTTAATAAAGCTCTTCAACAAAAAAGTATCTCAATAGGCAGCCTCCAAAGTAACATAAAGTCATATTCGTCAAATGAAGAAAATTTCAACAATAGATATAAAAAAGTCTTTATACGAAACTTAATGGGATATTATAATAAAGATTTTATAAATAAAGAGACTTTAACATATAGTGAAAATTCCATTAAAAAAAATGAAATCATTATTAAAAACAAGAAAATATTTGAGGCGAAATCTATTGAATTAAAGGTTAAAGAAAGAGAAAAAGATGATGTTTCAAAAGTGATAAGTAATATAACTTTTGAACTAACCAATATGAAAAAAGAGAAAATTGTTTTGCTTACCGAGATAGAAAAAAGGAAAAACATTATAAAATACATAGATGTAGATGAGCGTAGACTTTTTGACAAAGATTATATCATAAATATGTTTAACACTAAAATCAAAATTTTAAAAGAAGAGGAAAATAAATTCATTGTTAAATTAAGTAAGCTGAAAAAAGAGGAGAAAAAACTTCAAACAGGAAGAACTCTAGAAATTCCAAAAGACATGGAAGAAAAACTTCGCCAAAGAGATATAAACATATTATATGGTATGGATTGGCTTAAGAAAAATAATTACAGTGAAAAAGAAAATATAAAATTTATAGAAAACAATCCATTTCTGCCATACTCTCTAATTATGGAGCCAGAGGATTTAATAAAACTTCAAAACCAGGATCTAGGTGTGTTTACATCTTATCCTATTCCTATAGTGAAAAGAGAGAGTTTAACCAATGAATCTAGTGAAAAAGTTAATAGCTTATGTTATTTAAATGATATGACATTTTATGTTTCCTTTAACACTAATCTTATAAATGAAGAAGAACTAAAAAAGTTATTAAGTCAAAAACAAAGCGAAATAACTTCATTAAATACAGTTTTAGATCAGAAACTAAGTGATGTTGAGTTTTATGAAAAAAACAGAAGTGAAGTTCAATTTTCTGTTTTAGATAAAGAAATTTACGAATCCTTAGAAAAAAACTTAGTTATAAATGAAGAGTTATTAATATCAAAAGAAAACACATTTAATAATATTAGTGATGCCTTAAATGATATAAATAATACTATAAAAACTGCAACTACAACAATAGGAACACAAGAAAATGCATTGCAAAATTTACAAAGGGAAATAGAAGATTTTAATTCATTAGTAAAAAGCTATGAAAAATATACTCTTGATAAGAAAAAGTTAGATGAACTTTCTGAGGATATAGCTAAGCTTTCTACTGATAAAATGATTAAAGAAAAGAATAAAACCCTTTTAGACGATTCCCTGTCAAATCTTAAAGATGGATTTAGAGATCTAACAGAAAAACTAAAAAAAATTGTAGGTAATCTTAATAAGTACAATCAATATAATCACGGTCTACTTCTGCAAAAGGATATAGAAGACTTAGAAGCTAGATATGACAGTTTAACTAAGGAGATCTCCACAGATATTCTGCTTTTAGAAGAAAATCTTCAAGGTGCAAATGAACGATTTAAAACAAAAGAAGAAGAACTAATTGCTAAAGGAAAAGAATATGCTTTAAATGAAATTGAGTATAGAGAAATAATCTATGATAGATTTAAAGAAGAAGAAATAAAGGTATCCTTAAAAACTCTCAAAGAGGCCCTAGATAAAATCACTAATAACATAAATGCCTTAAAAATAGCTTCTGCTAAAATTGATACAAATATAGAAAATCTAATACAAAAGATGAAATATGACTTTAGTAAAGATACTCCTAAACCAAAAGAAGAAATATTGGATATAGATTTTAGTAAAAGGACCTTTGAGAAAAATCACGAATTAGAATCAATTAAATATGAAAAGTCATTATCGGAAACTGCTATAGAAAAGCTCAAAAGTAATCTATCCAATCTAGAAGAGTTTAAAGAATTTGTTATAACTAAAGAGATTACACTAGATGTTAAAATTCAAGGTCTTAACAAATATAGCGGAGAACTTAAAAGGGATTATAGGTATTCACTTGTAGAAGAATCAAAGAAAAGTCTTGAATTAGGTACTGAAATAAATAAAGTATCAAGAAAACCACTATTTTTAAATGATGATTTCTTTAAAAAGTCCTTAGAAATCATTGAGGCAAGTATAGATAAACCAGATATGGTCATAGAAAATTTAAATATGACACTCGCTGCTCACAGTGCACTAATGGAAAAACTTCAAGCAGATATTGCTTTAATAACAAGAGAAAAAGATAATGTAGCTCAAATCATTTACGAATACGTGTTAGAGGTACATACTAATTTAGGGAAAATTGATAATAACTCTTCAATAAAAATAAGAGACAAATATGTAAAGATGCTCAATATAAATTTACCCGAGTGGGAACCTAACATTGAACTTTATAGATTAAGAGTTAGTGATTTTTTAGAAGGCCTTACTATAAAAGCCCTCGAAAGACTTCAAAATAACGAGAATATAGAAGATTTAATATCTAAGAGCATTACTACCCGCGATCTTTACAATGAAGTTGTATCCATAAGCAATATAGAGGTTAAACTTTACAAAATAGAAGAGGATAGACAAATCCTGTTAGGCTGGGACCAAATTGCACTAAACTCAGGTGGAGAGGGATTCCTATCTGCTTTTGTAATATTATCTAGCTTGTTAGCGTACATGAGGCGAGACGAAACAGATATATTTTCAAGGAATGAAGATGGAAAAGTTATCGTAATGGATAACCCTTTTGCCCAAACTAATGCAGAACACTTATTAAAACCTCTTATGGATATAGCTAAAAAGAGTAACACGCAGCTTATTTGTTTGTCTGGTTTAGGTGGGGAATCCGTATTAAATAGATTTGATAATATATATGTGCTGGATTTAATCCCATCAAAGCTTAAAAGTGGGTTAAAGTATTTAAAATCTGAGCATATCAAAGGAGAAGAATACATAGAAACTATAGTTGCTTCAAGATTTAAATTAGAAGAAGTAGCTATTGATCAAATGGACCTTTTTTAATCTTATTTCAAAAGAATTCCTACAATAAAAACCTCTGGTAGCTACCAGAGGGTTTTATAATCTTTTTCATTGTAAATTTATAAAGACTAATCATAGCAAGACCTTTTATACTGTTGCTACAAAAAATATTTATTAGATTATACCATTATTACCTTATATTGAATATAAAAGTGTACAATTTTAACGGATTTTAACCAAAAAATTTAACCTCACCTTGAGCTTGTTCATGATTAATAACACCGCCAACTTTAAACAGATTTTCGTTTTCCAGTCTTCCACCTGTAGTAGATTCAAGTGATCCCACACATGCATAAACCTTTAATTATTGACATTTGTAATAGCCTAAAGTATAATTAAAAATATAGACCAGTCACTATAATTAACTAGAGAACTATAATTTATTAGAGAGCTATAATTTATTAGAGAGCTATAATTTATTAGAGAGGTATACTGATATGAACAATAAGGTAAATGTAAAAGAAAAATTTATAGAAACTGCATCAAGACTTTTTCAAATTAAGGGATATAACGCAACTGGACTAAATGAAATTTTAGCAATAAGTGGAGCTCCAAAGGGATCGTTATATTATCATTTTCCTAAGGGTAAGGAGCAACTTGCCTTAGAATCTGTAAACTTAGCAGGACAAAAAATAATAACTAATGTAATTAATGCCTTAGACAATATTGAAAATCCTGTTGATGCTATTAAATTTATTATAGAAAACATTGCAACAATAATTGATAATGAACAGAGAACTAGAGATATTTCTATAAGTTTAATAGCTTTAGAGACATATATAACAAGTGAAATTTTAAGGAAAGCTTGCGACGAAATATTTACTTCATTAGAAAATAAATATGCAGAAAAATTAATTAAATCTGGAATGAACAAAGATAAGTCATATGAATTAGGTTGTGTAATTGCCGCAATGATAGAAGGCGGAATTATTTTATCACTTACAAAGAAAAATGGTAATTCACTTAGAATACTATCTAAACAAATACCTAATTTAATAAATATATAGCAATCTAATACGAAATTTAAATAAATAATTCATTAATGCCTATTTAAAAAATAGGTTTTTTTTTAGGAGTTTATTATACAGACTGGTCTAGTTATAGGAGGGAATATATTAATGAAAACAACAAAATCTACAAAAGAAGTTAATTCAAAAGCAATTATAGGCGTATTAGTCTTCAGCGCATTTTTAGCGATATTTAATGAAACTATATTAAATGTCGCATTATCACCTCTTATGAAGGAAATGAATGTTACAGCAGCAACGGTGCAATGGCTAATTACTGCATACATGATAGTTGTGTCAATTATGGTACCAATTACAGCATTTCTAGTTCAAACATTTGAAACAAAGAAGTTATTTTTAGGTGCAATGTCATTACTTTTATTTGGAACAATATGTGCAGCTTTTTCAGGTTCATTTGTAATGTTACTCATTTCAAGAATGTTACAAGCCTCAGGAACTGGAATGATGATTCCAATTCTAATGAATACAGTATTATTAGTAACCCCACCCGAAAAACATGGATCAGCTATGGGAATATGCGGTTGTGTAATTTCGCTTGGACCAGCACTTGGACCAACATTTTCCGGAATTATATTACAACTTTTTAATTGGCATGCATTATTTTTAATCTTAATTCCACTTATAATAGTAGCTATGATTTTAGGTTCAATTTATTTAGTTAATGTGTCAACTCTTACAAATCCTAAGCTTGATTTTATATCAATTGTATTGTCAAGCTTGGGAATTGGGGGAGTTATATATGGTATAAGTAGTTTTAATGGTGATGGAAATATGCAGATTATTAGTTTAATATTTATTGTTGGAATATTATCATTAATTTTATTTTGCAAACGTCAATTTTCATTAAAAGAACCAATGTTAGAACTGTGTATATTTAAATATCCTTTATTTTCAGTAGGTGTAGTACTTCTTATGATCTCATTTATGACAATATTCACTATGGGCGTAATGTTGCCTATATTCCTTCAAGGGGCGCTTAAGACAACAACCTTTGTAGCAGCAATGGTATTACTTCCAGCAGCACTTGCTAATGGAGCAGTAACTCCTATAGGCGGAAAAATTTATGATAAAGTTGGAGTGAAAGTATTAATACCAGTAGGTTTTACTATAATCCTTGTGTCATTATTCGTTTTATCACGTTCAAATAGTGATACATCTCTCATTCAGATTATAATTTCATATATAGTAGTCTGCATTGGGGTTGGTATTACAATGTCACCTTGTCAAACGGGTGCCCTTAAGCAATTACCAAAAGAAGCTTATCCACATGGGATAGCGGTTATGAATACCCTTCAACAAATAGCAGCAGCACTTGGTTCCTCATTATTTATTGGTATTATGTCAGCTTCGCAGCTAAAAGCCTTAAATAATTCCGTTTCGCCACAAATTGCAATAGCTACTGGATTTAAGTCAAGTGCATCAGTATTAGTAATATTTGTTTTAGCAGGACTTTGTTTATCCTTTGCTTTAAGATTAGGAAATAAAAATTCTTTTTCATCTTCTAATTCAAGCTTAGAAAATGAAAAAGTGAGTGGTCTTTAAAATGGTACCTATTTCAAGCACATTATAAAAAAGGTGTATTAACAAACAGAGAAAAACGTACATGGATTTGTGTAAATCAAATCTATGTACGTTTTTTTATATATGATTATAAGGAGCTCTATAAAATTTATTCCCCTTCATCGTAAATTAAATCTTTTATAATATCGAGCAATTTTCCCTTATCTAGCGTTTCGATATTATTTATTTCTTTAATGTCCTTTATCAATTTGTTCCTTAGATTTTCATCAGCCTTATATACTTTATAATCTCTATTAGCACTATATGTCTTGTCAGTTTTGTTAATTTTATTAACTTCATTTATATAGAATTCCTCTCCACTTTCAACAATTTTGGAGCTGTAACCCTTAGAATCTAATAACTGTTTAAAGCTATTTTGTGCTTCTTTATCTCCATGAACAAGCAGAATTTCCTTTGGTTTGTCCATAAACCCTTGTATCCAGTTGAATAATCCATTTCTATCAGCGTGTCCTGATAATCCCTCTAGGTTATAGATATGAGCTTTAACAGCAATTTGTTCTCCAAATATCTTAACTGTTTTTGCTCCACCTACTATATTTCGTCCCAAGGTTCCTTCTGCTTGATATCCAACAAAAACAATAGATGATTCTTCTCTCCACAAATTGTATTTAAGATGATGTTTTATTCTACCTGCATCACACATACCACTTGCAGAGATAACTATTGCCTTGCTTTGAATTTTATTTATTTCCATTGAATCATTCATCGTCACAGAAAATCTCAAACCATCAAATCTAAAAGGATACTCTCCCTTCATTACAAGTTCCTTAGCTTCATTGTCATAATCCTCATTATGGCTCTCAAATACCTTTGTTGCTTGAATAGCTAAAGGACTATCGATATAAACTTTAATATCCTTCAATTCTTCATTTTCTACATATTTATTTAGTTCATATAAAATCTCCTGAGTCCTCCCCACTGCAAATGAAGGTATAATAACATTTCCTCCTCTTGCAAAGGTCTCCTTAATTATTTTTAATAACTCCTTTAAATCTTCCTGAATCTCAGGATGAACCCTATTGCCATATGTGGTCTCAATTATCAAGTAATCAGTATGATTAATAATGGTTGGATCTTTTATAATTGACTTGTTTAAATTGCCTAAATCACCACTGTATACAAGTTTTACTTCTTCTTGATTTTTTTCAGTCATATATAATTCAACAATTGCTGAACCCAAAAGATGACCTGCATCTCTAAATCTTATTTTTAACCCATTAAAAACCTCTATCATCTCATCATAGGGAAATGCTCTAAAAAGCGAAAGAGACGCCTCAGCCAATTTAACTGTATATAACGGTTCTAGAGTTTTTAATCCCTTACGTTTTCTTTTTTTATTTTTCCACCCAACCTCAAATTCATGAATGTGCCCACTGTCAGGAAGCATAATGCTGCATAAATCCATTGTTGCCTGCGTTGATAAAATCTCTCCCTTAAATCCCATCTTATAAAGTAGCGGTATTCTTCCACTATGATCTATATGGGCATGTGATAAAATCACATAATCTACCTCTTTAGGATTAAAATCAAATGTCTCATTTGCAAATACCTTTTCACCTCTGCCTTGATACAAACCACAATCAAGCAAAACAGTCTTCCCGTTTATGTGTAAAATGTGACATGAACCTGTAACAGTTTTTGCTGCTCCATAGAATTGAATATTCATAATAATCCTCCTCTTCATCATGTGAATAAGTGCTTTCAAAATATTCAGATATTTCTTTCTATTATAGCAGAAATATGATACATAGTATACTGCCGCCCACGTGGCAAGTGGCAAGTTATAAAAAATAGATCCTAATCAATGGAAGTTTTAAAATACTTTGTAATTCAATGTAGTGTATAGTATAATGGTAAAAATTACAATTAAAAGATAGGTTGAATTGTGTACCTTAGTTAAAAGTTGTAGGGAGGGTTTTATATGCACCAATTTGATGAATACAGTAACACAGATAGTGTCTTAAATTTCCGAAATAAAACCACTATATTTACGGGAACATTATTACTATTGTTAACATTATATATAGGTTTTTTTTCCGGACCTATACCTAATGACCCAAGTGAGGTTTCTACTTTCCTTTTCATTTATTTATTAGTTTCAATTTTATTATTTATACCTTTAGGCTATTTCATACCAGTAATTTTTTTGAAAGTAAAAAAAGCAAGACATGTTGCCCTTGCTACTTTACCACTAGGGGTACTTTGGGGAATATATTTGAGCATTATTGTAATATGGTACCTACCTATCAGCTTATGCATATCAATTTTTCTAGCAAGTTTGTTTGGAAGTATTCTTGGAACTATGCTTGGATATGGAATTTTGATAATAATTAGTAGGGGTTCATTGATATTAACAAACAGTTTTCATAAAAAGAGATGAAAACTGTTTGCTAAGTATTATTTCAATGATTTACTTGCGATGTCTCTACTTTAAAAAGTTGTAGCTCCATCCTGATACTCTCTCCTCCATATCAAAGACAATATATATTCTTGAATCACCATATAACCACTCGTTAATATAGTAATAATCCCTAATATTTTAAATTTATGTTATAATTAGCATGAGTGTCAGCTATAATTATTACATACTTGTTAAAAACTCCATCACAATGGTAATGAATGATGGAATAAATTTTATTTAGAGGAAAGAGAATTTATGAAAAAGGTTTTTGCCTATGTAATTCATATTTTTTTATATTGTATATTCTAAAAATTTTAAGGGGGATACTATTATATGATAAAATTTAATGCCAGTAACTTAAATTTTTTTTCAGGAATCTTATTTGCAATTGCATCAATACTATACTTTAGTTCCGATAATAAAGTACAAGGAATTATATTTATATGTTTATGTTTTACATTTATTGCACAGGGGTCTATCCAGAAAAAAAAAGAAAAATAATTACATACATTAGAACTGTAGTTATTACATAATATTCCAATATGACGCAACTTTATAACTCTACCTAAAGATAATTATACCAATACAAAACGCTATGATAAAATCATAGCGTTTTGTTTGTGTTAAAATGAATGATATTTTCCTAAAAGAACTTCAAAATGAAATCCATTAATTTCTGTAAGTGCCTTCGCTAAATCCTTTATAATTTTTTATATAAATGCCAAATTGCCGATACTTGTGGACCCTATTTTTTTGACGCCACTATTAAAAAACAACGCTTTCGTTATTGGAACTTTTCCAGTAAGTGCTGAAATTGCAGCCTTAACATCGCTTGCTGTTGCAGGTCTTTTAATGTTGCCATTTTGTACACATGTAAATTGATAACTACCGTTATACTTTTGGTTAATTACAGCACTAATTGTATTTGGGAACCTGCTGCTCTTAACCCTATTCATAACTACTGCTCCCACTGCAACCTTAGCCTTGAAAGACTCTCCGCCAGCTTCCGCATTTATTAATCTAGCTAGTAAGTTCAACTCGCTTGCTGTATATTTTTTTGCCTTAGGTGTTATTGTTTTTAAACTAGTTACGCTTTTTTTTACAGTAGTGCTCGTTTTTACTGAAACCTTAAGAATTTGTCCAGGAAAAATAGAATCATTCAATTTTTTATTAGCTGTCTTTAAAGTCTTTAATGATTCTCCATACTTTAACGCTATTTCAGATAAAGTGTCACCACTTTTTACAGCATAATTTTTAGTTGTTAATGTAGCTGCAAATATATTTTGTGATAAAATAATTGAAATACCCATTGTTAATGCTGATGTTAAGAAAATAGATTTGTGACTTTTAAATTTAATCAAAATTTTTCCTCCTAATGCCTCCCAGGTTAATTGACGGGTTAGGGTTAGAGGTACCCCACTTCATGAATTAAAGTTTCACCCCAAAAATAAATCCCCGGTACTTCTTTTAGAAGATTCGGCTACTTGATAATATTAATACAGCGTAAATAAAATGTCAATTTACGCTGTTTTAAGAATTTACACCAAGTTTAGGTACAAAAACTAAATATTAGAGTTTATTCTGTCCCCACACTAGAAGGGATTAAGCTTATTTAAAATAATTATTACATATTATGAGAGTCAAATATATGAACAATCATTTAATAATTGTTAACATCTTAAAATACAGTAAAAAATGCCCTCTGTTATGTAATCAGATGGCATTTAAATTTAATTTAATTCAAACTAATTAATCTTTGTAAACTTTTCGTAAATTGATTGAAAATCTACAATTAATACACTAAATCAAAAGGTTTAGTAGTTTTGCTGACGTTGTTTGTATCCATAATATCAACTTTCTTACAACTTATATTTCTAATAGTAATTCCATTACTGTTTTTTCCTTTTGGGATAAATCGATTAAAATTTTAGAAGCTTGATCTATATAATCAATATTTTTTGTTTCTGCGGTCTTTTCGAATAAACCGGATACTTGTGTCCATAAAAGTGCTATTTCCACAAACATTCCGTACGCTTCATTTAGCTTTTCTATTTTTAATAAATCATAACTTTCTTTCAGGAAATCTCTGTATAAATTTCTAAATAAACCACCCCCAGTACCTCCTTTTTCCATCAACATTGCTGTTGTTGCAAAATCTCGTTCAATGTTCTTGCTATTTTTAAACCAATTCTTTATTTCTTCACTCGCTTTTAACACTCCTTTATATCCGATATTTTTTATAGGTGGATTCAAATAATCTTTAGCATTATTTTTTATGGCAACAACTATTGATTTTTTTATGTCATAATTTTTATTA
>Ga0209123_1003392_pt1 | contig 11981 bp, 11 predicted proteins | sample BarGraIncu00431A_FD_184500 | JGI IMG/M metagenome (GOLD analysis project Ga0209123, IMG submission 184500) | Arctic peat soil microbial communities from Barrow, Alaska, USA - Barrow Graham LP Incubations 004-31A (SPAdes) (version 2) | ecosystem: Environmental > Terrestrial > Soil > Wetlands >...
TTCATATCGAGTATTTCGAGATTCCGTGCAACGGAACAAACAAATAGAACAATGAGACGAAGTCGAAATTGGGCTATATTGTTTGTGCAATCGGTATTATTTACCTGAAAGTTTTCCGGGTGTCCATTTAATGGAAATATCAGAAAAACTTGGTTTATTTTCAGGTGTTTGTATGTCTGAAGAGATGCCTTTTGTAAAAGTAAAGTATGCGAAATTTCCAATGTAGTTTTCATCAGCTAATTCCACACAGATTCGATAAGTGCCATCACTTACCGGTATTCCCAAAGTATCCGTACCATTCCATGTACAGGTTAATGTGCCGAAGGTGGTTGAGGTTGCACCGGTTGTTGCATCTACAGTATTGCCTTCAGGAGTATTGCTTAACCAGTTTGTCAAATACTTCTTCCTTTTTTGTGCATTTACAAGCAACGTTTTTATAAATGCTCCTGAGTTATCTTCAATCCAAATCGCAGTCACGTTTCGAGGTGCATACTTACCATTGGCCGTACTGGTTACGATACTAACGGATAAGTTTCCATTTGTTTTTTTATCGACCTTGGCAGTCGGCGTTGCGGCGTTGCTACAAATTGGAATCAGGAAAATAACGAGAAATCCAATGCCACGATGGCACGAACGCAGATAATAGTTGATCGATTTTATATTTTTTTCTTCCAAAATATTTAATTTAGTTTGATATTTGGTTGCTCAGCACCCAAATAATTTTATAATTATTTAATTTTCAGTTCTATATACTCATTTCAGCTTAGCAAAATCATAAATCACGCACCCTTTGTAGTTAACCAACCAAAAATGAAATTCAGTGTCAGTAACAGCACAGGCTAAAAAACCTTCTTCCGGGCTGCAAAATAATGTCCCTTTACCTTTATCGCCTTCTATCTCTCTGGCTAAGCCGGCTGAAGTATTAACTACATATTCCATACTGGTATCATTCTTACGAATATGTTGGAATGAATGGCAGTGCCCGCTAAAATAAAAGTCAACTTTATGTTTTTTGAGTATCGGATCTACTTTTTTTATCATTTCATCATTGTCCTGATATTCTTTTTTTGTCAATGAATTATTTGAATAAATAGGATGATGACCCAGCACAATTGTCCATGTTTCTTTATCGGCTGTCAACACACTATCGATCCAATGCAACTGACGATTAGTATCATCGGCAGCCATTTCCGGAAAACTTTCGGGATTAATCGGTTTGGTTTCGTCGCGTTCCAGAGGAGTTGTATCGATATAGAGTATTCGCAAGGTTGCATTATTACCGATTTTATGTACTTGTGTGTAGTAATTCGACTTTGTCTTCCAACGGCGGCTTACTTTAGAATAATCAAATACTGCTTGTACACTTCCATTGTGTTCATGATTCCCTAAAGCAATATACCACGGACACATTAAATCTCCTTGAGGATAAATAGATTCGAAATTACTAATCCACAAAGGGTCATTTATACTTTCAACCCCTTTAAAGTGAACTATATCCCCGGTAGAAGCAATAAATTTCGGTTCTATAATCTGAGCTAGATCACCGATCCGTTGGGCAACTATTTTTTGCATATCCAAGCCATTTCTGCCCGGGTCGCTGACGATAAAAAAGCTCAATCCTTTTCCTTTGGGCCATACTGTACTTACTGCATAACGATTAGTTTCGGCAGTACATATTGTACTTACCATCAAACAAGCCAGCAGTATAACTTGTGAATTTTTTTTTTGTTTTTTCATTTTATTTAAATATTTAATAACGTGAGTTCGATGAAACCCACGTTATTTTTTTGTTTTTAATTTATACCATTTCTTCCGCAATATGCGGCTGGAGCTGGAGCTTTATAAATTACTCCATTAACGGTTATTCCATTAGGGAAGTTAAGTTTGGCAGCTACTGATGAAGGAGCAGCTCCTGCGGTTAAAGCTGGTGATCCGGCTTGTAAATGGAAATTGTTTGCAGCATCCATAGTTGCTTTTGTAACTGAAGTAGTCAAGTCGTAAGAAACAAACTTCGGATCGTTTGTTCCTGCAACCGTACCTCTTACAGGATTGGTTTCTCCGCTAAAAATCTTACTTTTAGTGCCAACTGCAAAACTTTCCTGAAACCCGTCAACCTGAGCTTGTGTATTAGCATAATAGAAGTTGTTAGATACAACACTTGTACTTGCAGCAGGAGTTGCCAAACTATTTAAAATACCGGAACGGCAATTTACCATCAGGTTGTTGAAAATATTCACATTGCATAATAATTCTGTATACATAGCTCCAAAATCGGCAGGAACTTTTCTATTGCCACCATTTACAATGGTATTGTTGTAAACGGTAAATTTACCGGGAGTACGACCATCAGTGGAACCTGACAATTTAAACGAACTATTGCATTGACCATAAAACATATTAAATCCACAATCGGCAATGATTCCCGATTTCAGATTAATTCCTTCGCCGCCTGTTTCGTCACCACATGACTCGAATACATTGTTGGAGATAATCATATTACCCCCTTGAAGATAGGTTGCATCGGAGGTAGTAAGGCTGAATTTACAGTTTTGAATAATCAGATTTGAATTCTGATCCATTACATTGATTGCAGGTACTGCTTTTCCAACAGTAGATTTGAACGTATGGGCTGAATAAGAATTATTGGTAGTTAAAGCACCGGAATATTCAAATGTACAATATTGAAAAACAAGATTAGGAGGTGTTGTTTGTTTATCCGCAGCGAATATTCCTCCCCATACCCGTGTAGGATTAGTAGCTCTCAGAGAGTCAGGAATGGTAAAATGAATTGGACTTCCTTCTTTTCCTAAACAATATAATATAGCTGCCATCTAATCCCGAAGTAATAACTGTTTTTGTGCCAACAACAGTTATTGTAACCCCTACCAATGCTTCTCCGCTTCTGGAATCTTTTACAAATCCCTGAAGAATTCCGGCATAAGAGCTTAAGCTACTGACAAATAATAATAAAATGTAGAAATATCTTTTCATGCCGCCTTATTTAATTCGCTGCAAAAGTAGAATTAATATATTTCTACAACATTTCACACATATTAAAAACTATGATTATTTATTATATTAGCGTTACAATTATTAATTAGCAAAATGCAACTTTCAAATAGAAAAAAGCTGCCTTTTTTCAAAGACAGCTTTTACGGGAATAGAAAAGTTAAACGAATTAAAGAAGAAAAAATAAAATGACAGAAAGTATGATAAATGACCTGAATATTATTCCCCTGACTTAGAAGAGTAATTTGCTCCTGATCTTTGTTTTATAATTTATCTGTATGAACGTTCGATGGTATATTGTGCTTCTCCATTTGCACCCATAAAAATCACCCGGATGCTATCGGCATGAAATGTCACTTCCGAAAAGCCCGGTGTGGAATTACTGAAAAGCGATAATTCATTCATGCTACTTGGGCGGGGCTCGCCACCTGTACCGGTAACTATATAATCCACTTTTTTGCCTTTTTCGCGTAAGTGTTGGAAATCATGGTCGTGTCCGCAGAAATAGAACTGCGCATTATACTTTTCAAGTAATGGTTTTACGCGTTGAATCATTTCTCTGGTATTACCATGTGTTTTACTTGCTGAATAAACCGGGTGATGTCCGAAAACCAGTTTCCATTGTTCTTTTGAATTTGCCAATACATCATTCAGCCATCGCATTTGTTTAGCTGTATCCTGAACAGCAACATCGGGATACCCTCCTTTAGTATGATATTGTTCTACTAACGGCGGTGTATCCAGAAAAATAAAACGTGCAGAGATGGAATCATTGATTTTGCGAACAAAAGTATAGTAATGATCAGAGAGCTTCCAACGGGAACTTATTTTTGAGTAATCAATCTGAGCCTGTGTACTGCCTTTGTAATCATGATTTCCCAATACAGGAAACCAATCAACCTGTAAGGATTTTTGAGTATACACATTTTCAAAGTTACTCTTCCATAATGGATCTGTTGTTGATGTTACTCCTGCAATCTGGAAATTATCGCCACACGAAACAATAAATTGCGGATCCATCTCTTCAGCCTGAGTTGCCATTCCGTCTGCCACCACTTTTTGTTGTTTTTCACCGCTCCAGCCCCAATCGCTGATAACGAAGAAATTCAAGGCTTTTTTGTATTTTCTTACGGTGGCAGCGGTGGATGTATTACTGTCTGTTTTTATTTCGTTTACCGGAGTAAAAGCCATACATGCAAAAACTACGATTAATGCTGATAAAATGATTTTGGTTTTTTTCATTGGAATAAATATGAGTACTGAAAAAATATAAATAACACCTATGGCCAACGCTTTCACTTGCCGGCCAGAGGTGTTATTATCATTTACTTAAGAAACTAATTATCTTATTATTCGGCTACTATATCAAGAATAACCATTGATCCCGGTATCATTTTACCGCTTTTTTGACCGGCAGCCGGTGCCTCAAAATCGGCTGCAGGAAGATAAATGTGATGTGTTTTCTTATTTACGGTTATTGTACGTGCTCCTTTTTGAGTTGGTACATTATCCAAAACACTGTATTGATCATTTTCACCTTCTTTTACCACAGTCATAGTTGCATCCCCATTCGAGCTAAAAGCACATTTCGATTCTGGATCGAATCCTGCACCGTCCACCTTTTCGCCAATAGGAAGATTTGCAAGTACTTTGCCAGATTCAGCGTCAACAACAATCATTAATTTATTAGCACATGCGCTAAATAAACGATGTGTTTTGTTATCCAATGCCAGTCCCGTTGGTTCGGCTCCGGGGGCAAGTGGCCAAACATTTTCAACCTTATACGTAGTTGCATTGATTGCCGCTATACTGCTTGCATCTTCAAGGTTTACATAAATTAATCCTTTTCGATTGGTTACCGAATATTCAGGATTACCTGTTAATGCTATCGTAGCCACTATTTCATTCGTTGCAGCATCAAGTACTGTTACATTATTTGAATGACCATTGCATACAAAAACTTTTTGACTAAAAGCATCGAAAAGAATTGCATCCGGACTTGTTCCGGTCATTTCAACTTTTTTGATTACCTCAAATGTCTCCGTATTGAATATAGTTACTGAATTATCAGTCTTCGTGCTGATAAAACCTTTATTCAATTTAGGAGCAATAGCAATTCCATGCACTCCTTTAAGATCAGATATTTTACCAATTACTTTTCCGGTTACTTCATCTACAACCTGTACTTGCGTTCCATGAGATACATACAGGCGGCTTGACGAATCATCAGAAAATAGATAATCCCACTTTTCATTACCTTCCAGGCTTATTTTGTTTACAATTTTATACCCAGAATTGGCCGGAGTTTTAGAATAAACAGAAAAAACTGATAACAGGACGATTGCGAATATTGTTGTTTTTTTCATTTTTATTGGATAATGAAAGAAGCTACTTTATGAAGCAGCTTCTTTCTTAAATAATTATTCCTTAATAAACTTCTTTACACTGTAATTATTACCATCCTTAACCGAAACATAGTAAATACCCTTACTAAGATTCGAAACAGGAATAGTTAGGGTTTCTGTACCCTGATTGATTGATTTTACAAAAACTTTAGCTCCCAGAATAGAATAAACTTCAACAGAAGTGGCTTTAGAAGCTGAATTTAACTTGATATTCAAGGTCTCAACAGCTGGGTTAGGATAAATTTCAAACTGATTTTCAATTGCGGTAGATAAACCTGCAACAACATCACTATATGCACCAACGTTTGCTGATGGAGCAGGCGACAAGTATTCAACACCCTGAATGGTAATTCCTGAACCGGGAGTTCCGAAATTTCTTGTTATGCTGGTTGTACCCTTTCCAATGGCTGGTGAACTGGCTTTTAAACGGAAATCCCAAGTCGGATCAAGCTTTGAATTCATTGTGTCAGTTGAAAGAACATAATTAACTAACAATGGATCATTAGCTCCGGCAGTTGTACCATAAACATCGTGAGCTCCATGTGCCAATAATCCTGATGTAGGTGAATTGAAATTATTCACAACATTTTGTTTGTAGCCATAATAATAATTATAATCGGCTGTACATGCCGGATCTTGTTTCCCATCTGTTTTGATACCATAACGGTCGTTGATAAAAAGGGTGTTATATGTTTTTGCTACTACACCAGCTTCATACCATACACTTCCACCCTTGGTGGTTGGTCTTCTCCAACCGGCATTTACAATGGTATTGTTATAAACCACTACATTACATTGTGGTGAACGGCTTCCGCTGTTTGACAGTTTAAATGCATTTGTATTTGGACTATAATAGAAGTTATAACCTAAGTCAGCAATCGATCCTGCTTTCAAATTGGTTGCATCACCTCCGCTTTCACCGTTTTGGTAAAGTTTATTATAAGCATAGATTACATTACCACCTTCGATGTATATACCATCATCCTTGCCATTGCTGAATTCACAGTATTCAATAACTAATTTACCATTATTGTGGTTTCTGAAATTGATATAGGGTTCTGTTTGACCTGCTGCATTTTTATAAAGTTGAAGCTGCACTGAGGGAGAATTATTTGTTGTGGCAGCTCCATAGTACTTAATATTTGTGTGAAGCATTAGAAACTCTGTACAAGTAGTATCACAAATAATACTTCCCCACAATGCAGGAAAAGGTTTGGTGGTTGAAACTGTTGTGGGTACTAAACTTGGCAAAATCCCGATATTAATTGGATTAGCAGCCGTTCCCTTGCAATACAGGTTGCCCAATACAATCATTTCCACTTTCAACGTGGTATCTGCAATCTGAACATTAACACCTTCTTGAATAGTTAATGTTTTACCCACTGGAATAATCATGTGATCATAAACAATAACAGTTGAACCGGTTGTCCATGTTTGATTCCCAACGTCAACTGCACCAACGGAATTCCCTTTAGTACCAATTGTAATATTCCCTGCCATAGCAGAGAACATGGATAGCAACAATGCAGCTGCTGAACTCAAAATCATTTTTTTTGTAAAAGTTTTCATTTTTGTAAAATTTTAAATTGTTTGTGTGAGTAAAGAATTTTATGTGAACTGTTAATTGAATTTATACCTGATGCCAATTAAGTATGACCTGTCCGAATAATCATCGCGCAGAGCTGTCGTTTTATCGGTTGCACTATGTTCGGGGAATTGACTATTTAATGGATTAACCTGTTTCAGATATACGTATGTATGCGTATTCAAAAGATTTTTAGCCTTAATAAAAATCCCAATTCCGGATTTAAATTTTTTTTCTGCCGAAAAATCCATTTGTAAAATTGGTTTTTGCCATTGGTCACCATTAAAATCAGAACCAACCCTGTAAATTCTATCTCCGGTATAGGAAAATGACAATTGTCCGTTCAATCCGTTGTTTGTGCCTTTATAAAGCAGGGATATGTTTGCAACATGTTCGGCTTGACCATACAAAGGGCGATATTGAATCACAATGGCGGTTGAATCCCTGTTTTTTGCCAGTACACCGTTTACAATCATTTTTTTAGCAGAGCTGGTGTTTGAATGTGTCCATGTATAATTTGCTTTTATTCCAAACTCTCTAAAGTATTTAATATAATCTATTTCAAATCCATAATTTTCGGCATTCGAATTCAAAAAGGTAAGATTATTATTTCCATGACCATCGTTTACAAATCCTTCCTCAATTGCATTGTTTATTTTTTTATAAAAAACTCCTGCAAGTAACTGATCCTGTTGATTGGGGAAATATTCATATCTCAAGTCTAAATTATCAGCTACTGAATATTTTAAGTCGGGATTTCCTGTAATCTGGTAATCCTCGGTAGCAATTGCGAAGGGTACAACTTCTTTAAATCCGGGTTTGTTTATCGCTTTATAGTATGAAGCTTTCAGATTATTCGTAGTATTAATATTATATTCTATATTAGCACTCGGCAGCAGGTTATTATTCAAAAAATCTCTTTTCTGAGGATTCCCCGGTTTAAACTTATCTAAAAAAAGATTGTGAAATACCTGGTCATATCCTTGTTGGCATTCCTCATACCGTGCACCTCCAATAATTCTTATTTTCCATATTTTATATAAAAGCATGGCATATCCTGCTTTTACCTTTTCGTATGCATTATAAGTTCCTGAAGCATTTGCTGCGCCCAATGGATAACTTACACTCCAGTTAATATCTGAATAATCTTGCCAGTCAACTCCCTTTGCCGAATAATGATCATCAGGGCCCCCTGAACCCTGGGGAATTAATGTGTATTTATTGTCAAAGTTAGAGCGTGTTTTATCCCTGTACATAGCTCCTACTGATAGTTCTAAATGGCTTTTTAATATATCCGTTTTATATTTCAGATTTAAGTATCCTGCTTTATCAATATCCGAATTATGCATCCATTCACGGTCACTACCACCAAAGTCAACATATTGATTTTTAGACTGTAAAACATTGTTGACATACTTGCTCCCATACGAAATGGAAGAAATATCGGGAGTCTGGTTGTTTGCTTTTGAATATACAGCACTCCATTGAACTGTAAAATGATTTGAGAAAAATGAGTGATTCCCTTGAAGGGTTCCATTAAGTAGTGACTGAGTATTCCAAAAATTCCGGTCAGAATGAGTCATCTCTTTGCCTCCGTGCTCAGGATCATAATTGTAATTTAAATTAGTACTTTCAGCATCCCTCACTTGTATAGTTTGTGAGTTAACATAAGCGATATATAACTGTATTACATGATTGGGTGAAATTGATACATCAAACTTATTATGAATACCATATTTCAGCTGATGGGTAAAATCTACCCGGTTTTGCATCGAGCTGATGGTTTCTACATTGGTTGTATCGGCTGATGTAGTAGTTCCAAATATTCTGGAATGTGTACCTGTAAAACTATTGTTTAGGCTGGCGGCTAAAATCCAACCAAGTCTTTTATGAAAGAACCGATTGCCGATACTGAAGTTTCCAACTGTATTGATTGGCAGATTTACTGCTTTAAGATCCAGATTGGTTTTCGTAAAATCCGAAGGCAGTGCATTGTACGTAGGGCCATTTAATTCATAAGGCGATTGTTGATTTATCACTGAATTATCGAATGTCATAAAAGGTGTATTGTTCCAGATGTCGTTATATCCGGAGGCTATATCTATATTAAACACGAAACGATCAGGCGCATTCTTCATGACCAGATTTATTGCTCCCGAAATGGCATCACCCTCCATATCAGGTGTCAATACTTTCGAAATTTCTATCCGGTCCTGAAGATAAGATGGAAATATATCCAATGAAGTATACCGATGGCTATCGTTGGTACTCGGAATTTTTATACCATTTACCAACGTGTAGCTATATCGCTTGTCCATCCCACGAAGCAATGCATATTGTCCGCCTCCTGAAGTGCTTTTATCAAGTGTAACCCCCGATATTCGCTTTACAACACTTGCAACATCCAAATCGGGTGACAACTCAATAGCTTTGGCACTTATAGCATTGATTAAATTCGGACTTTCACGTTCGGTTAATCTGGCACTTATATCTGTACTTTGATCTTTGTGTCCTACTACAAGTACTTCATTCAAATCTTGAGATATTGGCTCAAGGAGGATTTCGACTGATCGGTTAGTGTTGGTATTTATCTTTTGCTTTACTGTATTATAACCAATATAGGTAATTTGCAAGGTATAAATTCCTTCTGGTAATTGTTTAAACCTAAAAGTACCGTCCAGACCTGTCTGTGTACCTAATTTCAACTCATCCAAATATACACTAACACCAATTAATATTTCTCCATTTTTTGAGTCTTTTATAACTCCCTGCAAATTTCCTGCATGGGTACTTATATAAAAAACAGACAGTAGAAGAATGAAATGAACTCTTTTCACTTTATAGTTTTATTTTTTTAATTATAGTAAGTAACTTAATAATGCATATAAATGAATGCAATTGAATATTCATTTTTTCATAAAAATTCATTCATATAAAATGAATAATTTTTCATTTCAGGCACAAAATTAGATTGGGAAATAGGCTCAAATATTATCAATTCGTACTAAATTTGCGTACGAATTGATAACTTTGAATGTTTAGGAGAGGAAAATTGTTATTTAATGTTAAGCGCTTTTTGAGCTTGCAGCCATTGGGTTGGCGACTGGTTGGTGATGAGTTTAAATTGCCTGCAAAAATTGGAATATTCACTATAACCAACCTCTTCAGCAATTTGTTGCAGACTGTAATTTGGATTTGCAAGTAATTGGTTTTTAGCTTCTTCTACCCTGAGTGTGTTAATCCATGTATTGAAATTGATACTCTCGTTCTTGTTAATGAATCCTGAAAGCTTAGTTCTACCTATCTCTAAGTAAGCCGCCATATCATCAATACTTACTCCTGACCTTAAGTAGTATTTATTTGTTATTATTTTCTCTTTTAATTCAACCCATTGTATTCTTTGCTTAATAATTACATTTTTGCTCCCTGTTCCGTCATTGGTTTGTAACATCGGTTCAATATAAAAGAACAATTTAGGGTATTGGATATAAAATATTGCAAAAACGAAATAGAAAATTGCATACAAGATGGAAAATATTAATTCCATAAGTTCTGAAGTCATAAAACAAAATAACAATGAACTAACAGCAACTGTAATGATAGCCACAAAAAAACCTCTTATCCATGGAAAATGTAACTTCAGATTGACCGAACAATCACTGGCTTTTTGTTCGTTACTTTTTCTTTCAATTCCAATATACAAACGAATTAATATTCTTAATTGGAAACAATAATAGAAAAGAAATAATACTCTTACTACCAGTGCTGGATGATATATGTGGTGTAAAAACGATTTAAAGTTTATGATGACAGGATCGCCATAAAGTGAAGCAGACAAAAAGTAGAGAATAATCAGAATCAAAAGGGGCAGGAATTTTTTAATCAGATAACGAATATTGATTAAAGCGGGATTAATCAGGTTGATCAATGAAAGTGTAAACAAAGGGATTTGTATAGAAGCGATGACCAATTCATCAATTGAAATCATATTCACAATGGGCTTATCGAATATCAAATCCAGGGATTTCATAACCACCATCATAAAAAATGCAAAAGCCAAATAACGTAGAGAACCACGGAATCTATTTAGATTCTGTGATTTTGGCAATGGTAACAACAGGAATATAAGCGCAAAAACAGCACAACCCGATATGAGTCCGATATTGATGTATAATATTAAATCATGTTCCATAATCGATTCTATTATGAGTCAAGTAGATTTATCAATACGATATAATGTTTGGTTAGTAAAAGCTTCAAATTTCAACATGCTGATTACTCAGAAATGTAAAAGTATAAAGCAGATGTTTTGTTTTCATTTCATATTCATTACAATAATGCTATTACATCTTATAGCCGGTTTCTTAAAATACCCAAATTTTAATAGAAAAGGGTTATGCAAATCAAAAAAAGAGAAATATACAAGGTAATATATTTATTTGCAAATCAAAAAAAGCTGCCTTCACAGGCAGCTTTTTTCACAGAAAATGGTTACGTGAAAATCAAACAAATATATTTGGCAGAATATATTACAGCGATAATTATTTATACGACCGTTCAAACTGGTAAACAGGTTCTCCGTTTGCACCCATAAATACCACACGAATACTATCGGCATGGAATGTTACTTCGGAGAAACCGGCAGTGGAATTACTGAAAAGCGACATTTCATTCATGGTGCTTGGACGGGGTTCGCCGCCAGTGCCGGTAACAATATAATCTACGTTCTTTCCTTTTTCGGATAAGCGTTGGAAGTCGTGGTCGTGTCCGCAGAAATACAATTGGGCATTATACTTTTCGAGCAGGGGTTTTACCTTGCGAATCATATCAGGCGTATTGCCATGTGTTTTGCTTGCCGAATAAACCGGGTGATGACCGAACACAAGTTTCCATTGTTCTTTGGAGTTGGCAAGCACATCGTTCAACCATTGAATTTGTTTGGCGGTATCTTGTTTTGCCACATCGGGATAACCATCGCCATT
>Ga0209123_1003394_pt1 | contig 11975 bp, 10 predicted proteins | sample BarGraIncu00431A_FD_184500 | JGI IMG/M metagenome (GOLD analysis project Ga0209123, IMG submission 184500) | Arctic peat soil microbial communities from Barrow, Alaska, USA - Barrow Graham LP Incubations 004-31A (SPAdes) (version 2) | ecosystem: Environmental > Terrestrial > Soil > Wetlands >...
CTGCCTCAAAATATTATTTTCCATAACTCCATTTTACCTAATTCGCAAGTAAAGGGGTACCCCGAAAACTTATACTTTCTGATACGTTAAGAAAAACCGAGGCTGCGGCCTCGGTCCTTTATTGTTCACGGATATCAGAAATCTCGTATTCGTAGGGGCACGATGCATCGTGCCCCTACTATGGTTACGGAACCCGAAAGCTTATACTTTCTGATCCGTTTAAAAACCGGCAAGCTCCCGCAAGATTTCAACCTTGTCCGTTCTTTCCCAGGGAAGATCGAGGTCAGTTCTTCCGAAATGCCCATAAGCTGCCGTTTGGCGATAAATTGGGCGACGAAGATCCAAGGCTCTAATAATGCCTGCCGGGCGAAGATCAAACGTCTTCAGTACTAATTCAATGATCTTATCATCGGTAATCTTTCCTGTTCCAAACGTCTCAATCGCGACGGATACTGGACGGGCAACACCAATGGCATAGGCAATTTGAAGTTCGCAACGCTCAGCCAAGCCCGCAGCAACAAGATTTTTCGCTACATAACGAGCAGCATAAGCAGCGGAACGGTCGACTTTTGTGGGGTCCTTGCCTGAGAATGCACCACCGCCATGGCGAGCCATCCCACCATATGTATCCACTATGATTTTACGTCCCGTGAGACCACAATCCCCTTGAGGTCCGCCAATGACAAAGCGTCCCGTTGGGTTAATAAAGTACTTTGTATCCTCATCTAACAGTTCTTTGGGAATGGTCGAGAACACAACATATTGCAGCAAATCACGACGGATTTGGTCTTGAGTGACATCCGGGTGATGCTGAGTGGATATTACAACCGTATCTACCCGAACCGGTTTGTTATCCTCGTATTCCACAGTAACCTGAGTTTTCCCATCCGGGCGCAGGTAACCTAGAAAATCAGATTTCCGCATTTCACTGAGTTTGCGCGCCAAACGGTGAGCTAAATCAATGGGAACCGGCATGTAGCTTTCGCTTTCATTCGTTGCATAGCCGAACACCATACCCTGATCTCCGGCTCCGATCGCTTCGATATCACTTTCGGTCATTTCGCCGGTTTTCGATTCTAAAGCCCTATTCACACCCAACGCGATATCCGCGGACTGTTCTCCGATGGAGGTTAAGACTGCGCAGGTGTCGGCGTCAAAGCCATATTTGGCTCGAGTATACCCAACTTCCCGGATTGTCTCCCTCACCACATGAGGAATATCCACATAACACGAGGTCGTGATCTCACCGCTGACTAGAACTAAGCCAGTAGTTACGGTCGTTTCACAGGCTACTCGAGCATTAGGATCTAAGGCATAAATCGCATCCAAAATGGCATCTGAAATTTGGTCACAGATCTTATCTGGGTGCCCTTCAGTTACAGACTCAGATGTAAATAATTTTTTAACCATTTATTTAACTCCTTTGTTTAGATACTAGGAGGCTGGCAATCTCACTCACGAGATTTCGGGCAACCTCCAGTTTGCTCATCTGCGGAAAATCTATTCTTCTTCCATCTGGGAAGAGAAAGCTGACAATGTTGGTCGAGCTACCAAACCCGGCGCCCGGTTTAGTGACATCATTGGCTACCAAGAGATCAGCATTCTTTCTAAGCATCTTATCCTGGGCGTTAGTCAAGAGATTCTCAGTCTCGGCTGCAAATCCAATCAAGATCTGAGAGGTTTTTATACGCCCAAGCTCAGCTAGGATATCCGGATTCGGAACCAACTCTATCGTACGACTTGTCCCATCCTTTTTGATCTTTTGATCTGCCCGAACTGCCGGACGATAATCTGCAACCGCAGCCGCCTTGACAACAATATCCATCTCAGGGAAACGCTCCAGGACTGCATCATACATTTCAAGAGCCGTTTGCACCGCTATGCAAGTCACTCCAAGTGGACATACAAGGTTCGTTGGCGCGCTGACAAGGATCGTCTCCGCACCAGATTCTTGGAACGCCTGAGCGATGGCGTACCCCATCCTGCCGGAACTACGATTACCAAGATAGCGCACCGGATCAAGCGGTTCTTGGGTTCCTCCGGCTGTCACGAGAACCTTCTTTCCTTTTAGCAACTCTGCCCCGAAAAAAAATCGAACTAACGTTTCCACGATCTCCACCGCTTCGCTCATCCGGCCAACCCCTTCCGTGCCACACGCTTGAAAGCCTGTGGCCGGACCAATGATCTGAATCCCGTGCTCTCGGAGACGGGTCAGATTATCTTGGGTAGCCGTATGAAGATACATAGCCTGGTTCATGGCCGGTGCGACAAAAATCGGTGCATGTGTCGCTAAGAGAACTGTCGCGAGAAAATCATCTGCCAAACCAATCGCCATCTTCGCCAATATATTGGCAGTAGCCGGCGCGACAATAACCGCATCAACATGCTCTGCCAAAGCAATATGTTCAATATTCCATCGTTTAGGTTCATCAAACAGATCCAGATACACTGGATTAGCCGAAAGGCTTCGCAGGGTAAGTGGAGTAATAAATTCTGTAGCTGACTTGGTCATAGCGACGTGGACTTCAGCGCGCAGTTTACGCAGACGACTAACGACTTCTGCGGCTTTGTAAGCCGCAATCCCCCCGGTGATCCCAACGAGAATTTTTTTACCTGATAACATTACTCATTCTCTTCTGGGGTACATTCATAGGTGAATTTAGACTGAGCAATTTCCTCGAGCGAAATGCTAACTGGCTTTGCACCCTTGGCTAAATCCTCGTGGTTCGCTTCTTCCATTATTTCACGGGCCCTCTTAGCAACAACTACGACCAACGTGTACTTGCTATCCACCTTACGCATTAGAAGATCAAGCGAAGGTTGTTTCATCTAGATTCCCCCTTAAAAACAAACGGTTTTCGTTTAACCCGACATTTTTCTGCTATGAGGATACTTTTAAGTTTATCAACAGCCACAGGAATCTCATCATTAATGACGACATAATCATACTCACTCACATAGCCTAGTTCCTGTATTGCAGTGGCTAACCGTTTCTGAATAACATCCTCAGTCTCAGTTCCCCGTTTGTGAATTCTCTCAGAGAGCACATCCAAGGAAGGCGGAACAATGAAGGTAAAAACACCTTGCGCAAACCGCTTTTTGATTTGCAGCGCCCCTTGAATTTCAACTTCTAAAATAACATCCGATCCCGCCTGTATTGCTTGTTCAACAGCAAATCTTGGCGTTCCGTAATAATTATCGCAGAACTCGGCTGATTCCAACAATTCATCCCCAGCAATCATGGATTCAAATTCTTCCCGAGTACGAAAATAGTAATGAACCCCTTCCACTTCACCTGGGCGGGGCGACCGCGTCGTCATTGAGACAGAATATTTCATGTTCGGCATTTGGCGAAGTAATTCTTGGCAAAGCGTCCCTTTACCAGCACCCGAAGGGCCTGAAAGTATAATTAGTAATCCATGAACTTTTTCCACACTACACCCCTAGTCTGCTGGGTCTTCTGCGTGAGCATTAGACTCTTTAGTCGAAAGACGATTAGCAACCGTTTCGGGCTGAACCGCAGATAGAATGACATGATGACTATCACAAATAATCACAGCACGAGTACGCCGTCCATAAGTGGCATCAATAAGCATGCCTGTATCCCGTGCTTCTTGAATAATACGCTTAATCGGGGCGGATTCTGGGCTCACAATCGAGATAATTCGGTTAGCAGATACAATATTGCCGAACCCAATGTTAATGAGCTTTATGTCCAAACTGAATCCTCCATTACTCTAAATTTTGAATTTGCTCGCGCACCTTTTCCAATTCGCTTTTTACACTAACCACCAGTTGCCCAATCGTTAAATCATTGGCTTTCGATCCAATGGTATTGATTTCACGGTTCATTTCCTGAACTATGAAATCTAGTTTGCGCCCCACCGGTTCAAAACCACGCAATGCCTCCCGACTTTGAGTCAGATGGCTGTCAAAGCGAACCAACTCTTCCGTGATCGAGGCGCGATCCGCAAAATAAGCCACTTCATTTGCCAGTCGAGTCGCATCCAATTCAACCTCGCCTAGGAGCGTCTGAAGGCGTTCCTGCAGGCGTTCTTGATAGTCTGTCACGACAGAAGGTGCGAGCTCGGCAATCGTTTGCAAATACTCGGTAATTAGATCGAGTCTTTGTAGGAGATCGATGGTTAACTTTTCTCCTTCATTACGGCGCATATGCCCGAAACTATCGGTGGCCTTCAAGAGCGACTCAGAACACACTCTCCATAAAGTATCAAGATCCATTTCAGGCTCAGCAACCGAGAGAACCTCCGGCAAAGAGACTAAACGGTAAATATCCGTCTCATACGCTGTATGTAGACCTAGGGCGAGATCCTTCAATGTCTTATCATACGACAGTGCCAAATCTTTGTCAACCGTCGCCAATCTCTTTCTTCCTTCGGTTTCCACCGCATTAACATACACTTCGATCCGACCACGTTGAAACCTTTCTTGTACCGTTTTGCGAATTCGTTCCTCAAAACCGCTGAAGTTACGCGGTGATCGTACAATTATTTCTAAGTAGCGATGATTGACCGATTTTAGCTCGATAGAGAACTGATAACCGATTCCACTCGCCTCGCCACGTCCAAATCCCGTCATGCTATTTGCCACTTGCCCACCCAGTTTAATCATGGATCAGCTGGGTGTCTTCACCTCTTTATTATTTATTCACTGCTCTAGTGCCCTGCGTGTTGAGGGAACTGTCCCCTCAACGTTCAACACGCAAGGCGCATCTTCAAATAAAGATGCGCCTTATTTCCTTATTTAATGGTGCTTAAAATTCAAACTTTCCTAGGGTATCCTTGATGCGCTGCAATGCCTCCCTAAGTCGTTTCGTGTTAATCGTCAGCGAAATACGGAAGTAACCCTCACCATATTCTCCGTAGCCGTGACCGGGGGTAACTACCACTCCAACCTTATCCAAGATTAATTCACAAAAAGAAGTTGAAGTATATCCAATAGGCACTTTGGGCCAAACATAAATCGTAGCTTTAGGCCTTGCCACCTTCCACCCGAGAGCAGTCAGCCCTTCAATAACAATATCTTGTCGCTCCTGATAGATCGTTCGAATTTCTTGGATGATATCCTGGTTTCCTAAAAGCCCTTCAATAGCAGCCACTTGAATTGCCTGAAAAACCCCTGAGTCAATGTTCGATTTGATACGACCTAAGGCTTCGATAACCCTCGCATTTCCTGCCGCCCAACCGATTCTCCAGCCTGTCATATTATAGGTTTTGGACATGGAATGAAATTCAATTCCAACTTCCTTAGCCCCTGGAACCTCTAGAAAGCTCAACGGCTTATAGCCGTTAAAAGCGATTTCCGAGTAAGGTCCATCATGGCAAATGATAATATCATATTTCTTAGCAAAGGCAATGACCTTTACATAGAAGCTTTCATCTGCTATTGCGCCCGTGGGGTTATTAGGATAATTAAGGAACATGAGTTTTGCCTTTTGAGCCACCTCTTCTGGGATCAAGTCTAGATCAGGCAAGAAGCCGTTCTCTTCCTTGAGCGGCATAATATAAGGAACGCCTCCCGCGAGTAAGGTCCCAACGCCATAGACCGGATAGCCTGGATCCGGAATCAAAGCAACATCTCCTGGATTCAGATAACAAAAAGCAATGTGGGCAATCCCTTCTTTGGAGCCGATGAGAGTAACCACTTCTTTTTTCGGATCAAGTTGAATATTTGAACGCCGTTTATACCACTCTGCCACTGCTTGGCGAAACTCTAACATTCCTACATAAGAAGGATAGCGATGATTCGCTGGATTACGCGCGGCTTTTACCAATTCGTCGATGATATGGTTTGGGGTCGGAAGATCAGGATCCCCAATCCCCAGACTAATAACATCCACACCTTTTGCCTTGGCAGCTGCTATCTTTTCGTCAATCCGAGCAAATAAGTACGGTGGCAACGATTGAATTCGTTGTGCTTCTTCCATTATAAGATAAGTCCTCCTTCAAAATTTTCGCCATTTATCCGATGTTCGATGTTCTTAGTCAGTTGATGACAACCATTCGCCTTTAAACACATATGTCGCAGAGCCCGTCATATAAACATGATTATCAAGGCCCCATTCAATAAATAAGTCTCCCCCCGGCAGATGGACAGTCACGGCACGTTCTGTCTTATGGTTGAGCACAGCGGCGACCGCTGAGGCACAAGCACCCGTCCCGCAGGCCAGTGTCGGTCCAGCCCCTCGTTCCCAAACCTTCATGGTCAGCTCCTGAGGCGAATTGACTTGAATAAACTCGACATTGGTTTTACGCGGAAACAACAGATGTTTCTCAATCGCCGGGCCAACACGCTCAAAATCCAACGCGGAAAAATCCTCCACAAAAATAACGCAGTGCGGGTTCCCCATAGAAACAGCCGTATATTGGAACGTTTCTCCTAACACTTCAAGCGGCTGTCCCACCACAGGCTCCCCTTGGCCCAAAACCGGAATAAGCTCTGCGCGCAAAATGGGCTCACCCATATCCACCCGTACTCCTTGAACCTGACCGTCTTCAATATTAAGACTAAGAGTCAACACACCTGCCAACGTTTCCACGTGCATGGGGTTATGTATGACAATCCCTTGGTCGTAAACATACCGTGCAAAACAACGGATACCATTCCCACACATTTCTGGTTCAGATCCATCCGAATTCAAGATGCGCATCCTAGCATCTGCGACCTTAGACGGCAGAATGACGATTAATCCGTCCCCCCCAATACCAAATTGTCGGTGGCAGAGCTTCTTGGCCAACTCCGGGTAATCTACCTCCTCCATAACGGAAAAATGGTCCAGGAAAACAAAATCATTCCCTAGACCATGCATTTTCGTGAATTGCATCGCGTTCCTCCCCCTCCGTATCTTTATTTGATGGCTAAACGCCATTAATATTCCACCTTATACTACACATTATCTCTTTAAAAGGATACTACGCTTGATGAAATGGGTCAACCATTTGAGGCAAGTATACACTAGGAGTGGAAGAGTTATACATTATACGTAGGGGCACAAGGCCATGCCCTAGCCCCTAGCTCTGTATTCCAGCAGAAAGGGCACGATACATCGTGCCCCTACCCCGTCTCTGTATTCTACCGCAGAGGGCACGCTGCTTCGTACCCCTACCGAGCTATGACTGTTTTTCCTTGCCAGCTGTTCTTCACTACCCGAACAAACCCGATTAGAACGGACGGCCCACCAGCCACACATAGGATTAAAATCCATTGCCAACCATGTAGGGATGCAGTCTTAAAGATTGCTTGCAAAGGAGGAAGGTAAATCACACTAAGCTGCATAATCGTTGAGATTAGTACCGCCCCGACCAGATAAGGATTTGTGAAGAGGCCCACTTCGAAGATACCTCGTTCTTCAGATCGGCAATCGAAAACATGGAACAACTGCGAAAACACCAGAGTAGTAAACGCCATAGTTCGGGCGCCCAACATATTGACCCCCATAAAAAGTGCAGCTACGAACACAAAGAGCGTTCCTAGTCCGATCATAGTTCCCCTTATCCCTATTTTACGGGCTAAGCCGCGTGCAAAAATACTCTCTCCTGGTACTCTGGGCGGGCGATTCATAATGCCCGGCTCAGCGCCGTCCACCCCTAAAGCCATTGCCGGCAACCCGTCTGTGACTAAATTAACCCATAAAATTTGGATTGGAAGCAAAGGAAGTGGCAAGCCCACAAGTGCCGCTAAAAACATGGTCAATACTTCTCCTAAATTACAGGAAAGTAAGTAGCGAATAAACTTCCGAATATTGTCGTAAATCCCCCGGCCCTCTTCCACTGCGGCCACAATCGTCGCAAAATTATCATCGCCCAAAACCATAGCTGAAGCTTCCTTAGTCACATCCGTGCCAGTTTTGCCCATCGCTACCCCAATATCCGCCTCTTTGACCGCTGGAGCATCATTAACCCCATCTCCGGTCATGGCAACCACTTGTCCACGGCTCTTAAAGGAACGCACAATTCTAAGTTTGTCCTTTGGTGTCACACGGGCATAAACGGAAATATCCATGATCCGCTCGCTTAAATCTCGATCCGACATCCGCTCCAGTTCTGCTCCAGTTATGATTCCGCCGCCCGTTTTGCGTAAAATCCCCAACTCATGGGCGACGGCCTCTGCCGTTAAGCGATGGTCGCCCGTGATCATGACCGGTTTAATGCCGGCCTGCCGGCAAACTTTAATCGCTTTGACAGCACTTGATCTCGGTGGATCAATCATGCCCAGCAATCCAACGAATGTTAACCCTTGTTCAACATGCTCATCGAGGGGTTCAGCATCTGACAATGGTTTTTCGGCAACTGCGAGAACTCGGAGAGCGTGCCGTGCCATTTCATCGTTAGCCCGCATAATGCTCCGCATGCGTTCTTCGGTCAGTTCCACGACCCCTTGTTCTGTTAACTCCCGCCGACAAAGGCGCAGGACCATATCCGGAGCCCCTTTAACATAGGTTATTTTACCTTTCTTCGTCTGATAAACAACGCTCATCCTTTTTCGATCCGAGTCAAAGGGCAACTCCCCAACCCGCTCCTGTTTACGTTCCAAGACTTCACGCCATATTCCCGCCTTAGCGGCTGCCACCAGAATGGCTCCCTCAGTTGGATCCCCCTCAATACCCCAAGGGGCATCGTTTTCCTTGGAACGAAAGAGCCCTGCAACCTGAACCCCTTTCTTCGTCAGACTAGCATTATTACAAAGGGCCGCGATGGTCAAAGCTGCCCTCAACGGATCCCGATCTTTCTCTGGATCAGCGCCATGGAATTCCCCTTTGGGATCATACCCTTGTCCTGTTACGGTAATTTTCCGTCCATCCGAGTAAATTTGACGCACCGTCATTTCGTTTTGGGTCAGTGTCCCCGTCTTGTCGGAACAAATTACCGTCGCACACCCCAAGGTTTCTACGGCCGGGAGTTTCCTAATGATCGCTTGCCGTTTGACCATCCGTTGCACCCCTACCGCCAAAGCTACTGTGACAATCGCTGGTAAGCCCTCCGGAATGGCTGCTACCGCCAAAGATACTCCTGTAAAGAACATCTTATAGAAGCCCTCTCCTCGTAAAACCCCAGTTACCACCACTGCGGCACAGACGAGGAAACTGATCAGGACCAACCATTTACCTAGTTCAGCTAAACGCTTCTGTAAAGGGGTTTCTTCGTCCTCCACACTCTGGATCATTCCGGCGATGACGCCCATCTCAGTTTCCATCCCCGTCGCCACGACAACCCCAGCCCCCCGGCCATTAACTAGGGAAGTTCCCATATACCCCATATTTTTGCGATCTGCCATAGGCGTGAGTTCATCTTGGAGCGGGGAAATACTTTTGCTCACAGGATGTGATTCCCCTGTCAAAGCGGATTCTTCGACTTGTATATTGACCGCCTGAATCCAACGCACATCAGCTGGAATACGATCCCCAGCTTCAACAAGTACAATATCCCCCGGTACAACGTCCGAGGCTGGAATCCGTTGCTCTAGGCCTTCCCGCAACACCTTCGCTTCAGGGGCGGTAAGGGAACGGAGGGATTCCATGGAGCGTTCCGCCCGATATTCCTGAACAAAGCCAAGAATAGCATTGATAATCAGGATCGCCAAGATCGTGATTGCATCCGCTATTTCCCCCAGAAGTCCAGAGACAACCGTGGCCGACAGCAAGACTAAGACCATAAAATCTTTAAATTGTCCCAGGAACAGAAACACTGGGTGAACTCCCTTTTTTACCGCTAAGGCATTTTTTCCAACCTCCTGTAATCGACGACGAACCTCTTTAACACTTAACCCTTTACCTGGATGGACATCCAGGACCTTAGCCACGTCAAGCCAAGGCAACACATGCCAAGCTTGTTGCCGCATGCCTTTCCTCCTCCTTTTGCTCTAAAAACAGTTATCAAGGGCTTTGTCCCTTTTGTAGTACATGCTTATTCCCGAAACTCTTGAAAAATGCCTCGTCAGAACAAGTGTGTTATACTAAAAAGCAATTAAATCCACTGATGAAAGGAGTCCACTCATGGCGTTAGACGGTGTAACCCTCGCCTACTTAGTAAACGAGCTTGCTCCACAACTCATTGGGGCACGTATTGATAAAATTTTTCAACCAGAAAAAGAGGAAATCCATTTCGTGTTGCGGCAGCAGGGATCTAGGCGCCTCCTGCTTAGTACCAATGCAACGTCCTCCCGCTTCCACCTTACCCAGGAAACTAAGAAAAATCCTACTACGGCACCCATGTTTTGCATGATTCTACGCAAACACCTCGAGGGTGGTAAACTTGTCGCCCTACACCAAAGTGATCTGGAACGAGTTGTAACCTTTGAAATTCAAAATTATAACGAACTTGGCGATTTAGTCATTTTGCATCTTCACTTAGAAATCATGGGGAAACACAGTAATCTCATCCTTGTTGATCCAGCGACGAATACAATTCTTGACGGTCTTAGGCGCTATTCACATGCCTTAAGTCGCTATCGCGAAGTATTGCCAGGGCGGACTTATCTCGCTCCACCCTCTCAAGGAAAACGACCGCCCCTAGAGAACGAAGAACTATGGCGCCAGGCCCTTTATGAGGAGGATCTAGATCGCCCGATAACTGGCATTCTGCTCTCCCGCTTCGCCGGGATCAGCCCAGAATTGGCGCGAGAAATCGTCGTTCAAGCCGGGCTAAATACAGAAACCCACCTCAATCAGCTCGGCGATATCGATTTTTCCCGGCTTTTCCAAGCCTATCGCCGGTTGAGCAATCCGGAAGGTGTTCCCACCACTTCGCCGTGCCTCTATTATAAGTCTGCACCCCTAGCCGTTCCCGTTCCCGTTCCCGTTGCCTTTACGTTTACGCCTTTTCAGCAATACCAGGAATTACGAATGGAAACCGTCCCCTCGTTGAATGACGCGATTACTGGCTTTTATCAGTCGAAATCCACCAATAACACCGTCGAATCAAAACGGGGCTCTCTGCGAAAAGTCGTTCAAGAACAGCACGCCCATTTCAGCAAAAAGCTTAAAATATATGATGAAGCCATGTCCAGCGCAGAGTCCGGTCTTGCCTATCAAAAATGGGGAGAACTTCTGACTGCAAATCTCTACCGTATGCCGGAGGGATTGCCTGAAATCACGGTGGAAGATTATTATGACCCTGCCCTTTCTTCCGTGACTATTCCCCTCAATCCCCATCTAAGCGCCATTGACAACGCTCAACGCTATTACAAGCGCTATAACAAAGCAAAAGCCACATTGCGCCAAACTAAGCCGCTTAAAGAAGCAGCACTCCTGGAAGTAAAATACCTCGAGTCCTTAAGGGTTAGTTTAGATCAAGCGTCCACCCTTTCAGAGCTTGATGAAATTCATCTTGAGCTAGTCGGGCAAGGGTATATAGCCGGAAAACATATGAAAAAGGACAACCCTAAACAAAAAAAGGGTCGCCCCAAGGCCAAGGTAAAATTTGCCAAGGTAGTTCCCCAACCAAGAGTCTATCATTCCAGTCAGGGCCGAACTATCTATGTCGGGAAAAATAACGCTCAAAATGATTGGTTGTCGTTGCACAAAGGCAAACCAAACGATCTTTGGCTCCATGTCAAAGTGATTCCTGGTTCACACGTCCTGATTCCCCTGGAAGACGGAGAAGAATTCCCGGATGATACCACCCTAGAAGAAGCATCTGCCCTGGCCATCTATTACAGCCAAGCTCGCGGTTCTTCACAGGTTGCTGTGGATTACACGCACGTCAAACAGCTGAAGAAACCCAACGCCGCCAAGCCCGGAATGGTGATCTATGAACAGAATTGGACCTTATACCTCACGCCTAAACCGGAAATCTTGGAACGTTTGCTGGCTAGCGAAACCTTATCGGAGTAAGAAAAACCGAGGCTGCAGCCTCGGTCCTTTTACTGTTCTTGGATATCTGAAATTTTGTATTCATAACCATGGAGCCCCTTATAATACTCTGGGTACATATCTCCTCCACATTTCTCACAGCTAA
>Ga0209123_1003395_pt1 | contig 11958 bp, 8 predicted proteins | sample BarGraIncu00431A_FD_184500 | JGI IMG/M metagenome (GOLD analysis project Ga0209123, IMG submission 184500) | Arctic peat soil microbial communities from Barrow, Alaska, USA - Barrow Graham LP Incubations 004-31A (SPAdes) (version 2) | ecosystem: Environmental > Terrestrial > Soil > Wetlands >...
ATAGACCAATCAGACAGCGGCCGGGACGTAGTGAACCTCGATGCACCAAGCGGCGGCCCAAAACTTTTCAGCTTCTGACTGCACCAAGACATGAAATGAAAGAGGTCCCTCATCGGAACAGATACCAGAAAAGCTTAAACTAGCGCCATTCGTGTCAGGATCTTTTACACAATCAGTAATATTGGTACTGGTACAATTTCCTTAGCGAATGCCTCATTAGCCAAGCTGCATCTTGTCCAATAATATTTGCACTGCCACCCAGAGAGTGCCATAACAATCCAGGCACCCTTCGGGACTGCCGCGGTTAATCCTCGGCCCGACCTATTAGAGACAACTTCCTCATAAGGTTGTAGAGGGTGGGCCTGGTGACGCCGAGAGCCTCGGCGGCCTTCAGGATGTTCCCCGACTCCCGCTCGATGGCCGCCAGTACCATCTTCCGTTCCAGCATCTCCCTCGCCTCCGGCAAGCTGTACAGTTTCACATCCAGCTGCGGCCTGAGCAGGGTCTCGCTGTCGCACCCCAGGTCATTCGGTCCGATAAGGGTCCCCTCGCAGACGAGTACTGCCCGCTGCACCCGGTTGTGCAGTTCCCGTACGTTTCCGGGCCAGGTATGATTTCTCAAAAAATCGGTTCCCGCCGGCGAGAAGCGCAGTCCTTTTTTCCTGTTTTCCCTGGCAAAGCGCTGCAGGAAGGTTTCCGCGATGACGAGCACGTCGTCGCCACGCTCGCGAAGCGGCGGAAGTTTGATGGTTATGACGCCGATCCGGTAGTAGAGGTCCTCCCGGAAGCGCCCATCGATGAGTGCCCGCACGATGTCCGCGTTAGTAGCGCAGGTGGTCCTGGAATCAATGATTTCCTCCCTACCGCCGACTCTCTGGATGGTCCCCTCCTGCAGGAAGCGCAGGAACTTCACTTGCATGTTCAGCGGGAGTTCACCGATCTCGTCGAGGAACACGGTCCCCCCGTGGGCGTAGGTCAGCTTTCCCGGCACCGAGACGCAGGCCCCGGTAAAGGCCCCCTTTTCATGCCCGAACAACTCCGACTCCAGCAGGGTCTCAGGGATCGCGCCACAGTTGATCGTTATGAAAGGACCTTTGCTTCTCAAGCTCGCCTTGTGGATCGCACCAGCCACCAATTCCTTTCCGGTGCCGTTCTCGCCGGTAATCAGGATCGGCGCATTGGAAGCAGCCACCTTGCGGATGGTGCTGAAAACTGCCTGCATCTCGGGGCAGCTGCCGATCATGCCCCACTGTTCGCTTTGATCGCCGAGTTTGGGAGATTTTTGCTCCTCGATGGCGGCCAAGTGGAAGGCGCGGCCAATGATTACCCTCAGTTCGTGCAGTACCGGAGGCTTGGTGTAGAAATCAAAGGCCCCGGTCCGCATCGCCCTGACGGCATGCTCACGTTCATTGTTACCGGTCAGAATGACGATCTTGGCCTGCGAGTTGATCTCAAGCATCTCCTCCAGACAGCGAAATCCCTCCACCGGGCTGTCCGAGCAAGGCGGCAGCGCGAGGTCGAGCACTACCACGCGGGGATGCTCCCGCTTGAAAGTCGCCAGGGCCTCGCGCCCGTCAGAGGCCAACAACACCTGGAATTCGTTTCCCAGCCCCCACCTCAGCTGCTGGCGAATATCCTGGTCGTCATCTACAATCAGTAGCTTTTCCATGTTTTTTCTCCTCTCTTTTCCCTGGCACTACTCCGCTACCCGCAGCTGCAGGAGCCTGCAGCCAAACGGTGAAGACAGTTCCTACTCCCTCCTTGCTGACGACTTCAATCCTTCCCCCGTGGGCCCCGACAATCTGGCGGCACTGATAGAGTCCGATGCCGAGCCCCTGCTGCTTGCTGGAGCAAAATGGATTAAACAGGTCCTTGCGGATAAATTCGGAAGACATGCCGCAGCCGCGATCTGTGATCCTGATGTAGGGCGCTCCGTCATAGCCGACTTCGGCAAGTACCCCCTCCCCTTGCGAGGCATCGATCCCGTTCAGCAAAAGGTTCAAGAGGACCTTTTGCAGCTCGGACTCGCAGACCAGGGCCAACTCCGGGGTCCCCCGGACGACAACGGCATTCCCAGCTAACTGAGCGATCTTGCGCACCAAGGAAAGCAGATCGGTCGGGTGAAAAAGGAAGAGCTGACTCTCTCCCAGATTCTTCAGCCGCCCGATCAGGCGGAGCATTTTCTCCGTGGTATTTCTGAGCGTGGCGAGCATGTCCTGCTGGAATTCCGGGTTGGCCAGGTGCTCTCCCGCGTTCTCGACAACCAGCGAGACCGCCGCCACCAGGTTTTTCAAATCGTGCACGATAAAGGTCGCCAGGTTCCCGACCGCTTCCAGGGAGCGGGCCTGCATCAGTTCTTCGGAAAGACGCTGGTCCTGAATGGCAATGGCTGCCTGACTGGCGATGGTTTTCATGAGGTCGTAGTCCTCGTAGCCGTACTTTTCATAGCGCACCAGCCGCTCTCCCAGGGCGATGAATCCCGTCAGTTTGCTTGATTGGAAAAGCGGTATGACGAAGGAAACCCGGTGCCTTACCAGTAACTCCCGGTTCTCGGCGAGGATGGGGGAGCTCCCGGCGCTGCAGCAAAAGACCCACCCTTTTTGTTCCAGGAATCGGACCAGGGAGTTATCCCGGGAAATGGACTCCTGCATCTGCTCCATCTCCCGAATGGCGGTGGCGCAGTAGAAGTCGCGCCCGTCCTGGTACAGGAAGAGGGCGGCCCCGCTCACGCCGAAGATGTCGCAGTAGGCGGCGAGCACCCTTTTCAGCAGGTCCTCGCCCGACTCGAAGCTGTCAAGCCTCTGGGTGAGGCTCAGCCATTGAAAGCGGTAGTCGTACTTACTCTGGCCGAAGTTCTTGTGCAGCAGCACCTTGACCGTTCGTTTGGCGCGCTCGGACAGGATCAGCAGAAGTAAAACGATCCCGAAGCTAAAGACAAAGAAAAGCGCCAGCACCCGCGGGAACAGTGGACCGAAATACTGCATCCCCTCCCCTACTCCGCCAAGAAAAAGCAGGTAGATGGCGACCACGCCGATGACGATCGATTTGAGCTGTACCTTCTGCGAGACCTTCACCCGCGCCCCACCTCTCCAGTTGATGCGCGCATAGGTCATCAGGGCCGCCGCGACAATAACGAGCAGGGAGCGAAGCGGCACCAGTTTCGTCTCGATGGTTCGAAACAACAGGGCGTTACTGTAATAGAAGATGAGTACGGCGAGTATCGAGCCGAGCGCCACGATGTCGAGCTTGACGCGCCAGAAGGCGTCGGGGGAGGCCTGCGCCAGGGTCGCCTCGAAATTGGCCAAGGCCGCCACCAGCATCAGCATGATTGCGACGTAGTAGTAGTACCCGAGGTCAGTCAGAAAAAGGATGCGTTCGGCAGGAAAGTCCGGCGCATAGATGAGGGCTCCGTTCGGGAGCATGATGGGTACCGCGACGAGCAGCAAGGAGGCGCCCGTGATGACCTGTGTCGTCCTGGTCAGGAAGCCGGGACCCGTATCCCGAGCGTAGGTCAAAGAGCAGAGAAGCCACAGCGAAGGAAGTAGCGCCTCGATACACAACGAATAGAAGTTCCAGGGTATCGGACTGGCTGGCCCGCCGAACGCCGCGAGATCGCAGGCTTCCAGGAGGGCGGTCGCCAGCAAAGGGGCGACGAGGATCAGCCCGGCGCGGTTAAGCTCCAGTTGGAGAATCCGAGCCATGCATACCAAAAGCACAATGATCGCTGAAATCGAAATAAGCACGGTAACCTCACTTTCCCTGCGTCCTGGGCCGCCCATCACCACTTTTCCCTGAGAGGGAGCATCATGGGGGCAGGCGGTGCAACTGCTGTTCCTGGAGCTTTACATGATCAATGCCAACATGTGTTTTTTGTAACCAACCGATTTTAATTGAATTTACAGGCAAGGGTTTACAGCGCTGTGCAGTACGAGTCAGTGCGGAAGGGCAGCCGGTGTATCAAGGTTGAACAGACGAAATGGCGGAAGGACGTTAAATCCGAGGAGGAATGCGGGGGTGCCGCAAAGCAGGATTCTGAGCGGAGGAGGTCGAACGGGCCGGCCAGCTGTGGCACCATCGCTGGGCGCATAATGATGCGCCCCTACACTCTCCCCACCCTCCGTAGGGGCGAATCTTCATGCGCCCTGGCACTTGCGGAAGGGGAACCAGTGAGGACAAACGTTGACATATAAAATCAGCTAGTTAGACTCAAGCTTCTTACGTGCACCCGATCCCGCATGAGGTGATGGCGGGAACCTTGGCTGGTGACTGACCCTGAAATACTTTACAGAAAAGCCCGTCAGATTTCCCTGACGGGCCGTTACTGCGCATACCGGGGTTTTCAGCGGATCCCCTTTTTCCTGAAGAACTCGCTGTATTCCTTATCCACCTTCAGGATATGCCCCATGAGCCACTCGCTCAACAGGTCCATGATGGTCGCGGGCGATACCCGATGCTGCTCGAAATCGACGATGGTCTCCTGAACCTTTTGCACGAAGGTATCATGAATCTTCTTGTGGCGCTGGTAGCCGGGATAGTTTTGCTCCTGCATCAGACGCTCCTCGCTGGCAAAATGTTCCACGCAGTAGGTAGCAAGTCCGGAGAGAATCGCGATGATTCCCTGTTCCCCCTCACCGCGCGTGAAGGCCTGGTTAAGCTGGCCGATCATGTCGATCAGCTTCTTGTGCGCCGCGTCAAACTGGGCGACCTCGACCGTCATCCAGTCGTTCCACCTGATGATGGTCTGGAAGTGGTTCACCGAGCTAATCATCTCCTCCGCTAAACGGTTCAGTTCGGCCGCGGCGTTTGCCAGTCCGGTCGCCTGCAGACACTCGTTGCCGGCAAGTTCCGTGATCCTGTCGATGTTGGAGCTGATCTCGGCGGTGGTCGCAGTCTGTTCACCGGCCGCCTGCGCGATCTGGTTGATCTGATCGGTCACCTGGTCTACCTGGGTGAGTATCTGCCCGAGCGATTCCCCCGACCGCGCCGCCTCCTCGGTCCCCTGCTTCACCCCAGCCACCCCCTGGTTCATGGCGTGTACCGCCCCCTGGGTCTCTTGCTGGATCGACTTGATCATCCCGGTGATCTCTTTGGTCGCCTTGGTGGTGCGCTCGGCAAGCGAGCGGACCTCATCCGCCACGACCGCAAAGCCACGCCCCTGGTCGCCGGCGCGGGCCGCCTCGATGGCGGCGTTCAGGGCGAGCAGGTTGGTCTGGTCGGCGATGTCCTCGATGGTCCCGATGATGGCGCCGATCTGGTCGGAGCGCTCGCCCAGGACGCTGACCGTGGTCGCCGAGGCGTCCACCTGCCGGGCGATCTGGTTCATCACCGCGATGGTCGTTTGCACGACGCTGCCGCCCTCCTTGGCGAAACTGCGTGTGGTCTTGGACGAATCCACCGCCATCAGGCAGTTGTTGGAGATGACATGCGCGGTCGCCGCCATCTCCTCTCCCGCGGTTGCCACGGTGGCGGCCTCGGAGGCGACATTTTGCGCCCCCCGGGTCATCTCGTCGGCGCGGACTCTGATGTCGTAAGCGGCCTGGGCGACATTGGTCGAGCATTTCCGGACCCGGCTGATGACTCCCTGGAGGTTCTCCAGGAAGCCGTTGAACGCTTCGCCCAGCCGCCCTGATTCGTCATGCCTGGTGATGGCGATGCGCTGGGTCAGGTCCGCATTGCCAGCCGTCATCTCCTGAAGCTGCCGGATGACCGCGCCCAGTGGTCTGGTAATCCCCAGGCCCACCGAGGCGGAGAACGCCGCCATGAGCAGGGAGACCAGCAGCGTAGCACCGTAAATCCACCACTGGAGCAGCGCCGTTTCCTCCCGGATGTCCTCCAGATAACGCCGCTGCCGATGACCCAGCCCCAGGGTACGTACAGCTTCACGAAGGAAATCTTGGGGAGCGGGCGCTCCCCCTCCGGCTTGGGCCAGAGGTAGTCGACATAGCCCGCTCCCTTCTCCTGGCAAATCTTCACGAACTCGATAAAGAGCCGCTTGTCGTTGGGATCCTTATTGTCGGTGAGGTCCTTGCCGTCGAGTTCCGGCTTGGTCGGATGCACCACCATCCTCGGGGTGAGGTCGTTGACCCAGAAGTACTCCTTGCCGCCGTAGCGCAGGCTTTTGATGGCGTCGACGGCGGCAGCCTGGGCCATGGCCAGGGACATGTGTCCGGACTTCACCTCCCGGTCATAGCCGGCGATAAAGCCGTAGGCCACCTCGACGGTCTTCCGGGTGGCAGCCTTTCGGCTCTCCTTGATCTCCCAAAAAAGGTATGACGAGACACTGGACCCCGATCATGGTGGCGACCAGCGCCACCAGCGGAATCATCATCACCTTGCTCTGTATGGTCCAGTCCCTGTAACGCTTGATTCCCATCCCGGTTCTCCCTCCCCAGCAGTTCGAATGCGAGTTTGCGCGCACCCTTTCCATGGGTATCGGCGAGGAGGGGCGATTCTTTAGAGATGCCATGACTATAATTCATTAACTGGGGAAAGCGATGTTCACCTCCGCTTCAGCGCTGCGGCGGCTTCTTCTTTTCTTTAAGGGATTCCTTAAGGCGCCGCTCCGCCAGTGCAATCAGCATCTGGTGGGTCCCCTCCCCGCTCTCTCCTTCGGCGGGGCGGCGCTGCAGATAACTTCCGTCGGGCTGCATGTCCCAGGCGGTGCGATGGTCGGCTTCGTAGGTGTCGAAGACCTGCCGCAGCTCGCGGGCCAATTCCGGGGCGGTCACCGGACAAAGGATCTCCACCCGCGCCTCAAGATTGCGCTTCATGGCGTCCGCGGAGGAGATGAAGTACTCCCCGGGGCCGCCGTTTCTGAAGTAATAAATGCGGGCATGCTCCAGGAAGCGCCCTACGATGCTGACCACCCGGATCTGGTCCGACAGGCCGGGGATCCCGGGGAGCAGTCGGCAGGTGTCGCGCACGTAGAGATCGATCCGCACCCCGGCCATGGAGGCGCGGTAGAGCGCTTTGACAATGTCGCCGTCCTCCAGGGCGTTCATCTTGAACTGGATCAGGCCGCCGCCTAACTCGGCATGCATCGCCATTTCCCGCTCGATTCTCGCGAGTAGGGCCTTCTTCAGAAACTTCGGGGCCGGCACGATGGCGTGGTAGTTGCGCCTGGCCATGAAACCGGTGGTGAGGTAGTTGAAGAGCTCGGTGACGTCCTGGCCGATGGTTTCGTCGCAGGTGAGCAGCCCCACGTCGGAGTAGACCCGCGCCGTCTCGGCGTGGTAGTTGCCGGTGCCGATGTGCACGTAGCGCCGCAGTCCCGAAAAGTCCTGACGCACCACCAAAATCACCTTGCAGTGGGTCTTCAGCCCCACGACGCCGTAGGTCACGTGGATGCCGGCCTCCTCCATCTCTTCGGCGAGGCGTATGTTGGTCGCCTCGTCAAAGCGCGCCTTCAGTTCCACCACCACCGCCACCTGCTTGCCGTTTTGGGCCGCCTGCAGCAAGGCCTCAATGATCCGGCTCTGGCTGGAAGTCCGGTACAGGGTCATCTTGATGCCGCGCACCTTGGGATCGTTGGCCGCCTCCCTGAGGAAGCGCTCGATCGAAGTGGAGAAGGAGACATAAGGGTGTTGCAGCAGAATCTGGCCGGCATCCCGGATGGTGTGAAAGATGTTTCGCTGGGTAAGAAGCTGCGGGTGATCGATCGGGTGCTGGGCCGGGTCGTGCATGCGCGGGTAGTCCAGCCGGGAAAGCTCGAAGAGGTCGCGCCCGGCAAGCATGCCGGGGACCTCGAAGACGTCGTTTTCCTCGTCCAGCTCGAGTTCCGCGGCAAGCCGCCCGCGGTGCAGGGGTTCCATGCCGCTACCGATCTCCAGACGCACGATGGGGGCGAAGCGGCGCTCCTTCAGCTCGCTCTCGATCATCGCCATCAGGTCGTCGGCCTGCTCCTCGTCCTTCTCGGTGTTGGCGTTGCGGGTGACCCGGAAGATCTCGCAGGCGACAATGTGCATCCCGGGAAAAAGCATGTCCAGGTTGTTCATCATGACGTCTTCCAGCGGGATGAAATGGTCCCCCTTGCCGACCCGGATGAACCGGGGCGAGCCGAGACCGACCGGCACCTTGACCCTGGCCAGGGAAACCTCCTTGGACCGGGGATAACGTAAGGTCACCAGGAGGTTCAGGGAAAGGTTGGAGATGAAGGGAAAGGGGTGCGCCGGGTCGATGGACTGCGGCGTCAGCAGCGGGTAGATGTTGGTGTAGTAATGCTCGCGCAGGAACTTCTTTTCCTTGGGGATCAGGGTGCCGTAGCTCTCGATGACGATCCCCTTCTGCTCCAATAAGGCCCGCACCTCCTGAAACGCCTCCCTTTTCCGGGCATGGATCTCCCGGATGGAGAGGTGGCACTCGAGGACCTGCTGGCGCGGGGTGCGCCCGTCCAGCGTCAGCTCGTGCATGCCGGCGCCGATCTGCTGCTTCAAACCACCGATCCGCTTCATGATGAATTCGTCAAGGTTGGCGCTGACGATGGCGATGAACTTCAAACGCTCCAACAACGGCGTCCGTTCGTCGACCGCCTCGTGCAACACCCGGCGGTTGAACTCCAGCCAGGTCAGCTCCCGGTTCAGGTACCACTGGCTGTCAGAAAGGTCAAACGGGCTCTCGGATGGGAGTGCCCCGGCTTTCGCCCCCTTCTGCGCCTTCCGGGCGCCTTTGACCTTGCCTCCCTTGCCCCCCTTCAGCGCCGCCTTCTTGGCGTGTGCCGGTTGCAACGCGGGCGCGACATCCGTGGCGGCACCCGCCTTGGCCGTCCCGAGCTTGGCACCGGCACTGGCCGCCTTCAGCTTGAAGCCGATCTTTTCCTTCTCCGGCTTTGCCTTAGCCTTAGCCTTCACCGGTTTTGTCTTGGACTTGGCCGCATCAGGCTTAACTGCGGCCTCCGCCGTCTCAGGATTTTTCCCAACCTGTGCTTTTCCGGGTTTTGTGGAACTGAGCCCCTTCTCGGACTTCACCGTAGGCTCATCCTTGACAGGCTTGATCGCAGGCTCTTCCTTGACAGGCTTCGCTGCAGACAGTCCCTTGCCAGGCTTTACTTCAGACTGTCCTATCTCAGGCTTCACTTCAGCCGATGTTTTCCCGGGCTTTGCCATCTTGCGCCCCTTCCCGCGCGCCGAAGCCACTTTGGAAGTAAACTCGCCGGTTGCGGCACGGTTCGACTCTCCCCGACCCGACGCAGCAGGCACGGTCTCAACCGGTTCATAGGCGGTCAGCGCTGTTTCGCTGAGTTCTGGATCAAGCAGTGAAGGCTCGCCGCTTGAGGCTTCAGGTTGGGCCTGCATCTCCAGCTTGCCTGGTGCATCCTGCGGCACGGAAGGTTTCGTTTCTATCACTTTAAGTTCTCCAGAGGTTGCCCGCATTTTCAGAAGACGGACTATAAGTGCCGAAATTGCATTGAGTACGTTCAGTACAAAGAGAACAGTCTAAATCACCATCGGGATGCTTAAACGCTGACGGGAAAGCAGAGACGGGTGAGAAAGAGGATTTTAAGATAGTACCACGAATACTTTGAGTCCTCAACCGATGGACCTTACTAACCGCGCCAGAGCTTCCTTCCGGTATTATTCAATCGGAGCAACTATGCCGTCACGTAGAGACGCATTGCATGCGTCTCGCTTTTTATCCTCATACCAGTTCTGCACAGGTTGGGATTGAGAGGCATGCAATGCGTCTACATGATCGAAGTCGAATTCATTATCAGTTAGGACCATGCCTGCTTTAATGGTCAGGTTGACCAAATGATCAAAGTCGAATCTGCCGTCATCAGGGAGGCAGATTACAAGTATTGAAACTGCTGAAAAGGTATGCACACGTAAGACCGGAGGTTGACAGCCACTTATACTCTATTTGGGGCCGGGCCCACTGTTACAAGTTGGTAACATTTACAGCAACAAACCCGCCAGGACTTCAATGTTTTATGCCGCAGCAGACTGAGGCTCTTTCTTCTCAAGCATAATTAAAATATTTAAATCCTTAAAAACTCCCTCATTGTATACGCTTTTGACGAGGGAAAAGCCTACAGTTGCCGCTACATTTTCCGAAGAGGATCACATCACTTTTTTTGAATTTTCCTGAGCAAAGGAGATTGTCAGCAATGGGGAAAATAGGTTTTGGTAGCAAAATCCTTGGTCTGGTACTTTTAAGCAGCATTGGCTTGGCATTGGTCATGAGTGCCATATCGCTCAGGCAGTTTACCAGTTCTTACAGCAGCTTTCTGGAATCATACCGAAGTTCTCTCCTTTCCGATTTCGACAACCAAGCAAAGGGCCAGGTTCAATCGGCCCTCAGCATGCTGCAAAAAATCTCAGACAAAGAACTCCGCGGAGAGCTGAGCCCGGAAGAGTCGAGAAAAGTCGGGGCGGAGCTTTTGCGCGGCATGAAATACGCAAACACCGGCTACTTCTGGGCCGACACCACGGACGGGGTAAATGTCGTCCTGCTGGGTAAGCCGGCCGAAGGAAAGAGCCGCATTAATCTTCAGGACGCCAAGGGAAAGTACTTAATCCAGGAGATCATTAAGACGGGGATGGCGGGCGGCGGCTTCACCGACTATTGGTTTCCCAAGGCCGGTGAGACGGCACCGCAGCCCAAGCGCGGCTACTCGCAGCTCTTCAAGCCGTTTGGCTGGGTAGTGGGAACCGGCAACTACGTCGATGACCTCAACCTGCTGGTCCAAAAGTCGGCGGCCGTGCATCAGGAGCACCTGAAGCAGCAAATCTACCTGATCATCGCAGTCATGCTCGCGGCAATCTGCCTCATCAGCATCCTGTCCCTGCTGGTTACACGCAGGCTGCTGCGCCAGATCGGCACCGAACCGGAGCAGCTCGCCGAGATCGCCGACCGGGTGGCCGACGGAGACCTGACCTGCCGCTTTGAGGAGCAAAAGGGAGGCATCTACGCGGCCATGCGCCAGATGGTGCTGCAGCTGCGGGAGGTCATGCAGCGGGTCAACCAAAGCTCCCGGTCCATATCCGCGGCAGCTGTCGTGCTCAACGCCAGTGCCGATCAGATGGCGCAATCGGCCCAGGCCATCGTGGGTCAGGCCGACACCGTGGCAACCGCCAGCGAGGAGATGGCCTCAACCAGCCTCGACATCGCCAACAACTGCCACCTCGCCGCGGAAAATTCCAACATGGCGAGCCGGACCGCCCAAAACGGCGCCGTCATCGTGCAGAACACGGTCGACGGGATGGGTCGGATCGCGGCGAAGGTGCAGCATTCAGCGTCCATGGTGGAACAACTCGGCGTCAGGTCGGATCAGATTGGCACCATCGTCGCGACTATCGAGGATATTGCCGACCAGACGAACCTCTTGGCACTCAATGCGGCGATCGAGGCGGCCCGCGCCGGCGAGCAGGGACGCGGTTTTGCCGTGGTGGCCGACGAGGTGCGCGCGCTCGCCGACCGCACCACCAAGGCGACCAAGGAAATCGGCCAGATGATAAAAGGCATCCAGTCGGAGACCCGGCAGGCGGTGCAGGCTATGGGAGAAGGGGTCAAGGAGGTGCAGCAGGGAACGGCAGAAGCCGCCAAGTCGGGCGACGCGCTGGAGGAGATTCAGCGCAGGATCGGCGAGGTAACCATGCAGATCAACCAGATCGCGACGGCTGCCGAGGAGCAAACTGCAACCACGCGCGAAATCACGGACAATATACAGCAGATTTCCAGTGTAGTGCAGCTGGGGGTGCAAAACTCCCGGGACATCAGCGACGCCTCGTCGGAGCTTTCGGGACTCTCGGTGGAACTGCAGGAGCTGGTGCGGAAATTCCGGATTTGAACGGTTGCCGGTAAGAGCGGCCCTTCGCTGAGCGGAGTCGAAGCGCAAACGAACCTGCAGATTAATGGCCAGCTGAAGTCGGCCAACGTGATTCAACATGCCCCAAAGCTCCCCTCCTCCCGGAGGGGGGAGGCCGGGAGGGGGGAAAGCTGCCAGGGGCTTACCCCCCCCCC
>Ga0209123_1003398_pt1 | contig 11956 bp, 12 predicted proteins | sample BarGraIncu00431A_FD_184500 | JGI IMG/M metagenome (GOLD analysis project Ga0209123, IMG submission 184500) | Arctic peat soil microbial communities from Barrow, Alaska, USA - Barrow Graham LP Incubations 004-31A (SPAdes) (version 2) | ecosystem: Environmental > Terrestrial > Soil > Wetlands >...
TTTATTTGGCGCTTCATCTTCCGAGCCACGTTCCTATCCTTTCAAAGGGGAGATGATGGGGGTGAGCCGAGAGCGCGGGGGAGCCGATTCTGTGTTGCACAAGAGATCTTTCCGTTTGTGCAGGATACCGATACTGCAGTCCCCTCTCCCGGAGGGGAGGGACAGGGAGAGGGGAACCCCGCAGGAGCCTTCCCCCCTCCCGACCTCCCCCCTCCGGGAGAAGGAGAGCTGGAGTAAATGCAATCAAGCAGGCTCTTGGCCCGCCCCATGAAGGGTGGGCGGGTTCATTGCTGATATATAAGCCCCAATCAGGTTTTCACATGTGCGCCGAACAGTTGAAATTCCCCATAACGCGACGGGCCAGGAAAAGCCAATAGACGGGAAAATGCCGCCGGAGTAAGATATATCTCATAGAAGAGATTAACCGCATCAAGCCATCAACCTGCAAAGGAGGAAGAGACCATGGCATGCACAGATGAAAAACATCCGGAGCACATCTGCTCTTTGACGGCGCGCGGAGAAATAGAACTGGTCCACACCCTGGCCCTGCACCCGACCTTCGAATGCGCAAAATGCGCCGCGAAGGCAAGCGATCAGGACCGGGTCTGTGACCCGGTGGAACTCCCGGAAATCGGATGGATGGGCGACGGAGCGGACGTCAAGCTTTAAAGCGTCAACTTCCCGAAGCAGCCGCGCCACCTGGTTAAGGATAAGAACGCGCCATTCCCTGAAATGGGCACCCGCAAAATGGGCACCCGCAAAAAGGGCGCCCCTACAAAAGGGCTTACCTGTAGGGATACCCCTTGCGGGTATCCTTTGGGATTTCCTCACTTACGGCAGCGGAGTTTGGATGGGGTCGAGCCGCCCTCCGGCTGACGGCGCAAGACTCTTGCGCCGTTTCCCCCATGAGGGTATACTGCCGCCCATGCTAACTTACCAGATAGAAGCACCCGACCATTTCAGACGTGTAGACAGTTTTTTGCGTAACCTGCTGCCGACTGCCCAGTTCTCCTACCTCAAAAAGCTCCTGAGCGCCGGTCATCTGACGGTGAACGGAGAGCCGACCGATGCGTCCCGCATCCTCAGGCGCGCCGACACGGTATGCCTGAAGGAAAGCAGCAAGACAGCCGCCTTTCTCGCCCGTTCCACGCCAGAGCTGGACATCCTCTTCGAGGACAGCTGGATCGTCTGCTTCAACAAGGCCCCAGGGCTCGCTGTGCACCGCACCGAGGACCCCGACGAGGTGAACCTCGTGGATCTTGCAGACAACTTCCTCAAAAGAAGGGACGGGGTGAGCCGGCTGCGTCCGGTGAACCGTCTCGACAAGGGGACCTCAGGCGCCATCATACTGGCGAAAAGCGCGGTCGCTGCAGGGATGTTCGGCAAGATGGTGCAAAATGACGGGCTTGGCAAACTTTATCTCGCCATGGTGGAGGGGAAGCTTCCGAGAGAGGGAGTGATCGATCTGCCGCTCGACGGCAAGGAATCCCAGACCCGGTACCTGCGGCTTTTTCAAGGGAGCGCGGGCAGCCTGGTGGCGGTCTACCCGCTGACCGGCAGGATGCATCAGATCAGGCAGCACTTCAAGATGCTGGACCACCCGATCCTCGGAGACAAGCGCTACGGCGGCAGGGTGCTCCCCGGCTTCACCGGGCACCTGCTGCACTCCTTCACGACTCGGCTTGTACATCCGGATACCGTAGAGGCCCTTGAGATTCCGGCCCCGCTGCCGACTCCGCTCTTGCGGACCCTGGTGCGGCTTACCGCCTTGAAAGAGGAGACCCTGTTCCACGCGCTGAATGAAATCCCCCCTTCAGAGGTGCTCTCGCTTCCCGTGATTTCCGAGTAGTATCTGCGTCTTGCGCCGCAGTACGAGATAAGGCCCTCGACATTGAGTGGCATTTAACTAAAAGGCACCTGGTTCCGACCGGGTGCCTTTTCATTTCCTGGGCATGGGCTCCGCTCACGTCGGTGAGGTGTGCACCTCCCTCCTCACCACCCCTGCTCGCCGATGAGCGGCACGAAGCGGACCGGGCAGAGTTCCTCGCGGCGGAAGTCGTTCTCCCCCACCCGGCGCACCCGGACCAGAGTCTGCAGATGCTGAGTCGGCCCGACGGGTATCACCAGCCTCCCCTCGGGCGCAAGTTGGCTCAGCAATGCTCCGGGAAGCTCGGGCGCGCCCGCGGTCACCACGATCCCGTGGTACGGCGCGTGCGCCGGCCAGCCGAGGGTCCCGTCCCCCAGATGCACCAAAACGTTGCGAAATGCCAGCGCCTGCAGACGACTACGGGCGCTTTCCGCGAGGCTGGTGATGCGCTCCACCGTGAAGACCTCCGCCGCGCACCGGCTCAGGACCGCTGCCGCGTATCCGGAGCCGGTGCCGATCTCGAGCACCCGCTCTGCCCCCTGCAGTTCCAAGGCTTCGATCATGTAGGCGACAATGTAGGGCTGGGAAATGGTCTGCCCCGCCTCTATGGGAAGTGGTCCGTCGTCGTAGGCGAAACGCTCCATTTCCGGGGGCAGAAACGACTCCCGGGGCACCTCGCGCATGGCGCGGAGGACCGCCTTGTCGCGGATGCCGCGCGCGATGAGGTGCTCGCTTACCATGCGCTCTTTTGTCACCCAGCTCTCTTGATTAGAATTGGCCGCCATATACCCCTCCTCGGATGCTAGAATCTTACCATAGCGCGGAGTCATGGAAAGTACCACTGCCAGCATCGGCAGGCTCCATTGACGTCGCATAGATGAATCCAACGCGACCTGCCAGGCCCTATTACGAATTATTGACACTTTTTTAGGGGCGGAGTACAATAAAATCATAGAAGAGATAGCAAGAAGAAACGCTCTTTGAAGGTCTTAGAAAACAGCTCTGGGGTACAGGTAAAGGTTAATTTGAGGAACCTGTCGACACTCACACTGTAGTTTCCCAGGTTCAGACGTGGTGTGCGCTTCCTGTAACAAGGAGAGAGCCTGAAACGTCTTCCAGGGGTATGCTTGCAGAAGGGCAGTGGGCTCATACTGCTGATACGGTACTTTGGAGTTGGTAGCTGGCGTTTCTGGAGATCAAGCCGAAGGCCTAACTCACATCCGCCAGGCGCGTGAAAACCGCTTGAAAAAGGGGATTGCCAAAAGAGTTCAGCGGGTTATCTGGCCACGAGTTGACCAGGCAGCACGCACTCTGAATAACTTTCCACCGACGGATAAGAGGAAAGAATCTCATAATTGACGCCAGTTACAATATTAAAAAAGGGTTGGGTGCCTGTGCACTGGGCCCTTTTTTATTTGGACAACTTATTGGCGTTAATCATCCGGCGCGACCCACCCCAATAAGGACCGGGCCGAGAGCCTGCTCGATTGCACTTGTTCCAGCTCTCCTCCTACCTCGCCAGCCGTACCCCCCATCCTCTCCCTTTCGTCTCTTCTCCGGCAAGCTCCCCAAGCGCTTGCTAACGAACCATATCCTTTGCTCGGTTCCGGTGCTATACTTTAGAAAACCCTAACCATCGTCAGGAGGTGTTCTTATGGCACGGATTTCCAATAAGGAAGGCATGCAGGAAAAAGGACAGATGAGCGTCCGAAGCTCGGACGTCTACCTGCCCAAGCGGGGTATGCCGGAAACCGCACTGTGCAAGAGGTGCGGCCTCGTCTATCGCAACAAGAGATGGCAGGCTGAAACCGTATCGGGTAAAATCGACAGCGAGGTCATCTGCCCTGCCTGCCAGCGCACGGAAGACCACAACCCGGGAGGGGTCGTCACCCTGTCGGGGCCGTACCTCGCCTCCCACAAGGCCGAGATTCTGAACACCATCAGGCATCAGGAGGCAAAGTCCCGGGAGAAGAACCCGATCGCGCGTATCATGGAGATCAAGGAAGAGGTCGGCCGCATCACAGTCACCACCACGGAGGACAAATTGGCCCAGAAACTGGGACGCGAGGTGTTCAAGTCGCAGAAGGGTGAGCTCCACTACCAGTGGAGCCACGACCAGAACCTGGTGCGCGTGGAATGGATGCGCTGAAGGTAAACGGCTGAAAAACAAAAAAAATCCCCCTCGAGTTCAAGGGGGATTTTTTTTGCTTGCAGCGTTTTCCAAATCTAGCGTTTTAAGGGTTCAAAGAGATACTCCAGGCCGTTTAGCTTTATCTCGTAGATACACTGCAGCATCGTGCCCAGTTCCCCGTCGGGGAAGCCCTGCTGGCGGAACCAGACCAGGTAGGGCTCCGGCAGGTCCACGAGAAGCGTCCCGGCAAATTTGCCGAAAGGCATCCTGGCGCGTGCCAGCTTGAGCAGGTCAGCGCGGTCCGGGAAGAGTTCTTCCAAGGCTTACCCCTTCGCCAGCTTAGCCTTCAGCAGGTCACCCAGTGTCCCCATTCCTTTGGGAACCTCGGCAACACTCGCACGATAAGCAGCCATAGTTTCCGTCTGCTCCTGTTCGGCGCGGCTTACCGACGCCAGGGCGAGGGAAATCCTGCGCTGCTCGCGGTCCACACCTTCGACCTTCACCTCGACATCCTGCCCCTCGGCAAGTACTTCCTTGGGATGCTGGATTCTCTTACCGGCGCCGAGCTTCGAAATATGGATCAGTCCGTCCACGCCGCTTGCCAGCGTCACGAAGGCGCCGAACGGGGTAAGACGGGCAACCTTGCCGGTCTGGTAGGAACCTTCGGGGAAAGCGCTGGCCGCCTGTTCCCAGGGATCGGCAAGGGTATCTTTCAGTGAGAAGGATATCCTGTCTTTTTCCCAGTCGATTCCCTTCACGACCAGGTCGAGCTCCTGCCCGACGGCGAGGACCTCGCTGACATCGTTCACGCGCGCCCAGGCGACTTCGGAAATGGGGAGCAGACCTTCGACGCAGCCGATGGAAACGAAAGCGCCGAAATCGCGCAGCGAGGTGACGGTACCGTGCACCTTCTGGCCGACCTGCAGGGTCTCCTTCAGCGCATCCTTTTGCACCTGCAGTTCCTCTTCGAGCAGCGCACGGTGCGAAAGCACGATGTTACGGCCGTTCTCGGCATATTCACTGATCCGGAAGGACATGTGCTTGCCAATCAGGGCGGCGCTGTCGTCAACTCTGCGTAATCCCATCTGGGAGAACGGGCAGAAGGCGCGTGAGCCGGCAACTTTTACTTCGAAGCCGCCCTTCACTTCCTTCTCTACGACGCCTTCGACCGGGATGCCGGCAGCGTAGGCCTCCTCAAGCTGGGCATTGCCGGCGGAAGCACTGGCACCGCCACCGACCTTCGTGGTGAAGCGCATCTCGTTGTTGCGTGAGGAGATGAACCATGCGGATACCTTGTCCCCGACCTTTACACTGAGGTTGCCCTCGGCATCCATCAGTTCTTTTATGTCGAGGACTCCTTCGCCCTTGCGGCCGGTGTCCAGAAAAACCCATTCTTTGGTTATTTTAAGGACCGTCGCCTCCACTTTAGAACCCGGTGTCAGATGACCGGAATCCTTCTGGCTGGCCTCAAACATGGCGGCAAAACTTTCCTCGCTCTCTTCGCCAATCTCCGTCTCTTCAACGATCTCGCTATTCATGTAATTTACCTCTTCACCTGAATTGTTGCGCTTTACGCACTCGCACGAGCATACAGGTGACCCTACACGCTTGTCAACCATCGGTTTTCCTCCCGGCTTGCTGGTCGGCGCTCAAGGGAACAAATATTACCGGACCCGGCAGCTAAAGGTTAAAGTATCCTCCCCGGTGACCGATAGGTTTCCTATAAGCCGAGCCAATATTACCGTTTCAGGAGGGAAACATGGGCATTCTGGTCTGCTACGACGATTTCACCTATGATGTCATTAACGATTATCATCTCGACTATCTGCTGGGCAAAGGGTGCATCATCGGCTACGACAACTCCGGGAACTGGAGCAAGTCCGAAGAGAGCGAGCAGGAAGCTATCCTCCTCACCGACCTGGCACACGAAGGTGCCCGCCGCCTGCGCCAGCCCTAAGGAAATATCCCGTTGAGGGTTAGCATCAAAGCAAGAGCCCCCACCTTCCGTGTGAGCGCTACCTTCATCTCTCCCCTTTAGCCATTTTGACGCCTATTCCCACAAGCCCCTCCAAATACCGTCTTTTGCTTGGCAACCCAACCCTGCTTGAGGTGGCGTGTAGTCGTGGTAGCGGCGAATTATTATTCGCCCTGGCTCGCGCTCCAAGCCGGGCCGGCCGTTCAGGAGAGGGGACTTTCCACCTCGTGCGTGCTTATCCAGAGGGGTCGTTCAGCGCTAAAATGTGATACCATAGTCAAAATAAGAGGATTTGCCTAGGCAGCAGCGGAGGGTGAAATGAACACGCCAGCAGCGCTGAAAAAAATTTCGAATACCATCTGGGAGCTCCCCGTCAGCTACAAAGAAGGGATGCTGGTGCCCGCCCGGATTTATGCCACGGAAAAGCTCATCAAGGAAATGGACGCGGGAGTCTTCGAGCAGATAAGCAACGTCGCGACGCTCCCCGGAATCCAGAGATACGCCTACTGCATGCCGGACGGACACTGGGGCTACGGCTTCCCGATTGGGGGGGTGGCCGCCATGGATCCGGGCACCGGCGTCATCTCGCCGGGCGGTATCGGCTTCGACATCAACTGCGGCATGAGGCTGGTACTGACCAACCTCAGCGCCGACGAAGTGCAGCCGCGTCTGCACCAGCTGGTCGACAGGCTCTTCGCGAGAATTCCGACCGGCGTCGGTTGCCATGGTTTCGTAAAGCTGAACCAGGACGAGTTCCGCTCGGTTGCCGAGCAGGGATCACGCTGGTGCCTGAAACACGGCTTCGCCAGCGAGGATGATCTCGAGATGACCGAAGAGGGGGGCTGCTTCCCCGGCGCGGACGCGGCAAACGTGAACAGCAGGGCGGTAGAGCGCGGTTTCAATCAGCTCGGGACGCTGGGCAGCGGCAATCACTACTGCGAAATCCAGGTGGCAAAGCCGGAAAACATCTTTGACGCGGAGCGGGCCGCGGCGCTCGGCATCAGCATCCCTAATCAGGTGGTGATCATGTTCCACTGCGGCAGCCGCGGGTTCGGGCACCAGGTGGCAACCGACTACCTGAAAATATTTCTGGCGGTCATGGAGCGCAAGTACGGCATCAAGATAGTCGACCGGGAACTTGCCTGTGCCCCGTTCCACTCTCTTGAGGGGCAGGCGTACTTCAGCGCCATGAAGTGCGCCGTCAACATGGCCTTCGCCAACCGACAGGTGATCCTGCACCGTATCAGGGAGGTCTTTTCCGAGGTGTTCCATTCCAGCCCGGACGACCTCGGCATGCGCATGGTGTACGACGTCGCCCATAACACCGCTAAACTTGAGAAGCACCAGATGAATGGCAGCAAGAAAGAGCTGCTGGTACACCGTAAGGGTTCCACCCGCGCCTTCGGCCCCGGAGCTGCGGGGATCCCTCAGTGCTACAGCAAAACGGGACAGCCGGTCATCATCGGAGGGAGCATGGAGACCGGTTCGTACCTGCTTTCCGGCCTGGCCAGCGGTTCCGAGACATTCTACACCACGGCCCACGGCAGCGGCCGTACCATGAGCAGGCACCAGGCCAAAAAGGAATTCCGCGGCGACAAGTTGCAGCGCGACATGGAGCAGCGCGGGATCTACGTGCGGACCGACTCCTTCGGGGGACTGGCCGAGGAGGCCGGTGCAGCCTACAAGAACATAGACGAGGTGGTGGAGGCAACCGAACTTGCGGGGCTCAGCAAGAGGGTGGCGCGCCTGGTGCCGATTGGGAACATCAAGGGGTAAACGTTTAGTAGGAGGTCATACCGGAACTCCCATTGCCGGCGCTGATCTGGTAGTTTTTTTCGTACTCAGGCAACTTTCAAAGACTCTCCCTCGCCCTCTGGGAGAGGGCTGGGGTGAGGGAGTCGCAGACTGCTTCCAACTTGCTCCGACGCAAGGGTCTTAGGTATCGAGACTCAACGGGGCTTGGGCTGCACTTTCGTGGCAAAGCCCTCACCCCTGCCCCTCTCCCGGAGGGCGAGGGGATCACGGCACTCAACACTCAACCACTCAACGGGGTCCCTATCCATGCCTTTCCAATACCGGGGTGACATAGCGCATGCCGACATAGCCTTCGACGCCTGGGGGGAAACTCTGGAGGAACTCTTCAAAGGGGCTGTCGAGGCGACCATGCAGGTCATGGTAGAGGACCTGACAGCGGTTCGCCCTCTGGAGACTGTCGCTATTTCGTTCGATCAGGAAAGCGAAGAGATGCTCCTCTTTGACTTCCTGAACGACTTCATCTTCTATAAAGACTCCAGACGATTGCTACTTCTCCCCGAACACCTATCGATTGCTCGGCTGGAGGATGGCACTGGATACACTCTGCGGGCGACACTTAAAGGGGAGGAAATCGAGGTAGGTAGGCACCGGCTCATTACTGACGTCAAAGCGGTTACCATGCTGAGATTCTCAGTAGTCCGCGTTGCAGATGGGTGGCGGGCCACAGTTGTCTTGGATGTCTGACCCACGCCCCTACTGGCTCCAAGGGCAAGAACAAGTCGGCTTTCGTCGAGAATAAAGTTGGCTTCCACCTCCCTGCCCCAACTTCCGCTAAGTTGAGAAGGCAGGGTATGCGGAATCTTTCCTGTCCCATTACCTGAACCGGCTCATCTACCTGGACCTCCCCCACCCGCTGATCGTCTCAGTCACCATAGCGCTCTGCGCGGCGAATGCCTGGCTCTACCTGACCAAAGCAAAGCGCTAACCGATGGCAAAGCGCGGGTCCGCAATATGCTCGCTCTTGCAGATAGGGCAACGCCCCGGCCCCTTCAGGCGTTCCCTCTTTCGAAAGGAGAATCCACACGCCAAACAGTGGGCCGGCTCAGTGATGAGCTTTCCATGGAGAGCAACTTTAATGTGCTCAAGGTGTCCCAGCACATCCCTTTCCTGGAGCCCCGCCTGCTGGGAGATTTCACGCGCCGTCAGGCTCTCTCGGCTCAAAAGTACGATGATCTCGTGCCGCAGGGTATCAGGACGGTCGACAGGTACGTTCGGCAGTTTTAGTTGATTTTTCATAGCCAATATCCTCTGAACGAAACCCCTTCCAAAGACACGGAGCTCAGAGCAACAAGAGACTGAAATTTCGGGCTTTGCCTGCAAAGGAAACAATTTTACGGGTATACTTAGACCACTCGCTAATACTCTTTAACTCTTTTCGGGGTCCTTATGAAAAAGGGTAACACATCGCCGGAATCCTTAAGACTGCGCCGCCAAGCCGAAGATCGCTTGCGGGAGGAAGTGGCGACAAGGCCTCACCCCTCGACTCTGGATGAGATAAAGCGGTTGCACCATGAACTGCAGGTACATCAGATAGAGCTGGAGACACAGAATGAAGAATTGCATCAGGCGAAAAGCGAAGTTGAAGAAGTGCTGGAAAGGTTTGTCGACCTCTACGATTTTGCGCCGGTCGGGTATGTGACCCTGGACCACAAGGGAACCATCCGCGCCCTGAACCTCAACGGAGCGAGCCTGCTGGGTGAGGACCGCGCGAGGCTGATCGGCCGCCCCTTCAGGTTCTTCCTGGCAAATGCACACCCCCTTTTCCCCGATTTTTTAGACCGGGTATTCTCCGGCCGGGAGAAAGAGTCCTGCGAGGTGACGCTTTTATCGCGAGGAAAAACGCCGCTCACGGTACGTATCGAGGCTCTGGTCTCAAGTTCCGGTGAGGAATGCCGCGCCGCAATTATCGATATTACCGAATCGCGGCAGAAGGACTTTTTGCTCATCGCGCAGAACCGTTTGGCTGCCATGGGCGAAATGATAAACAATATTGCGCATCAATGGAGAAAACCTCTGAACACCCTGGGTCTGACCATCCAGCAACTCTTGTTGAGCTACGATCAAGGCGCCTTAGACAGGGGATCTCTTGAGGAAAGCATCCAAAAATCAATGGGACTCATAAAGCACATGTCCCAGACTATCGATGATTTCAAAAACTACTTCAAGGCTGATAAAGAGAAAGTGCAATTTACCGTGCATGAGGTGGTGGCTCGCGCGTTGCTTCTTTTAGAAGAAAATAGCAGCAGCCAGGAGGTCAAGATTCAGGTGATTGGCAGCGAGGAAAGTTGCCTTTACGGCTATCCCAACGAATTGCTGCAGGCGCTCCTCAACATCCTGATCAATGCCATAGATGCCTTGATGGAGAAGGCGGTGCTCCATCCGGAGATCACTATTACCATAGGCCGGGAAAAGGACAGGACGTTGATCAGCATTGCCGACAACGCGGGAGGCATCTCAGCAGAGATCATTGAGCAAATATTCGCCCCCTACTTCACCACGAAGAAAGATGGTAAGGGAACCGGGATAGGTCTTTATTTGTCAAAGACCATTATAGAGAAAAGCATGGGAGGAAGCCTGACCGCGCAGAATACCCAGGTAGGCGCGGAATTCAGGATTGAAATTTGAGGTTAGAGGCCCCTGCCCTCCGGAAGAGGGACAGGGGAGACGCTCAAGTCCAGTCACCTGCTAGATGACGGTAATCTTGTTGACCACCTTGTTCACCCCGAAAACGTACCAGGCGTCCGACTCGGCCGCCGCCTTGCCGCTCTCCGTTGTGACGGCACCCTCCAGAGTCACCACCAGGTTCAGACATCCCGGCCTTATCTGCGATGCGTTCACTAGCGGGTCCTTTTCCAGGACCAGCCGGAGCGCGTCAACCACCTCGTCGTCGTTGTCCTGCATGGCGGGTACCACCTCGATACCGTTCACCACCTCCCGGCTGCCGGGCACCCACCAGGCAATCACGCCCGCCAGGCGCTTGTGGGAAAGGCTCTGGACCGAACCGTTCAGGACGACGACTCCATCGGCTACCTCAACCTCCAGTATCTGCCGGCAATCCAGGGTGCGTACCGGTTCCATCTCCTGCTTCACCAACGCCCGTACCGAATAGCCTTCGAAGGCAGGCTCGCTGAGAAAGGCATTGCAAACGTGATCACGAATAGCGCCATCCTCCATCCGCTCCGCCGGAGCCACCCGAAGCCGATCCACGATACCGGTGACCGGCCTCGGCATCGCCGCGAGTTCCAGCGCCAACTTTTTAGCAGCGATCCCGGCCACCTCACCGGAAAGGGTGACGATTCCGTCCAGGTAACTCACCTCGATCGGATAACTGTGCAGCTTAACCCTCGGTTCCCGCTCCAGCGTGGCTAGGACCGCGCCAACGACCTCTTCAGCTCGTATCATCGTTCTTCCCCTTTGTGCTCGGTCTGGAATGATGCTTGGGCTACCAACAACCCTGCCGATAGCCCGCACGAAGGCACCGCGGCAAGGCGCGAGCACGCTAACCAGTTAGCTTTTGGATAGATTGTATCACGGTGGGTCGGGGATGTCGAACAGGGGAGCGGCCGCTGCCGGCCGCCATTTGATTAGAGAATCCTGGTGAGGAAGGAGCGTATCCGGTCGTGCTCCATCTGGTTTGCGAAGAAGTCCTCGGGGGTGCCCTGGGCCACGAAGGAACCGGCCTCCATGAAGATGACCCGGTCCGCCATCTCCTTGGCGAAACCCATCTGGTGGGTGACGATGATCATGGTCATCCCTTCCTTGCCGAGTTCCCGGATGGTGTCGAACACCTCGCCGATCAGTTCCGGGTCGAGCGCCGAGGTCGGCTCGTCGAAGAGCATCAGCTTGGGGCGCATGGCGAGCGCCCGTGCGATGGCAACCCGCTGTTTCTGGCCGCCGGAGAGGGTCGCGGGATAAACGTCGCGCTTGTCGGAAAGCCCCACCTTCGCCAGCATGTCGAGCGCCCGCTCGCGCGCCTCGGCCTTGCTTTTCTTCTGCACGGTCAGCGGCCCCTCCATGACGTTGCCGAGCACCGTCATGTGAGGAAAGAGGTTGAAGTGCTGGAACACCATGCCGATCTCGCTTCTCAGGGCACAGATGCGCTGCGGGGTGTCCAGGTGGCGCCGCCCCTGCTTGTTCTTCAGGTAGCCGACCTCCTTCCCCTCGAAGG
>Ga0209123_1003399_pt1 | contig 11954 bp, 11 predicted proteins | sample BarGraIncu00431A_FD_184500 | JGI IMG/M metagenome (GOLD analysis project Ga0209123, IMG submission 184500) | Arctic peat soil microbial communities from Barrow, Alaska, USA - Barrow Graham LP Incubations 004-31A (SPAdes) (version 2) | ecosystem: Environmental > Terrestrial > Soil > Wetlands >...
CGACTCCCGCGAGTAGGTGAAGTGACAACAGCCTGTTCACTACGTATTTGGCGTATTGGGTCGCATTAGCATTGCGATAATCGTACAGCCTTCGCTTGAAGGAGTGTATCGTTTTCGTGACATACAGAATCTCCGTCCCAGCAACGAAAGCGAACAGTGCGTTGCGCGTACTGCTCGTTGAGTGCAAAGTGAACCCCAACTTAAACTCAACAAGATTCCAGCTACCTACATGCCGGAAGCCGATATCCAACAACCGTGACAGCATATGACTCCTTTCAATCCTTCGTCGATCAAACCATGGCGATGGGATCGTTGGCGGTAACGAAGACTGGAATTGTCATCCGCGACCACCGTGGATTATGGACATCGAGAGAAGGAGTTCAGGGGGTGGCTCGGTGGCTGCACGGAACTCAGATTAGTTAAATCTTAGCCTGTGCGAAGTTTTTTGCAAGATTGTCGTATACCGGTGGGCGCGGTTACCGGCTCTCGAAGAGCACGGAGGCGCTTACTAGGGAACTTGGGGTGGGCGAGGAACCGGAATTTACTTCAGTGGACTTCTAAGCGGGGTACGTATCGAGAGTAAATGTAGTGGCGGCGTCCTGAACCGGATCAACCAGATCAGCGGAATCGTTCGCGACCTTGTTCACCGCCGACGACACCTGCCACATCTCCATTAGGTCGGCTGGGTATGGTTGGAACATCTTCTTCAAACCAGTTGGGTCGGTCGTAGTTCGCTCCAGCCACGTCCGATATTCGTCAGGAGATAGTATGACCGGCATCCGATCATGAAGGGGCGCTACAAGGCGATTTGAGGCGGTTGTGAGTATGGTGCAGGACTCGACCATTGTACCTTCGGAACTCTTCCATGTTTCCCACAGCCCCGCGAAGACCATGGGCGCTCCATCCTTTAACCGGATGAGCCACGGCTGCTTCTCCTTCCCCTCCAGCTTCCATTCGTAGTATCCAGAACTCGGCACCAAGCATCGGCGATACCGGATCGCCTGTCTGAAGGAAGGCTTCTCTGTCACCGTCTCCGACCGTGCGTTGATCAGTCGGGAGCCGATGGACTTCTCCTGCGCCCACGAGGGGATCAATCCCCAGTGGAGAAAGTCGAGATGGTTCTGACCATCCCCATAACGGCGGATAACCGGAACCTGCTGGGTCGGGGCGATGTTGAAGCGGGGAGTGATCGCGGGATTCTCAGCGAGTCCGAAGGTCTCGGTAAGAAGTTCAGGGGGGATGTCGATGGTGAATCGTCCGCACATATGGGGACACCTGCCAATGGATATAAAATAAATTTTTAATCTAATTTCCGTTCGGCATCGTCAAGACTGTTCAACTCTAGTCACCGCAATCCACTCACCAGAGGATACATGAGAGGATACATGGAGCAAAATCTAAAACAAATGGGTTACAGCCAGAGACCGTAACCCATTGTTTTTATTGGCGGAGAGATAGGGATTCGAATCCTACCTGAGAATTTGGCAATTTAGAAAAACGATGTATCATATTAACAACTTACCGGCAAACCTCACCAGCCAAAGTCCATCTAAGTCTGGTGAAATCCATCCAAATCTGAAGGGGTTTGTGAAAGCTAGGTGAAAGTCTTCACCACTACTCCGGCAACAACCACTGGGTCCATAGACTTTTCGCCTACATCAGGTTGAGCCTTTACTACGGCGACTTTTTGGTTCAGGAATGTTTCCCCGAAGCCATTGATCGAGATGAACGGGTCTCCACCACTATCTTTAAGTGCCCGCTTTTGCAAATTCAGGGGTTATCGCTGTTAGCAAAAAGCTTGCAGATTGTTTAGCAGTTTTTTTGGCTCGTGTCAACGGCGGAAAGGGCTGGAAATAGAGCTTTTACTGCAGATGAGTAAACCTCATCGCGGGATCGGAGGTGACCAGGCTTGAGGGGATACTACTGTTATTGCTAATTAAGGAAGTATGTGCAAAAATCAAGCGCAAATAAAATTTCCTTTTTTTCGTCCCAGTTGCGATTGATTAGATGAGAGGTGCCCATGACAATAACAGAAAGTGCTCAACAACCTGAAAGTGGGGTAACGGTGATTTTTCCGGCGCCACTAACCCGCTGTAATCGAAAGGGAGAAGTGTACACCCGAACCCAGGAGGTGCAAGAGCAGATCGCAAGTGCCGTTCTTCAGGACTGGCGTACAGTATCGGCGCGTGCATTGGTCGCAGACAAATCCTCTTCCCTTTACCTGCAAGAGGAATCTTTGGTTTATCTGGTACGAGAAGCCCATCGGCAGAAAGAGGATGTCGCATTAAGATCCATTTTCGCAGCTCTGCACAGAAGATGCGTGAAATATGTCGAGTGCCACTTATCTTCTCTGCCAAGGCACAGAGTTGAAGATACCTTTCAAAACGTCATACGCCAGGTGATCGAAAAGATCATGGATCTTTCTAATGATGCCGGTGATTTTTTTCAAGTTAGATTTTGGGTCGTTCTTAAACGGATAATGCTAACGGAGTATGATAAACAGGTTAAGGAGCTTGAAGAAGACGAGGCTCTCGTCGATATCGATGCGCAGGTCGAAGGAGAGGAGGGGGTTGAGCCCTGCTTGGATCTTCCTGATAGCTCGATATCTCAGGAGGACCTTGTTATCCTCACCGATGGGCTATCGACATTAAATGGGCGGCTCCGAAAAGTCTTTATCCTCCGGCACTATGAAGGATGGCCAATCAAATCGAACGACGTGGAAGAAAAAACGCTGAGCTCATATTTCAATGTAACTCCACGGACCATACAGAACTGGCTGGAACTAGCAGAGGCGACCTTGGTGAAGTGGAGAGAGGGGAAGAGAAAATGAGCACTTTAAAAAAGAGACAAGATCTGGAAGACGTACTGAACGAATATATGGCTTCTGAGCAGATACCTACCCATGAGGGGTTGAAAAGATGGATTTCTTTATATCCCGAATACGAAACAGAACTGACAAAGTTCACCGTTAACTGGGGACTAATGGAATACAGTACTAGCGGTCTGATTGGGGAGATAAGTGAGGAAACGCTAGTGCTTCGCGCCATGAGCATTGTAGAAGACTGTCTATATAGCTCTAAAGAAAAAGAAAAACTAATTGAGACTGTTATATCCAACCTTTTTGATGAAGCGCAAAACTCGGGCCTCGGGATACAAGAACTCGCTGTAAAATGCAAGGTAAGTATACCCATAATCACGAAATTAGCTCGGCGTTTTATTGATTATGATACTATTCCACGACAACTAATTGACTCACTTGCCACCGCTCTCGGACGAACATTTTTATCTGTTGCTGATTATCTCAGACTACCAGTCCTCGCCGAGGGTATGCACTTTAGCGCAAAAAATACACCGATTTTACTGAAACAAGAAGATTTCTTTCACGCTGTACGTAATGATAGAAATTTGGGCCCGGATCTGCGGCAATATTGGTTGTCTTTAGAGGATCTGGCAAACAATTCTTAAGAAGGTATCCACTGTGAGTGACTGGCTCAATCTTAAACAAAAAGCAAGGCAGTGGCATAAAGAGCTTTTGCTGAAGTCCGCAAGCAATCCTTCCGCTATGGCCCTTTTGATCGCTGCGACAGAGATCACGGGCATCAATCGCATTCCCTTGCCTGCAGGAGATGCTCTCCTGATGGGAGCTGAAGCTATCTTTGACCGAGCGGCGAACCTCATTTTTTTTGATGAGGATATTGACACGGGAATGACAGCCTTCTTTCAAATGCATGAGTTTGCACACAGTCAACTTCACGAAGGATCATGGTCGTGCAAACGCACAGATATCAACCCAGAAGCCTCAGAGGAGGCAATCCCGCTAGGTATAGCAAGGGTTGAGACATACAACCCGCGTGAACAAGCCGAGAGGGAGGCCAACATTTTTGCTCGTGAGGTTCTTCTCCCCTCGGACACCCTTCGATCCTGGTTTGTTGAGGCGGGCACGAAAGCCTCAGAAATTTCCGCACGAGTCGGAGTCCCGTTGCGAATGGTTGAATACCAGATATCTTTTAGTGTTCTTGTGAGCGACCTCCTCCCCGATGCAGTTGGAGTAGTTGAAACTGGAACTCCTGCCCCCCTAGACTCGAGTCAAAAGGTAGTCGCCGAATGGATAGGTGGTCCGCTACTTATTGAAGCGGGCCCTGGAACAGGAAAAACTAAAACCCTAGTTGGCCGCATAGAATTTTTGCTCTCACAAAACACCCCTCCAAGCTCGATCCTTGCTCTTACCTTTTCCAATAAGGCTGCTGGGGAGATTCGGTCCAGAGTCACAAATGCATCTAAAGAGGTGGCTCATCAGATTTGGATGGGAACCTTTCACGCTTTCGGCTTGGAACTATTACGGAAATTTGGTTTCAAAATCGGAGTGAACGCGGATTTTACCGTCCTAGACCCGATTGATTCCATTTTTATCCTTGAGGAAAAGCTCCAATCGCTTCACCTTGTTCATTATAGAAATTTATATGAGCCTTCGATTTACCTTCCAGACATCTTGGCTGCGATTTCGCGGGCAAAGGATGAACTTGTTGACCCCACAAGTTACATGGCCTTTGCTGAAAAAATGATGCTGTCCGCTGGTGTAGATGAAAAAAAAAGAGTGACCGCCGAAAAAGCTAAAGAAGTTGCGCACGTTTACCAAATTTACCAGCAACATCTGGACGCACATTCCCTCCTCGATTTTGGGGATTTAATTTCTCGATCTGTTCGTTTACTCCAGGATCACCAAGACGTCAGAGACGATATTCGAAAAGTGTTCAGGCACGTCCTAGTTGATGAGTATCAGGACGTGAATAGAGCCAGTGGTGTCCTTCTTGGAGAAATCTCGCCTTCAGGCCCAGGAGTATGGGTTGTAGGGGACGCACGTCAATCGGTCTACCGGTTCCGTGGTGCAGCGCCAGCCAATATGCGGAGGTTTGATGAAGACTTCCCTGGAGCCACAACGAGACCTCTCGAGGTAAATTACCGTTCTCTTCCTGAGATCGTTCGTGTGTTCTCCACCCTTGCACCGAAAATGAAGGCCTCATTAGGGCGTCCATTCACTCCTTGGAGGGCCAATAGGGCCTCAGGTCCTGGAGTGGTTCGAATGGAAATCGCAGGCAATCTCGAATCTGAGGTGGCTGGGATTGCAGCGGAAATAATGCAGCGTCACTCAGCGGGGTGCCCTTTTGGTGAACAAGCCATTCTCTGTAGATCACATACCACCATGGCACGAATTGGGGCACATCTCGAAGAGATGAACGTGCCAATCCTATATCTTGGTGATCTTTTTGAAAGAGACGAGATTCGAGACCTCCTTTCCCTACTCTCGCTGTCCTACAAAGGTGATGGTAATGGTCTTGTCCGGGTGTCTCAGTTTCCCGAATACAAGGTCCCTCTTCAGGACGTCATTACGGTAATGAATTTTGCTAAAGAGAATAACATTCCCTTTCCGGGTGCAGTCGAAATCGCCAAAAACTTGACTGGAATTTCCGACATGGGGCGACAAGGTTTAGCTATTTTAGCGTCACATCTGGGTGGCTTGGCCTTCACCACAACTGCATGGGAAATGCTCGTCAGCTATCTTTTCGAACGCAGCAGCTATCTAACCCCACTTTTGCTCGATCGGTCCCTTTCTGCGCAACAAAAGCGTCTTGCCATTTATCAGTTCCTCGAATTCGCTCATGATCGGCAAAGCTTTACCTTCTCCAAAGGCCGGGACCCCAAACGCCTTTTCCTCGATTATATTCGCAAACTTGAAATCCATGGGGGGGAGCGACAACTTCGCCAAGTTCCGGATTGGGCATCAGGAATAGATGCTGTACGCATTTTGTCTGTTCATGCCAGTAAGGGCTTGGAATTCAATACCGTGTTTGTGCCATATCTAGGCAGAGGGTACTTCCCCACTAGAAGTCGAAGTAAGGTCTGCCCGCCACCGGAAGGCATGATCCATCTCGAGCCAAATGAGGGTGTACACGGGGAGGAGGAGGAATGCCTGTTTTTTGTGGCTCTTTCCCGTGCGCGAGATTACCTGTGCCTATCAAGGGCGACTCGCTACGGGCAGACAGCTAGTAATCCCTCAGACCTCCTCGACCTTATCAGTGGAGTTCTCCCGAAAAGCATCAGCGGGCTACCTACCTGGTCCGCGGGGATAAAAACGCCCGTCCCATCTCCGCTGGCACTGCCTCCAGAAAAACCTACTTTCGAGGTACGAGATCTGGATGTCTACATACAGTGCCCACGAAGGTACTATTACGAGAAAATTATCGGACTTAGGGGGCGTACAGAAGATACGGCATACGTTAGCTTCCACCGTTGCGTCTACAAGGTGGTACAGTGGATCCGAGAAGAACGGGCCGAATGGAGGATAATTGACCATCCCGGAGCGAACGCAAAGCTGTCAGATGTGTGGGCTCAATTCGGCCCACGTAATCACATCTACGAGACTTTTTACTGGGAAAGCGCTGTAGCAATGGTGTCGCTAGCCGCGAGCCGGGCGGCCAAAGGAAGGCGAATGATCCCTCCTCCGACGTGGGAGGTTCGGATGAAAGCGGGTAGTATCACGGTGACTCCAGACTTCTTCGAGGAAACCGAGGGTTTCCATACTGTTATCCGGTTTAGGACCAAGCGTCCTACCAGTGATGAACAAGATAAAGACATCTATGCCATCTACCAGACGGCTGTGGAGACGGCGACAAACGGTAAAGGCAGAGTCGCCATTTATTACCTTTCTACTGGCGACACAGTAGAGGTTAATATGAGCAGCAAAAAAATTGCCACCAGACTTGGCCACTATGAGGACGCTATGGCTGGAATCCGATGGGGTAACTTCCCCCACAAACATGACGACCGGAATTGTCCGAGATGTCCCTTTTACTTTGTATGCCCCTCCGGTGATCCCCCCACTTCATACTGACTCTTCCTTTCCCTTCAAAAAATATTTTCCTTTTTTATCTCCAGGCAACGATTGATTAAATGGGAAGGCACTTGCCTCCATAAACCTGGAAAGCCCAACAGGGCGAGGAGCGATAAAAATGGAAAAAATCGAAGTATTTCTGCAAATGGAAGGCGTGAAAGACATCGTGCTGGTACATGTCCCCAAGAACGGGTCTGTCAGAGACCTGATTGGCGTGGCTAAAGAACACGGTCCAAAATTTGATGAGGAGGACCTCCTCAGGGTCTTCATCGAGGATGAGGACGGCGCCATCGAACTCGACCTGCTCCTTGAAGAGGTGGGGATCAAACACAGGGGGCACGTACATGTCCACCGGTGCCATCGTATCGAAGTCACGGTTAACTTCAACGGAAGACGGATCACCGAGTCGTTTCCTCCGTCCGCCACGGTTGCTCGGGTGAAAAAATGGGCAGCGAAGGAACTGGGGATGACTGAAAAGGACGCGGCCGAACATGTTCTTGAGGTCACCGGGACCAGAATCTCCTTGGATGAGGATATCCATATCGGCACGCTCGTCAACCATCCGGATTGCCTGATTTCATTCGACCTAAGGCCGAAGGTCCGAGTGGAGGGATAGGATGGTGCCCCAGGGGGTTGATGAAAGAGTATTTATGGACGACATAAGAAAAGGGCCATTCCAGAGTGGCGAGGCGCGTGGACGTTGGCGGTTGGTTTCCGTTGCCTGGCCATATGCGGTCATCGCCGTATCGGCGGCTCCTCGACCTAATTCGCCTGGAGAATTCTATCTACGATTCGACTTGAGCAATTATCCTCAGTCGCCCCCAACCGCTCGCCCATGGGACATAGAACTAGACGCACCGCTCGCTGACGGAAAACGGCCGCATGGCAGTTCCAGGGTACCAAAGGCTTTCCGAACGGATTGGAAAAGTGGAATAGCCCTATATATACCTTGCGATCGGGAAGCGATAGACGGCCATGACGCATGGCGAACACAGCATCCGTCTATGATCTGGAATCCTAGGGACGGGATCACACTTTATCTGAGGATAGTACATGAACTTCTCACTTCGAGCGATTATACGGGTGTTCATAGCTCCTAAGCATTCCCTTAGCTGTAAAAAGGAAGTGTGGGTATCCGGGTTACGTGAGCTTAAAACCAGAGGAGGAGGAAGGAGGGAAAGTGGTGCCTTCCTCCTCGGCAAAAATGAAAACGGTATACGAAGGATCCATCGGTTTATTTATTATGATGACCTCGACCCACATTGTCTCGATCGTGGCTATGTGGTGTTTGACGGTGCGGGTTACAGCGCTCTATGGGAGGAATGCGAGACCACTGGGCTTACTGTAGTTGCTGATGTACATACGCATCCTGGAGCTCATTTCCAAAGCGAGTCGGATCGATGCAATCCAATGGTGGCGTTGACAGGACATATTGCCCTCATCGTTCCTGAGTTTGCAATGCGGGTGATGCTACCTAATGAAATCGGGATTTATGAGTATAAAGGCGATCATCGATGGCAGACGTATTCGGGCAAGAAAGCAATGGAATATTTTTACGTAGGAATGTGGGGGTAGGCATGGCAATAAAGAATTATGCGGAAAGTTTAAACCGGACTGTAAAGATGGCTTTGGATAGCGGGGAAGCGGCGAACATGGAAGAAGCAGAAAGCATCTTCCGAGGGTACCGCCTCGTAATCGAGGTAGGGGCAAGTGTAAAGGATTCCCCGTCTTTGCAGGCTGCTTTGCTGTCTGCAGTGAATGCTGCTCGGAGGGCATTTCTAGGAGGTGTTTACATAAGTGGATCTCTGTGCTTCGATCTTCTCATCCCTTGGAAAAAATGTACCACGGTTGAAACTGCTGTCAAAGACCTGATGGGGGAAGTAGTGAGGATGCCTCCTGCGGGACACCCACGCATCGTTATAGGGAATGTTGAGGATATCCGCGACACGGGTGATTTCGCTGTGCGTGCGACGTTTGATGGCTGGTCAGGCGGAGTTATTCCTCTCAATGATGGGAGACAGCTACCAGAGAAACAGGAATTCCCGCCCGCTGGAGTGTTAGCGGGAGCACTCGCAGTTTCTGAGGCATTCCAGCATGTACGCGGTGGAAACGCGATGGCAGGCCGGAGAACCGTTGGCTTATCGCTGTGGCGACCGGAATCTGGCGCTTCATGGCTAGACCCTGAGCATAAGGGGCCCCCTATCACACACTTGCCGGCTAAAATGTGGTTAATTGGTCTGGGGCATCTTGGGCAGGCATTTTTGTGGACTCTTGGCTTTCTCCCATATGCACGTCCGGAGGAGGTTTCGCTGGTATTACAGGATTTCGATGTGCTTTCTGAAGCTAATGACAGTACCTCTCCTTTAACCTTTGCGCCGGTATCGACAGAGCGAAAAACACGCGCTATGGCTAGATGGTGCGAAGAGCGTGGGTTTAAAACCTCAATCAATGAAAGGTTATTCGCGGCAGATTTCACCGTGGGAGTTGACGAACCAATGATTGGTATTTGCGGTGTAGATAACGCAATTGCAAGATCCGCATTGGAAGATGTGGGGTTTGCACGCGTGATAGAGGCTGGTTTGGGGAAGGGGGAGCATGAATATCTTGCGTTTCAGGTGCATACCTTCCCAGGTGACGAGAAGGCAAAGTCGCGTTGGAGCACAGTTTCTGAACATCTGCTGGGACCTGGAGGGGGTACGAAGCCAGCCTATGAAGCTCTTGCCCGCGAAGGATTGGACGAGTGTGGGATTGCTCTGCTGGCTGGACGAACGGTAGGGGCGTGTTTTGTTGGTATGGTCGCATCGACTGTCATGATTGCCGAGTTGCTGCGTATGGTACATGGTGCTCATGCTTATTCACTGGTCGATGGCTCCCTTCGATCGTTACATCACAGGGGGGGCATGATAAATCAAAAATGGTCCCAGCCCTTCAATCCAGGCATAACAGACGTGATCATGTAAGCCGAGGCGAGATCAAATAGGATCGCATGATATACAAAAGTGTGTGATCGGCTTCCCAATTGACCCGTTATCGTCGTCCCGCTTGCCCCACTGAAAAACTTTGTATCAGTAAGTAGGGCAGAATCCCCTGTTAACCCCAAAAAAGGAAAAAGAAATGAAAGAGTATCAAGTCACCTGCATTAACAAGTTAAACCGCCAAAGCAGCCACGAACACATTACCCATGTCGGAAATGTTAGTGGCGGGTGGCGTATAACCCGTGAAAGCGCAATCAGCAGGATCGATTCAAAGCAAGAGGCTTTTTATACGGTGGACAGCACCACTGGCAGTAAAGCCTATGTTGCCGTGGTTCGTGAGGCAGGTAAAAACCCTTATCTGAGGACTCATGCAGATGGCAAGTGGAACGACAATCTTCTTGCCTTGGCCGAATGCGGTGCCAACTGTAGCCTGGTTTGAAACTCTTTTGTTCAAAGTCTATCGAATAAGCGCCGCAAAGCCCCTACCGCAAAGGCTAACAACGCCAACAAGAAATGGCGAGTGATTGTGGCACATCAACCGAAGCCTCCGTTTGTATTAGTTACAAACGGAGGCATTTTAAATCCTCAATTGCCACGAAGGTTTCCACCGTTTCAATTGAGTTGGTTCTTAACCCAGGCTTATCTGCTAAAAACGGTATTTCTCGAAGTCAGACGTGTCTGCACTGCACCTTTGGTGTCCAGATACAATCCCTAGCACCTGCAGATGTGTAAACCTCGGGATAAGTTATTGATCATTTGCCAATATGGCTCATCTGGGCTGCAAGGGCATCCGTGGGATGCCCGCAAACTGAACCTGTCCCGCAACACCAGTCCGCTCCATTATCCGTAGCGACATTACCGAGCAGCAGTATGTGCGAAGTGAACAGCCCCGCACCACGCCATCAGGGTCACCTTCAGGGATGAAGAAGCGTATGGTATATGCCTCTGACATGGGAACTCCTTATTGGCTTGAATCTTCAAGAATGGCAAGTTCAAGGGGGGAACAAAGGGGCTTAACTTCTTTTACCCAGAACTTGCGTTCATCCTTAGGAAGTACACGGCAGGCGTAGGCAACTGCCCGCCGTAGCCACGGATCATATCGAGAAAAGTTTGCCTTCAACGTCCGGAGCCACGCGTCGGCTCCAGCGTTAGCTGCGGCCAAGACTATTTCGCGTTGGGCGCTTGGCCCGCTAGAGTTAAAGCGCCCAATCAACTTATCAATGTGGTTCAGCCCAACAATCCTGGCGAATAATCCAAGGATCACCAACTGAATGTACTCACTCTCCTTTGCGATTGGAGATTCCAACAGTTGAAGGAGATCATCTCCGAGTGCGGACCACGAACCGTTATATTGTGGAGTTGCGGCGTTCAGGTAGCTGGCAACTTCAGCAAAAGCGGGGAGGAGCTGAGATATGTTTTTGACAAGAAATTCCACAGCACCTGGTACGCCCACTTGAGAGAGGCGGCGAAGGAGGAACCGAAGCCTTATATAATCCCTTTCTGGTGCCGCAAGATAGGCGACCAAAATGTGTTCGACAGCAACTTGGGAGAGTTGCGCCAGATCTTGTGCGGTGAGTTGCGAGACGGGAATCGCCACATAAGGTCCTTTGGAGTACTTCTTGATAGTTTTCAGTATGGTCGCTTCAGTGGAATTAATTGGCTGATCGTCTGCCTTTTCGCGTGCGATATCTTGAAACTTTGCGGATGGCAGGATGTGCGTTTTCGCACGATTAAGCGTCAATTTGTGGTACTGGTCAAGCGCTCCGGCGACAGAAAAAAGTGCTACTTGCGCGGCCTCCTCGCTCTCACAGAAAATGTGAATGTCGTCAACATAGCGGCAGAACTCGAAGCCGCGCTGGGTCATCAACTCATCAATCGGGAGTAATGAGGCCTCTGCCAATAAATGAGTCGGGTGAGGTCCAATGGGGATCCCTTTTGAGATTGACCCAGTAGAGGTCTTTAGCCCCCTGTGTCAGGATAGATGTCGCATCTCCTTCGAACTTTTGTGTTAACCTGTGGGGCAAAAGAGAGAGGGTATGGCCACCAGATACGCAGCGGAATTCAAGTCGAGCATTATTGCTAAGTTACTA
>Ga0209123_1003401_pt1 | contig 11953 bp, 4 predicted proteins | sample BarGraIncu00431A_FD_184500 | JGI IMG/M metagenome (GOLD analysis project Ga0209123, IMG submission 184500) | Arctic peat soil microbial communities from Barrow, Alaska, USA - Barrow Graham LP Incubations 004-31A (SPAdes) (version 2) | ecosystem: Environmental > Terrestrial > Soil > Wetlands >...
AAGTAATCAGTTTAGTTTTAATGCTGGCTTAAAATTATCTACGGGGGAATTCCTTTTTGGAGGAATCAATGGATTTAATTCCTTTTTCCCAGAAGATATTAAAGAATTCAACCAGAAGAATAATTTATTGTTGACCGATTTTTATGTTAACAATCAGCCTATAGAAGAAAGTAAAAATGAATTAATTTCAGAGTTGGATTCCGGTAAAATTAAAGAAGTGAATTTACCGTATGACCAAACGACTTTGTCGATAGGATTTGTAGCGCTGAATTATAATGATACCGATAAAATAAAATATGCTTATCACTTAGAGGGTTGGGACAATCAGTGGAATTATGTTAACCAGATCCGAAAAGCAAATTATGCAAGATTGGCAGAAGGCAAATATGTGTTTAAAGTTAAAACGACAAATTTTACAGGAGGTTGGAATAAAGAAGAAAGTCTTATTACGGTTATAGTCTCACCACCATGGTATAGAAGTTGGTGGGCCTATACCTTCTATTTACTGACGGGAGCTGGAATTATTTTTGCCTACATAAAATACTATAAAAACAAGGAAAAATTAAAGTATAAAGTAAAAATTGCTGAATTAGAAAGAACAAAAGAAAAAGAAATTGCCGAGAAACAATCATCAATGTTTACTTATATATCACATGAGTTTCGAACACCGTTGTCTTTGATTATAAATCCATTAAAGAAAGCGATTCAAAAAGGAGATGTTGAAAACAGTTCTTCTATAAGCGATTTAGTCATTGCCCATCGAAATGCGAGAAGGCTTTTGAGTTTAGTAGATCAGTTGTTGCTTTTTCGTAAGGCTGAAAATGATGCCGATTTACTTAGAATATCTACCATAAACGTAAATAATCTTTGCAATGAAGTGTATCAATGTTTTGTTAATCAGGCAAAAGATAAAAATATTGATTATACTTTTCAGATACCAGAACACAACATTGAAATAATTGGAGATTATGAAAAAATAGAAATATCCTTGTTTAACCTCATGTCCAATGCCTTCAAATATACTCCAGCAGGAGGAGCAATTGACCTTAATGTTACAGAGACTGAAACGAATATAAGTATCGAAATTTCAGATACGGGTACAGGAATAGAAAAAAACGATATACAAGTTATTTTCGATAAATTTAAACAAGTAAATTCTAAAGCACCAGTGGGTGGAAGTACAGGCTTTGGAATTGGACTTTTTATAGTTAAGTATTTTGTTGAGAAACATAAAGGTACTGTAAGTTGCACCAGTGAAATTGGAAAAGGAAGCGTGTTTAAATTAAGCTTTTTAAAAGGGCAGAATCATTTTGAAGACTTGCAAATTAGTAACATCACTCCTAAAATGAGTCCATTGTTTGAAGAACTTATAGCTGATAATTCTTATGAAAGCACGCAACTTTCTGCCAGTAATATCACGGACAAAGGGGCAAATAATATAATGCTTACAGACAAACGCACCCTTTTGATTATAGATGATAATGCAGAAATAAAAGCGTATTTGATAAAATTATTTTCAGCATCTCATATCGTCTATAGTGCTGACAATGGTGAGGAAGGTTTGAAACTCACTAAAAAACACATGCCTGATTTAGTTATCAGTGATATTGCCATGGATGTTATGGACGGTCTTGAATTATGTCGAAAAATAAAAGAAAACAGTAGTTTGTCCCATATTCCGGTAATATTATTAACCGCATCCAAAAATCCCGAAACACATCTTCAAGGAATCAGCGATGGAGCAGACGATTATATTACGAAACCATTTGATGACGATTTGCTGGTTGCCCGTGTTGAAGCATTATTAAAAAGTCGCAGTAATTTGCGAACCTATTTCTTGGATAGTATTACTCTCAAAGAAAATAACCAAAAGGTTCCTGCCGAATATCAAGAGATTCTTAAAAAATGCATTGCCATTATTGAAGCCAACATTCATAAGCACGATTTTACTATTAAAAATTTTGCCACCGAGATGGGAATGAGCCATAGAACACTTTATACTAAAATTAAAATTATTTCCGGACAAACCCTAAATGCTTTCATACGTTCGATACGCCTCAGAAAAGCGGCTATGCTAATGCTAACCGAAAACATGAATATTGCACAGGCAAGTGTTGAGGTAGGCTTTGAAGACCCAAAATATTTCAGACAACAATTTGTAAAGCTGTTTGGAATGACTCCTTCTGAATATATCAAAAAATACAAGAACTCTTTTAACTCCGATTTGAATGTTATTAATTAACTATGTTTAATCAGCCGATAATTTCCCAATTGTAATTTGATTTTTTTTCTCCAAGTCTATTTTCCTCCCCTCTTTGAAGCTATAAATTGCATTGTTATAGTAAATTCATAATTACACATCATTTATAAATAAGTTATAATTTTTTTACATTTCGTTTTTTTATGGATAAAAATCTATAATTACGAATTTGACCTCCTTTTTTTTCCAATTTACCCCTCATAAAACCTTCTAACAAACCATTACTTTGCGGTTATAATTGCATAAGAACAAAGTGTTGTATATTTTATAAGTGTTTGTTCTAGGTAGATATAAAATTTACATCAATCTGAAAAATTTCATTTAGCAGAGAATTGTAAGTGTTAGTTTTACTACTTTATTTACCCACGTCCGCAGTAGAATACTGCGGGCATAAACAAACAAACAAAAATGATTTTTAACTAACAAAAAAAATGAAAGTATGAAAAAGAAGTATCCCGATTAATCAAAAAGAATATTCCTTAAATTTCAGCATAGAAAGGAAATTTTAAAATAAACCCATAGTACAAGTACTATGATTTAGAGGTGTTATTTGATGTGTTTAGAGAAAATAATTAATTCCTTGATTGAATCCCGTCAAAGTAGATTGTTGAGGGCAGTTTTTAGTCGTGAGCCATCATAAACCAAATGATTTGCCAAAGTGATTGAGTAATGCAATTGTATTAGGTCAAGTTGTTTAGGAATAAAAAAAATAATAAAAACATTAACTATTTAACCATAATAGCCTTTCATTTTAATTGTTTTCTAAAATAATTTTCTAAAAATGAGAGTCTTAAAAACTAAAATTTATGAATATAACTACGTTTTCAAAAACTAAAATTTTATTACAAGGGAAGATGTTAATCTTTCTCTGTTTAAGTTTAGCATGGAGTCCTATCCATGCAGGAGAAAAGACCATAAGTACCACTAAAATAGATTTTTTAAAGCTTAAGATAAAAGGAAGAGTTACTTCCTCAAAAGATAGGTTGCCGCTTCCAGGGGCAACAGTGACGGTTAAAGGTACTGCTATAGCCGCTTTGACAGATATGGATGGTAATTTTGAAATTGCTGCTGATTCTGGCGATGTTCTTGTTTTTACAAGTATTGGTTTTAAAACAAAAGAATTGCTATTAAACGATCAAACAAAAATTGCCATTAGTCTTGAAGAAGACAGTACCTCACTTGAAGAAGTAGTAGTGGTTGGGTATGGAACTAAAAAGAAAGCAACTCTCACTGGTTCTGTTTCTGAATTAGCAGGTAAAGAAATTGTAAAAAGCCCTCAAGTAAACATATCCAATGCTTTAGCAGGGAGAGTGTCTGGGGTAATTGCTAATAACAGAAGTGGCGAACCAGGCTATGATGATTCAAGCATCTCTATACGAGGCCTTGCTACCACTGGGAACAATGATGTACTGGTTGTGGTAGATGGTATTCCAGGGCAAATAGGCGGTTTAAGCCGACTTTCTCCTCAAGAGATAGAAAGCATAACCGTGCTTAAAGATGCTTCGGCAGCAATCTATGGTAGCCGAGCTGCAAATGGTGTTATTCTTGTAACTACTAAAAAAGGCAAGAAAAATTCTAAATTAAATGTAAGCTATAACAATGACGAAGGTTTTGCTTCTCCAACACGTTTGCCAAATATGGCAGTTGCTCCAACCTATGCTACGATAAGAAATGAGATAGCCTATTATAACAATAATGCGGGCGGATCCAATCAAATATATACTGCAGACCAAATTAATAAATTTAGAAATGGATCAGACCCTATAAACTACCCTAATACAAACTGGGTCAAAGAAGGACTTAAAAATATGTCAACTGTATCTCAACACAATTTGAATATTCAAGGAGGTTCCGAATCTACAAATTATTTTGTCTCTTTGGGAAAAGTAGCTCAAGAAGGATTGTATGTAAACGGTGCTACTAAATACAGCCAATATAATGTAAGAACTAATATAGATTCAAATATTAATGAGAGATTGAAAGTAGGCGTTTCTTTATCAGGACGAAAAGAAGATAGACAATATCCAACAACTGGTGCTGGAGATATTTTCCGTTCCCTTTATAGAGCATTTCCAACATCTCCAGGAATTTATCCAAATGGTTTGCCTTCTACTGGTATAGAAAACAACAATCCATTGATTCAAGCAACCGATGCTGGTGGGCTTAACACAAATCCTACCTATGTTTTTAATGGTATAGCAAGAGGAAGTTATGATTTTGGTTTTCTTAAAGGATTATCTCTTGATGGTTTCTTTTCAGCAGATATAAGCGACAGTTTTTCTAGATCGTTTTACAAACCGTACACCCTTTATACCTATAATAGCACAAGTACCAATTATGATCCAACCATAGTAGGTGGTGGTCCAGACCAACAAGCCAAACTTACGGAAGAACAATTTAATCAATCGATGTTGGTTTCCAATATCAAACTAAATTATAAACATAAGTTTGGAGAACATTCTTTAGAAGCATTTGTGGCCTATGAGCAAAGCGAAAGCAAAACGCATAAATTTGGAGCATCACGCATTCATTTTCCTACTACTGAAACTCCTGAACTTTCGCAAGGTGGAGCAGCAGCTACAGACTACAATAACTGGGGCAGCAGTTATAGATTTACTAGACAAAGTTATTTTAGCCGAGTTGCCTATAATTTTCAAGAAAAATACCTATTAGATTTACAACTAAGAATTGATGGCTCCTCCAATTTCCCAGTTGGCAAACAATTTGGTAAATTCCCTTCAATATCAGCAGCTTATAGAATATCAAAAGAAGAATGGTTTAAAGACAATGTAAGTTTCTTTGACGATTTAAAATTAAGAGCTTCCTGGGGGCAGTTGGGGAACGACAACACAGCACAGTTTCAGTTTTATGACAACTATACATTCAACAACCGCTACGTTATAGGAAATACCGTTACAACAGGAATAGATGTAGTAAAATTAGCCAACGCTGGTATCACTTGGGAGGTTGCTACAAAATTGGATTTAGGTATCAATGCACGTTTTCTTAAAAACTTCACTACTGAATTAATTTACTTCCAACAAGACAGAACGCATATTTTAACAAACAGAAATGCTTCTATTCCTGGTACAACCGGTATCGTAAATCCTTATGGTGGAGATTCTTTAGTTCCAGCAGAAAATATCGGAGAAGTAAAAAGCAATGGTATTGAAGCTTCATTAGGCTACGATCATAAAGGAGAGGAATTCAGTTGGGGAGTATCAGGAAATATTACCTACGCAAAAAATAAAATTGTATTTATTGATGAGGCTCCAGGGGTTTTAGATTATCAAAAACAAACGGGTAACCCACTTAATACTTATTTGTTGTACAACGCAATAGGAATTTATAAAACCCAAGCCGACTTGGATAAATATCCTCATGTAACTGGTGCAACTCTTGGTGATTTAATTTATGAAGACCATAATGGTGATGGAAAAATTACCGCAGACGATCAAGTAAGAAGTAAATATGGTAATATTCCGCAAATTGTTTTTGGACTTTTAGCAGATGCAAGTTATAAAAATTTTGATTTATCAGTGGTTTTTTCAGGACAAACTCAAGTAAGTCAATATGTATTACCAGAATCAGGTACAATAGGTAACTATGACAGTAGTTGGGCTGATAATAGATGGAGTCCAAGCAATGTTAACGGAAGTTATCCTAAAGTTAGCGAAAGAGCTTCTTCGGCTGTAAGTGGTGGACTGTATAAAAATAATTTTTGGTTGAAAGATGCTTCATTTATTAGACTTAAAAATATTCAATTGGGATACACATTACCATCTGATATATTAAAAAAGACCGGAATAAGCAATTTCAGAATTTATTTAAGTGGCTCTAATTTATTTACGCTTACTAAAGTGAAAGATTATGATCCAGAGGGAACCAGTGAGAGTGGACAATTTTATCCACAACTAAAAATCTTTAATGTTGGCTTTAATATTCAATTCTAAATAGAACACTAATGAAAAATAAAATAATAACAAAAAGCATAAAATCCATCTTGTGTGTAGCATTATTTGGTGCTATGTTTACGGGATGCGAAAAAGATTTTCTTAACGTACAACCTACAGATCGTGTCTCGAATGCGTCAATATTAAACGATCAAACTTTATTTGAGGCTTATGTTATAAATCGTTATTTGGGCGTTAAATTAACCAATAAAGAAGGTGATTCTAACCAACCTGGTTTTGGTAGAACCTTTGAATGGGCAATGTGGAGTTCTCTAACCGATGAATCTATTTATAATAATGATGATAATACTTGGCTGATACAGCAAGGACAACTTTCTCCAGAAAATTTAGGAATTGCAGGTACACTTTGGGGAAGAAGCTATCGTGGTATTCGTGAAGTTAATTATGCTCTAAATAATATTGGAAAAGTACCTATGAGCGACTCACGCAAAAGTCTTCTTACTGCAGAACTCAAGTTTATTCGTGCTTTCCGCTATCAAGATTTAATCAGAAATTACGGAAAAGTTGTCCTACTTGGAGATAAAGTTTCAGAATTAGGAAACGATTTTTCAGATCCAAGTTTATTTGACAGAAGACCCATCGACGAGTGCATGACTTATGTTGTAAACCAATTAGACGAAGCAGCAACAGGATTGCCAACAGCCAACAGTAGCGATTATGGAGAAGGAAGAGCTACCAAAGGAGCAGCATTAGCACTAAAATCAAGATTATTACTGTATGCTGCAAGTCCACTTTACAATAATGACGTATCGGATACTCAAAAATGGGCTAAAGCAGCCGCAGCCGCAAAAGCAGTTATGGATTTAGGTATATATAGCTTATATACAGGAGGATATGCAAATTTATTTACAACCGCCGGTAGTAATTCCGAATATATATTTGCGCGCTTTTATAATGTTAGTGCTCGTCATCTTCCTCTCGAAATTGCAAACGGACCGAATGGTTATAGTGCTTGGGGCGGAAATTTACCTTTGCAAAATTTAGTAGATGATTATGAAATGGCAGATGGTACACCATTTAGCTGGAGTAACCCGACAGAAGCAAGTGCTCCATATGACAATAGAGACCCTCGTTTTGCCGCTACTGTTATATACAATGGTTTATTATACAGAGGACGAAATGCTGAATATTTCCTTCCTGGAGGAAAAGACAGTAGCGATGGAAAAGACAACTGGAATACCAGTAAAACGGGTTATAATTTAAGAAAATTTATGCGTGATGATTTGCCTATTGATAACCCTTGGGATGTTGGTGGTCAGCAAAACTGGATTCATTTCCGTTATGGCGAAATTTTACTCAATTATGCCGAAGCTCAAAACGAAGCTGTAGGTCCAGATGCAAGCGTTTACAGTGCTATTCATCTTATTCGTGCCAGAGCTGGAATGCCAGATTTTCCTGCGGGTTTGACAAAAGAACAGATGAGAGACCGAGTTCGCCACGAAAGAAGAATCGAACTTGCTTTTGAAGAACACCGTTTTTATGATGTAAGACGCTGGAAAATTGCTTCTGTAACAGAAAACAAACCAGCACAAGGGATAATAGTAAGAAAACAAACTGGTGGAAGTTTTACTTACGAGTTAAAAAATGCAATACCAGGCAGAAGTTTTCAAAACCAACACTATTGGTTGCCAATACCAAGAAGTGAGATTCAAGCATCAAATAATAAGTTAGAACAAAACCCTGGTTATTAATTTAATAATATAAAATATTTTATGTTATGAAAAAAAGATATGTACTTATGTTAGGCATTATTTTATGTGCCTGTTCGAAAGAAGGTATTTCTGATGTTAGTCAAGCAAGTGTTGCCGGCAATGAACCCGAGATTCAAAATACGAAATTAAATATTGCTTCTACATCTAGGGTTGGAGCTGCGTCTATTGCTGGGTTGAATTGGGCAGACGGACGAGATAATTTTCAGGATGGCTGGGTTATTCCTTCGGGGTTGACCTCAAGTGACAATTATAGTACTGTTGCCACCAAAACGGATGTTATATTAAATGGTTTTACTAGTAAAGTAAGTGGAGTAAATACTATACGCATACCGATTAATCCACCTAGTGTTTCAGAAAGCTGGTGGGCTAGTTATCAGGCTGTAATAGATAAAGCGACTAGCAAAGGGTGGAAAGTGATTATTGGATGTTGGGAGTCCTCGTCTTCAAAAGATGGTAAGATTGATAATACAACAGCTTTTTGGGGTATGTGGAATACCGTAATAAATAAATACCAAAGCAATGGAAATGTATTCTTTGAGCCATTTAATGAGCCACATGGATACACTTTGTCTGAACTTACGGGGATTTATTCACAGTTTCTTTCCAACTATTCGGGTGTTCCAAAAGGGAGGATAATCCTAGACGGAATGGGATATTCAGAAAATGTTACCGGAATAGGAGCAGACAGTCGTTTTAATGGCTGTTTACTTGGATTACACAACTATGCTTATTGGGCAACTAGATCAGTATCTGCATGGAGAGCAGATTGGCGTAATCGGATTGGAAGTTATGGTAGTCGTACAGTAATTACTGAATTTGGCGCCACAATGAATTCAGGTAAAGATTATCAAAATGGGAATCAGTCTGACAATGAAATAGCCTATATAGTAGCAACCAGCGATGTGTGCAGAACCGATCAAATTGCCAGTGTTTATTGGCCGGGCTTAAGAGATGGCGATTCATATAGTTTATTGACTAGAGGTGGTAGTGGAACAAACATTTCCATCTACACAGTAAACACTTCTGGCGTATTCCGTATAAGATACGGTTGGGGTGAGTAATTTAAATATTTTAAAATTTATCTGAATTTTAGTTAGAAAAGGAGGTCATTTCTGACCTCCTTTTAAATACAGATATTATCAAAACAAATTTCGTATTGATTTCTAAAAAACTGTAAAAAATATTATAAACACGCTCTTTAATAATTTTTGTTACAGGAAATGAATAGTTTTCAAAACACGAACTACTAAGAGTAATTAAAAAAAACACAAAGTGACTACTAAAAAAATCTTATTATCAATTTTTATTTTTTCCTGTTTATCTGCTTTTAGTCAGATATCATTTGGGGATTCTAAAAAAATTAATGACAGCTGGAAGTTTATTCTTAAAGATACTCCAGATGCTCAAAATAAAACTTACGACGACAGTAAGTGGCAATCTGTTGATTTGCCCCATGATTGGAGTGTAAAAGGACAGTTTAGTCCTAGCTTGTCAAGTTGCACGGCTTACCTCCCAGGAGGAATTGGTTGGTACCGAAAAACATTGAATGTTCCTCAAACAAAACGTGGAGAAAAAGTCTATTTGTATTTTGAAGGTGTTTACAACAGAAGCGAAGTTTTTATTAACGGACACTCTTTAGGAAAACGCCCTAATGGATACATTTCGTTTGCTTATGACGCCACACCTTTTGTAAAATATGGAGAAGATAATACAATTGCTGTTCGTGTAGATCACAGCAAGAGTGCCGACTCACGTTGGTATACTGGCTCGGGAATTTATCGTAATGTATGGTTAGTTTATGCAAATCCTGTGCATATTGCGCAGTGGGGCGTGTATGCCTACCCTGAAGTTAGTAAAAGTACCGGAATTTTAAATGTAGAAGTAGCGTTAGAAAATGGTTCTTCTTCAAAAACAAATCTTACCGTTGTCAATGAGCTTTTGGACAATAACGGAAAAGTGGTGGCTAAAAGTTCCCAGAATATTTTGGTTGAAGCAAATAAAGAAAATAAAGCGGTTACCAAAATAAACCTAAAAAATCCTAAGTTATGGGATTTAGATAATCCAAATCTGTATCAATTAAAAACAACCGTTTTAAAAGATGGTAAACCAATCGATAAAACGATTACATCAACAGGTTTTAGAAGTTTTACTTTCGATCCTAATAAAGGTTTTGCCCTTAATGGTAAATGGATGAAGATGAAAGGAGTTTGCTTGCATCATGATGCAGGAGTTTTAGGATCTGCCGTACCTCGAGATGTTTTGAAAACAAGATTGCAAACCTTGAAAGAAATAGGCGTAAACGCTATTCGCACCAGCCATAATCCACAGGCACCTGATTTTTATGCTCTTTGTGACGAATTAGGATTGTTAGTCCTTAATGAAGCTTATGATGAATGGGAATTTCCTAAACGCAAATGGCTGGAAGGTTGGAATCAAGGTACGCCAGGATTTGAGGGTTCTAATGATATATTTGCTATTTGGGGAGAAAAAGATTTGGAAGACATAGTTCGTCGTGACCGAAATCACCTTTCCGTATTCGCATGGAGTATAGGTAACGAGGTGGATTATCCAAATGATCCTTATTCACATCCTGTACTAGACGGTGGAAAAGATACTGGATTTGCACAAGCTGCTTATGGTGGTTACAAAAAAGATGCACCAGATGCCATGCGACTTGGAGGGATTGCCAAACGCCTTGTAGCCGCTGTAAAAAAATATGATAAATCTCGTCCAACTACAGCGGGACTTGCAGGTGTAGCCATGTCGAACGAAACAGAATACCCAGGTGCTCTTGACATCGTTGGCTATAATTACACAGAAAGCAGGTATGATTCTGATCATAAAAAATATCCAAACAGAGTCATTTTTGGTAGTGAGAATGTGCATGATATGGAACCATGGTTGGCCGTAAAAAATAATGAACATATTTTTGGACAGTTTATCTGGACAGGTATAGATTATTTGGGCGAATCAGGAAGTTGGCCATCCAGAGGATTCTATTCAGGATTAGTTGATCTTGCGGGTATTATAAAGCCAAGAGGCTATTTCCGTCAATCATTATGGTCAGATAGTCCTATGATTTACGCTGGGACTTATATAGCCAATAAAGAAACAGAACTTTCTAAAGACGCTTGGCCTTTATGGAATTATAATGAAGGACAAATGGTTAGGGTAGTTTGTTATACCAATGCAGCCAAAGCGCATCTGGAATTAAACGGAAAAGTGGTTGGCGAAGAGAAGGAATACGATGAAAAAACAGGTATTATTTATTGGGACATCCCTTTTACTTCAGGAAAATTAGAAGCAATAGGACTTAGTAACGATAACAAAACAGTAAGTCGATATGCGATACAATCTTCACAACAGCCTTATTCTTTAGTTATTAACGAAAAAAACATCACTATTGATAAACAAAAAGGAGTTGCAAAAATAATTGTACAAGTAACAGACGAAAAAGGTTTGCCTGTAATGCTTTCGGACAACGAAGTTACTTGTACGGTAAACGGTTCAGGAACTTTATTAGGACTTGAAGCAGGAAATAATTCGGATATGGGTGATTATACCGATAACGTTCAGAGGGTGTTTCACGGCCATCTTGTAGCTTATATTCAGGCAACAGGAGGAAATGAACCCATAACGGTAAAGTTTTCAAGCAACTGGCTAAAACCAGTTGAGGTTACAGTTAAAGTAAAGTAAGTTTTTAATATTTGCAAAAGTTATGAGGTAAAGACATTGACGAAACGAATAAACAAGTAATTGCTGCTCATTTTGGTAGGAGTGATAATAAAAATAAATTTTGGTTTGGTTAGTAAAGGCTATTTCTTTTATTAGGAATAGCTTTTATGTTTCCATATTTTTTTAAAATTTGAATTAAACAAAAAAATCAATTAGCTTTTTAATTCTTTCAATTTATCTAAGACCTATTATTAAAATCTTGAAAAAATCATCTTATATTTTTATAGATGAAAATGTGTTTAAATAACGTTTATTAAACTAAAATTAAACAA
>Ga0209123_1003402_pt1 | contig 11948 bp, 7 predicted proteins | sample BarGraIncu00431A_FD_184500 | JGI IMG/M metagenome (GOLD analysis project Ga0209123, IMG submission 184500) | Arctic peat soil microbial communities from Barrow, Alaska, USA - Barrow Graham LP Incubations 004-31A (SPAdes) (version 2) | ecosystem: Environmental > Terrestrial > Soil > Wetlands >...
TCTTTTTCCCTTGAAAATATGACATATCTTTTGATTCTTATCCATATTATACAATCTCCACTTTTAGCCCCAATTTCAACGCTTCGGAAATCCGTTCCAGCTGTTGGCGTTTCTGTACCGTTGAGCTGTGCGTAATCAGATACAACCATTTGCCTATCTGGCAAAAAGTGATTTCTATTCTTTATAAATCTTAATACGTATAACAAATTATATTTCAGTGATATGCGAATATTAACCGTCTAATTAGACGTCTAAGTATTGACCTATTTTAGACGCCATGTTATGCTCCACTTGCGGATCGGGAACAATCTCAATCGTTTCCATTTCTGCCGAAAAGTTGCGCTTGCGTGAAACGTATACTTAGCGGCTCGTTCGGCACGTAATCCACTACCAAAACCAGTTCCCGTTGAATCTGACTGATTATAGGTTCGATATTCTCGCTTATAACCGGGAGTATCTCTTTTCTGATAATTTCATGCTCCAGTTCATTCGTCTGTTTCAAGAGGTCTTCGCCTAACTCCAGGCCTAATTCTTTCAGGTTCTGGATGGTGCTGTATAGTTTTTCGAGTTTGGTCATGATTATTCTTATCATCCTGACTAATAAACTTAATTTCCGATAGGTATGTTCGAGGTTACATAGAAGTCAAGAATATCCAATATTTCAATCTGAACATCAGTATTAATAATCTTGACAATATCTCCAACAGATTTTCCTGCTAATGTTATTCCTAATTGTGAACTGATGGTAATAAGTTGAGCCCCATATTCATTTACACGATCTTGTTGCTTGAATTTTACTAACTGGACGGTAACTTCTTTATTTGTAAATACAAATCGAATTCTGACTGTGCTGAATAGGCCAATGTTTTTGAATAGTGAATTTTCACTTTTGTTTTTTGTAATGGTAGAAACTTGTTCTTCGACATCTTGTTCAATTATTGTATCATAATCCAGCAATTCGTTTTCATTTTCAATTACTTGGAAAGGCTTTTGAGTAGTTGCAGGCAGGTCATACAACGTACCTTTCTTCGTAAACCGATTTATTATCATCCATTCTGCTTCATAGTACTTATTGCTAAAAGGTTTACCAGTAGCATTAAAACTTTGATACAAAAGACGGCTTATTCCATCTGCGATTTCAATAGGAAAAGTTTTGTACTCGATGGTTTGAAAGTCTTTATACATCACTTTATAACCCTGAAGGTGGAGTTGATCACGAATAGATATATTTTCTGTCAAATGTGCTTTAAATAGCATATTGCCACTTTCATTATAAAAGATGGCAATAATCTTCTCCGATTCTATGATTTCCAAAAAACACAAATCATCGTTTTTATTCAACCCATTCATGTATTCCTTCCCAATTCTTTTATTGAGCATTGAAGATATAAAGACTTTGTTAATATGTCCGGAACCATAGCCTTGAAGTAAAAATCCATTCCTTTGGTTTGAATAGATTGGAAGGACATAATCTGCATCAAGTGGTTTGGAATCTGTCATTACATAAATACCAGTTTTATACAGGTTAAAATATCTAATAATTTCATTTCCTGGCATTTCCATTTGCACATAATTGCTTCTCTGATGGATTTCACTAAATCTATTATTCTGATTCTGATAGGAAATAATTGTTTGAGCACTTTGATCCGTCTCAAAAACTAAACGATTACTCTTTTCATCGTTCGAATCTTCTTCCATTACAAACACTTGTGCTATAGGAATTTGGGGCTCGTCTATTGTTTTTTTGGGAATCATATTCCAAAGAGGTTCAAGGGCTTTGATCCTATTGGAATAATATTCGTAACCTCTTACACGAAAGAACTGCCAACCACAACGCTCGAGAACTTTTTGTCTCATCAAGTCATTTTGATATTGCTCTGCACCATGCCATTGATCTCCGTCACATTCAATGGCGATTTTTGTGCCGTTACCAAACATGGCAACCATATCAATCCGATATCTACCTTTGGCTACTTCGTATTGAGAAATTACACTGAGTCCATTGCTTATAAGATCATTGTATACATCAACTTCAAACCAACTATCAAAAGGATCGGGTTGTGTTCCGATTCTGCGTTCAATCGGAGTGCTAAGAATTCTGGGTTTTGAATTTCCATGCTTAAAGTGATCAAGCAGTTTGTATCTTAAATCCTCTTTGTTGCTAAGATCTTCAATCTGGACAGAATGGAACAGCCATATTTGTTCTTTTGCTCGACTAACAGCAACATTGAAACGTCTTTCATCTTCTGGTCTAACCAAAGCTGAACGTTTATGGTTTCGAGCAGTAATTAAACTCAAAAACATAATATCTCTTTCATCTCCCTGGAAAGAGGCCGAGTTTCCACAAATGATTTTTCTGTTGTGATATTCTTGTTCTCCTATGCGTTTTAGTAAAGCATTTTCGATTAGGTTTGACTGGCGGTTACCTTGTAATGAAATTACCCCAAAAGTTTTGTTCTTGTAACGTTCATCAATTATTAAAGAGGCTATTTTATCAACAAGCATACTTGCTTCCGGCTCATTAATTATTGAAGAGCCGGTACCTTCTGTATATCCTTCGGTGCAATAAACGGTTTCTAAGGGATTTAATCGATTTTCAGAATATTGTTTAAGAGGATATAAACCCTTTCCATCAGGTGCATAGAAGTTTTTATTTGAAAATTCAATAATTTCCGGCATGCACCTGAAATGTTCTCTTAGTACCGTCATTCCACTGCAAAATAATTTCGCGTGATCAAAAAAGCTAAATTCTGTTCCGTAAAAGTCATTATAAGGAATACCTTCTAGATGACGTTTTATATGTGGAATCATTGAATTCGAATCTATCCCTACATATTCTGGTGATGTTTGTTTGTCATCTCCTACTATAATGATGTTCTTTGATATATAAAGCAAGAAGATGGCATCTGGCCCCAACTGGCTTGCTTCATCAATGATTACATAATCATACATACCCTTTTCTGGATGAATAGTTTCGGCAACTTTATATAAGGGCATAATCCAGCATGGGATTGAATCTTTGCAAAACTCCATTTCCTGTTGGGCTATTTTCCTGAACTTCAAAGATCGTTTTCCTTTTCCGGTTTTTCCAATCTTCCTTACGGCCATCACCCAAGCATCCAAATGATGTCTTAATGATCGATTATATTGCAAATCTTCCACTACTTTACACCATGCTTTTTTCGAAGCAAGCTGTGCAATTGTTTTCTTTTTCTTTTTTTCTAACTCAATTAAATCATCCATTAATTGCTGGTCGTAGTTTTCAACTAATAAATCGTTGATTTGGCACTGAGCATTTTTATAAAGTAATGCGTTTTTTAGAGACGAAAAATTCGATTGATTAAAATCTCCTGACTCAATTAGTGCAAGCAGATTGGGCACATCACTTTCAAGTTTATTCTTTAGCTGAATATATTTCCTAAATTGTAACTTATTTTCGGTGAGTTCTTTAGTCTTGTTTAGGAGATATTCATAGCTGTGAATATCATTATTATCTATTGCTTCAATCAATTTCAGCCGGATTGGATGGAAGTCCGTATTGTCTAAATATTTTTTTGTTTTCTCAATGGTCTGAAAAAGCAAATCCTTTTTGTAAAGAAGTTGATTAAAATTAGTCGTTTCAATGAGTGTATTTAGATCCTCTGTATTAAATGGTTTGATTTGGTAATTTAACTCATTCTCAATTTGTTTTCGAAAAGATTCAGAGGTCTTTATGCTTTCAATTAGTTTTTCGACTTCGCCACAATAATTGGTATAGAAAAGGATTTTACTACAATAGGAATGAACTTGTGGAATATCCTTATGCCAAATTTCTGAAAGATCTTCAATGTCTTGCAGAAGACAAATATCCTGAATAACCGTATTAAATTCTTCAATAGAGTCACATGGACTTCCATTAACTTTTACCTCATTCATAAAAGACAATCTTTCCTTGATGTCCTTTGGTAAAAAGATTTTTTTTAATCGAAGAGATAGACCAGAAAGCGCATTTCCTTCCTTCAGGTAATCTAATAATATTTGAGCATCTTTTTTGTATTGTTTTAGACTCTTACCCAAAGCATAACTTACTTCTATGTCCTTATCAACGATCTTAAGAATCTCAACGTCATACTTTTTTTGAATCTGTTTGGTTGTTTCAATTTTATGCTCCCACAGATAAGCATTGTTATTTAAATAGGAATTGATAATATCATTAGAAGAATCTATTTGTAAATCAGCAGCATCGATGTAGTATTTTTTTAATTTATTTAAGTTTTCAGACAATTTTTGATAATCTGAACTGATAATACGAATTTGACTGTCTAAATTTTGTTCAGAAAATGTTTTCTGAATTATGATGGCGTCCTTAATTTGATCAACAGTTAGCAGTTTGTCAAATTCTGGTATGTCTAAATCAAGCTCTTGAAAATCAACTTGTTTGAATTGATTTGAATAATTGATAAACTCTTCTAATTCAGAATAAAAATTTTCATTGTTAATATTGCAATATGTATCATTGTACCATGCGAATTTCTCAGTGTCCGTTTCAATAGCTTCTGCAATTTGGGTGAGAGTCCCAGAATAATTTTTATTAATTGTACGACTTCTTGTCGATTTCTCCTTTATTTCAATTAATCTGTTAGTCTTTTCTGCAATTTCTTTATTGATTGATTTAAGGCGATCTTCTTTAGCCTCAATCTCGGCTCTATAATCATTTAACGATGCCTGTGAAAGTGTATCATTAATTGAATTTACACTTTTTTCCAAGTCTTTAATTGAAGTGGAATCGCTGCTCAATAGATTGACTGTCAAATCCTTAAATTCATCAGGTAATTTGTCTTTCAAAACTTCCAGTGCTCTTTTTGTATAGGCTGTTATAAGCACTTTTTTCCCTTGAGCCAGAAGGTGACAAATCAGATTGGCAATCGTGTGCGATTTTCCGGTTCCCGGAGGACCTTGGACTAAGACCTTATTATTCTTTCTGGCTTTCTCGATGATCTCGATTTGCTCATCATTGAATTCTTTTGGAAAAAAGATTGTATCATTTGCTGAGAAAGAATTTGAGGGATCTTTGGCCAAATCGACACCTTCAGCATCTACATGAACACCGATCAAATCATTCATGCTAGGGATATCTATTTCATCTCCTTCTTCTTCAATCTCATTCAGAATCGTATCATATAAGGCTGTAAAGTTTCTTGTGTTGCGTTTCCTAAGCAACAAAGCAGGAGAGTATGATATGGTTGGTTTTAATTCAGTTTTGTTCGGTTTGGCTAAATCATTAATGTATTTCCCATCTGACGAAAGCCTTTCTACAAAGATCTTTAATACGTCATCAATAATCCAAGTATTGAAAACTGAATCAATTTCCTTGGTTTTTATATAATCCTCTGCGGCTTTCTCAGCATCAATGATATCCTGTGAATCAAATTGATCCAGGAGGTCTAGGATTGAGTCCGTTTCGATTTGAAGATTTGATTCTGCATTGGGATACAATATGATTTGAGAAGTGCTTTGAGAATATTCAAAAACAATTTCAACAGATTGAGTAAGGATGTGCCGGTAAATCCTATCGCCATTAGACTTTCGTTGAAAATTCAGTAGCCCTGCACCGAGAACTAACTCATATTCTTCACCAAATTGCTGAGCTCTATTGTATATCCTAAAGAATTGCTTGTATGTGTTGTTAAGTTTCTCGTAATCAGAATATACCTTATTGTAGATATCTAAACGCTCGTTGTAATCAATTAAATCATCAATCCACTTTTTATCAATATATTCATTAATAGCACCTTGCAAGCCTGGAAAGTCTTCGATATTAAGAGTCTCACCTTCAACCTCGATTGTTTCCTTCAATTTGGGTTCTTCATCTTCATTAAGTAAAGAAGATGGTTCGACCCATTTTTCGATTTTCGAAGGAAGTTTGGCAAATTCTGGCTTAGATGGTTCTTTAGGTTTTCTAATCTTAATCCAGAAATCATTGTCTGCATTGAAGTCAGCCCTTACGATATTGTCAAATAACTCATCTTGAGGAATGTCATTGAGCCATATTTTTTCAGGATATTGAGTTTCTGAATTGTCTATATCTCGAACTGGATTGCTTCTTAACTTTGAAAATTCTTTCAGATAACTGAAAATCTGCAGGTACTTGTCTTTTTTCATCCTAGTGTTTACTCAAATTTATTATAAAAGTAGTTCAATACTCCGACTCTTTGGTTGGAAACTCACAAGTTTGTGAAACAAACACCCTTTAATACCTCTGGGCTGTCATAAGAAATTAATCGAGAGCAGCCAACAAGTTAGCTGCTACTATAGCCATAGTTTATCAATTGTCCAAAAAATAGAGTTGACAAGGCTATTGTATAAAATTTTGTAGGTGTCTTTATCAAAATGATCGTCCCATAACAAACTGTGTCCGGTTGTGTTTCTTATAATGTAAGCACATGCAAAATTCTGGTCTTGAAATTTGGCGCTGGAAAGTTCTATGTATTGTTTTCTGGCATCCGCCAAGATTTTTCTACCCAATAGAACCTCTTTTGTTACTACTAATTTAGGCGTACTGTCAATCTTTGGTTTTAGTGTATCTCTTTTTCCTCCTTTTACTTCAATTAGTGATTCCAAAAGCCTTGCCCCGTCAAACAAATGATTAATAAACGGTTGTATTGTTCCTCCCGTATCACTTCGGAGTTTGATTTGTTTTTCCTTCTCAGTGTATTCCAACAGAAAAGTATAAAGTGCTGTTAAAAGGGTTCTTTGTTTCGGATCAGAATACAGAAAGTTCTCAACAAACTTACTCCGAAAATTTTCAATGGTTATTATACTGATGTTCGAATCATCCCTTCTATCATTCGTATTGTATTTTTGAAGTGTTTCTTTGACAATTTCGATTAGATTAGAATGATCAGAAACACCAGAAGGCTTTTTATCCAGCTTTAATGAGAGCAAGAAAAATTCAAGAGCCGGTGTAGTCGATTTTTTGTTTTTTATATCCGGAAACTTTAAATCTTCATTTACGGCTGCATCCATATAGAACATAGCTTTGGAAAAATCCCGCAACTGAAAGGCTAACCAGCCAAGAAAGTAATATGGTGTCCCTTTATGGATAATTTTATTTATTTTTGCATCGATGGTTACTAAAAGATCCAATAATAACTCATATGCCTCCATTCGTTCCAGTGGACGATCAATTCCTATCTTAGCATTGCCGACTCCATACTTTTTAAAGAATTCCTCCGAATTCATCTTTTCTGGAATGCTTTTATAGTCAGAAATTAGCTGACTGCTTACGATATAAGCAGGTCTCTTAAGTTTAATAAACAAGCCTTCGTATTTCTCAAATTTTTCGGATAAATTTTCCATAGTTTATAAGGTTTGATTTTAACTACATGAAACTCAGGTTTATTGGCTTTTTTTGATCTTTTTAAGTGCTTTCAAATCCGTATCCAGTTGCTTGATGCTTTCAAGGTGTTCGATCTTTCTTTGTAGCTCAATATACTTATCGTATTCGTTTCCGGCTTTTTTCAGGGCAAGTTTGTGAGAAATACTGCCGGCATGATCGAGTATGTTCTTTTCATTCATGGTCAGCACCTGACTGAGTTTTTCAATCCAGTCTCTCATATACATCGGTTTATGTGCAAATGCTTGTGCTTCGGCGTATGCCAGGTATTGTTCCACAATTAGTTTTAAGGCGGTCAGTTCGTCTTCTTTCAGATAGTTTTTTCCGACATCAATATCAGCTTTATTGACTTTCATGGGTGTTTTGGTTGAAGTCAGTCCCATTTGAGGCAAAGAAGCGTTGACTCTGTAATAGATCAGCTCTGCCGCTGTCTTTCCGCTAACAGCCCAAAGGAGCTTGTTTTGTACTTCCTTGAAAAAAGCCAATGTCATTTCATTGGATGGGTCGTAGTCAATGCTGATAGCATAAATATCTTTAATCTGTTGATAGAAAACCTTTTCTGAAAGCCTGATCTCCCGAATACGGTCGAGCAGCTCGCGAAAATAGTTCATCGAGGAACCGGTTTTGAAACGTTCGTCGTTGAGTGCAAAGCCTTTAATGATATAATCGCGAAGACGTTGGGTTGCCCAGATGCGGAATTGAGTGCCTTGTGAAGACTTAACCCTGTAACCAACTGAGATGATTACATCAAGATTGTAAAAATTGGTGGGTTTGGTAGAAAAATCGGAATTTCCGATTTTTCTCACAGAAGCTTCTTCCGATAATTCTTTTTCGCTGAAAACATTTAGGATGTGTTCATTGATGGTTGAGCGTGATTTTCCAAAAAGTGTACACAGTTGGTCAATGGTCAACCAGACTGTTTCATCGGAAAAGAGCACATCCACTTTAATGTTTCCATCTTGGCTATTATAGATCACAAATTCGTTATGTTCCATCGTTATTTCTATTACTTGGTGGTCATTTTTTTGTTTCAATATCTTGAATGGTAATCTTTTTTATGTTATTGAAAAGACTCATATCTGAGAATGGAAAAAAATTTATTCTTTTTTGTATCGCATATTGCGCTCAAATGCATTTGTGCTAATCCATTGTCAATGTTAATTAAAAGCTAACAATCCATCAGGCATATTTTTGAGTAATACCCATTTCTCCACCAATACCCAGAGATATAATCATATCAAGGTTGTAGAAGGGGATTTCTCTTTCCACGCTTCTGCCACCTTCCGTTTGAACTTGTCGGAATTTCTGACAGGTTGAATTCTCATCTAACTCACCTTCTTCGAAAATGTGTTTAATATGTTCAACTACATTGGTTCTGGAAGATTGATAAAGTTCCGCCATCTGTTGTTGTGAGAGCCAAACATTTTCATTTTCGAGGCGAACTTCTATTTTGGTTTTGCCATTGTCAGTTTGGTAGAGAATGATCTCACCTTTTTGTTCTTCGTTCATTGGTTGCCTCCTTTCTCCAAGTAGGTAACACGATCGGTTGTTCGGAAAATCCGAACAACTCCAGAGTCGCAGAGTATTTCTTCGATGGAAATGATTGTATCTTTTTTAGCCATTAAACAGTATCGGATTGTTAATATTTGGTAGTTGTGTGTAAATATATACATATTTTGGTGCAGTGGTGGATTTTGGGCAGGTTTCTTTTTTGACTTCGACTAAATGTTTACACTTGCCACTTCTTTCATGGTATAATTATTTTTTAAAAATTATTTTCTAATTACTTTATCTCTTGTTCCAACTCAAAATTATTTCCAGTAATTGGACTCGTGCAAATTTTCCCCCAACTTGGGGACGAATTTGCATTCATTTTATCTTCTTTAGTCTTTTGTGAGCTTGAATACAAAGTTATTGATTTAATTGATATAAATATATCGTAACTTATTGATAATAGGTCAAAAGCCACCTATTATCAGCTAATGAATAGTTTCGAAAAATAGTTGTTCTATAATCTTCTTTAATGATAGGCTTTACGTATAAAAAAGCCTGCAAATCAAACGACTTGCAGGCTTTTTCATGTTAATAACCACTTCTGATAATTATTATTTTTTAAGCACCACCGCTTTACCAATCTTAGCCGACTCCCTTGCTGCATCCAGAATCTTTACAACCGTCATGTTGTTTTCAAGTGAATAAAGATCGTAGTTTGTCATTTTGATTTTTCCTCTGATCACTCCAATAAAATAAGCGAATGGATCTTCATAGACAGCGACATCTTTTGAGGTTACTTTTATTTTTGAATCTGCATCCATCTTTTGGTTTCTGAGACGCATGTCGGTGTTATTATCAGCCAGGACATAGCCGGTTTCACCATAAATTTCCATATCTTTTCTGCTGATTGGCCAATTCCAGGATGCTTGTATGATGCATTCGGATTCCGGATAAGAAACGATAATTGTTGCATCATCGTCCACTTTAGGATAGACTTCCGGTTTAAACTGTCTGGTGACAGCGGTTACAGAAATTGGCTCCTGACCTTTTTTCAGGTAGGTCATCAGGTTTGCTCCGTAGCAACCAAAATCGATCAAAGCACCACCGCCATTTTGGATAGGATCTGTGAGCCAATCTAAAAATTCTTTGTTGCAACCGATTTCTTTGGGGCCATTATGACCATCGTGAATAACCACTTTTCGGACTTTACCTACAAAATTGCTGTCGTTCACCAGTTGGTAAGACTTTGCTGTTGAAGGATACCAGGAAGTTTCGAAATCGGTAAGCAAAAAGATATGGTATTTTTGGGCGAGTTGTTGCATTTTATTGGCATGTTCCATGTTGGTGGCCAAAGGTTTTTCCACCATAACGTGTATTCCTCTGGGAGCGCATGCTTCTACCATTGCCATATGTTCATAAATAGAACCGAATGCAACAGCAGCTTCCGGCTTAACGGCATCCAACATCTTATCTAGATTGTCATAAATCAGCTTTTCATCAAAATGGTACTGCTTGGCAAATCGTAGAGCCAATTCACGGTTGGGTTCATAAAAGCCTACCAGTTGTATGTCCGGTTGTCCAATTTTATTTAAAATCAGACCAACATGACCGTGTGTCATACCCACTACGACCATACGAATTGGCTTTTGTGCCGTATCTTGAGCTTGAAGGGTTACTAAAGTTAAAAAAAATAGTGTCAGGAAAAGGTACGTTTTTTTAAAGCGAATCATTGATCGTTTGATTTAAATTAATCTGAAATTGAATCTGAGCTGATAACACCGTGAAAATAACACAAAAAAATTATATAGAATCGCTTTTTCTAAAAAATTCAAACAGGATCGGTTCTGAAAAATCATTGCAGGATATTGGAACCGATCCTAAATGAATCAATTCTCCTTTGTGACAACCTTTTGATAGGCTGACATCAAATCAGCCCTCACCTCTTCAGACACCTCTCTGGTTGGCTTAAAGACCATTGGGGAATGGGCATAATTCAATTCCAGACTTTGATGGTGAATGACTGTATAACAATCATCAGAAGCTGTGAGGCCATACGCTCCGGCATTTTCATTAAAACTCATGGGTTGACCTATTACTATTCCAAAAATCAATTGATCGCCAAAAGGCAATTCGACAACAGCCCCTACTTCATGATGTATCAGACTTTCTGATCTGCCCAGAAAAGGCCCGTCATCCGGAACGATGCAATCACTTAGAAGCTTCCCTTCCGGTGAATAGACTCGGGTTGATAGTTGATTACGATAAGGTGAATCCAATTTAAATTCCTCTAGAACGAGGCAATAAACATGTTCACTGTGTGAATCATCGTACAGAAAAGCGTACAAATCCCTGAACCTTAAAATAGTGCTTTCTGCTTTTTCTATACTTGAGAAATAGAGCTTCTTTCCTGGACGAATTCGTACGGTTTCATCCTTGAAAGTGTTTAGAGAATAAACTAAAAATAGCCTACGTTGTTGAGTTTCCATGCCGTTCAGATTTAATTAATAAAAAATAATGAATTAAATGGCAAAACGATGTGTTGGCTGTTTCAAAAATATTAACATTAATATAATACAAGAATAATCTGAAGAACGTATTTATATAATTAAAGTTCAATAGTTTTCTCTAAACGAATATTTTCATCTGAATGAGAATGTTCAGATGGTTGAAAATTTAAAACTCCCTTATAAATGAGAAAAGAAAAAGGCCCCAAGCTTGAACTTGGAACCTTTTCAATGCGATTATTTTTTGAAGTGGTAATTAAGATATATGGGAAATCTTTGCATCATCTAAAATGCCCATAGCCATATCTAATATGATTGTATCATCCAGCATGACCAATCCTCCATCCGGGCCAGGTTCAATATGAACACCAACACTCTTTCCGTCCCGATAATTGTACCCACCAAAATAATTCCGGACAGTTTCAACGGATACGCCCAATTGGTCAGCTATGCGTTGTGAACTTCCGGAAGGTAAACTGTCTTTAATTTTACGAAGATTATTAAATGTTATTGTTTTAACCATGGCCGTATGAATTTTGAAGTTAATACTACTTGTTAAACTTAAAACTGCTCTA